>Ga0272448_1007128_pt1 | contig 11910 bp, 10 predicted proteins | sample YNPCB0191_FD_202220 | JGI IMG/M metagenome (GOLD analysis project Ga0272448, IMG submission 202220) | Hot spring sediment microbial communities from Yellowstone National Park, WY, United States - YNP-CB-019-1 | ecosystem: Environmental > Aquatic > Thermal springs > Hot (42-90C) > Sediment... | reverse complement strand
GGGAGGGAGGACATGGGCACAAAGAGACACGCTCCGTTCGCCTTCGACCACTGTGACGCCAGGCGCACGATCTTCAGGGGCTACCTTGAAGGACGGGTGAAAGCGTGCGGTGCCGCCGTGTTAAGCTGTAACATCCGGCAAGGATATTCGAGGACAGGTGCGCGTGCCCGGCGCTTGCGAGCGGACGCAACCGTCCGCCGCAGTAGGGTGTTCGCGGTGTCCAGCCGCCTGCCGAGCCCACAAGGCGCTCCTGAGCAGTATTGATACCCCCCGGCCTGCCTCGGGACGGTGGGTGTCTACCGTCCAGCAGGCTTCCGGATGGGACTTTCACAAGGGCTCCTCAGACTCTGACGAGGTAATGATTATGCGCAGCCTGAGTGAGCCGCTTTGCGGACGGTCTCGCAGGCAGGTGCCGGTTGCACTGGTTGCTAACGGCGGGTTCAGATTGCCTCTAACGCCCCGTAGCGGCCCTCTGTGACTTGCCGGCACCCTACACTCCTATCCCCACCTCAGAAACGCGCTTTACGTGCGTGTAAGGGCCAATTCTGGGCATTCTACAGCCGCCCCTGACCCCGCACCCAACCTGCAGCGCATAGGCCTGCTCTGCGGACGTTACGAATGCCCAGCCCACAAGCCCGCCCTGCGGTCGTCGCGGCTGGCTTGGGAGCGCGGCGAGAAGCCGTTTTTACAGTTTTTACACGCTGCTACGCGCGCGAAGGCCGACCGTCTCAATCCCTTCGCGATGTGGAGGAGGCGGGGCGGGGACGTGAGCAGGCTGGGGTCAAGCCGGCCTTTTTGACGGCCGCGGACGCCGAGGCTTCTTGACACAGTTGACACCGGCAGAGACTATGGTTTATAGTCGCATGACTATATAGCTTAGTCGAAGGCTTCTACAATGGCCAACAAACTCGTCGCTGCGCTCTCCAGCGAGTCTAAAATCCGTATCCTCAAGCTTCTTCTGCTCGCGCCGGAGCAGTCTTTTTATCAGCGGGAGATTGCTGAGAAGACCGGTCTGCGGTTGCGGGCGGTGCAGCAAGCCCTGCAATCACTGGTAGAAGCGGGGATCGTGAGGCGGGAGCAAAGGGGGCGCCAAGTTTTCTACCAGGCGGATGCTTCGTGCCCTATTCTTGCGGAGCTGACCGGAATCCTACTCAAGACCGTTGGGCTGGCAGAGGTTTTGAAGCAGGCACTGGAGAGCCTTGCTCACCGTATCCAGGCGGCTTTTGTCTTTGGTTCCATGGCCACGGGGGAGGCAGTGGCTGAAAGTGACGTGGACTTGATGGTGGTGGGCGAAGTGGGCTTGCGGGAGCTGGTGCCGGCGCTCAGGGCAGCAAGCAGGGAGCTAAACCGCGAAGTGAACGCCATTGCCCTAGGGCCGGGGGAATTGCGGGAGCGGGTGGGGCGGGGCGATCCCTTCCTCACGCAGGTTCTCCGGCAACCCAAGATATTCGTCGTTGGGGATGACAATGAGCTTAGACGAATTGTTGCGGCAGAGGCGCCTCCAGGAGCATAGGGCATCGGCGCAAGAGATAGGCGACCTTCTGCGCAAGGCGCGGATTTATCTCGCCGATGCCGCCGTGGAGGGGATTTCTACTGAAGGGCGTTTCATGCAGGCCTACAACGCGGCCTTGGCCCTGGCGACGGCTGTACTTGCGGCATCCGGTTACCGCCCTCGGGGAGCGGCATACCATGCGACGCTGTTTGAAGCCTTGCCGATAGTGATGGGGGAGGAGCTGAGGGCGACCAGCGAATACCTCGACGTCTGCCGATTGAAACGGCACCAGGCCCTGTACGGCAGGCTTGGGGAGATTACTGAACGCGACGTCGAGGAGCTGGCCAGGAGCGTCGAGTGGTTTGCGGGCGTGGTAAGGGCTTGGCTGGCCGAGAATCATCCGCGGCTACTTGGGCGGCATCAGTGAGGCAGGGGTCTCAAAATGGCTGACATCATTGACAACATAGAACGCAGGCTCGCGGACGTTATACGTGAGTACCTGCAGGTAAGCCGGGCAGCCCACTTTGCTGTCGGCTACTTCTACCTGGGCGGGTTCGAGGCGATTGCCGCGGGTGTTCCTGGATTGGACAAGCTGCGCTTGCTGATAGGGCCTTCAACGGGGCGCCGAACTATCGAGGAAATCGTACGGGGCTATAAGGTGCAAGGCCTTGCCGAGCAGCAGTGGGGTCGGCAATCGGCCCCGCGAGAACTTGACCGCGCGGAGATGAGGCGGGATACGGCCAATGATGCTCGAGAGACTCTCTCGCTGATGGAGCAAACAGATGAAAATGAGGAGCTGGTGACGAGCCTTGCTCGCGTCATCGAGGACGGAATCGTGGAGGTGCGGATTTACACTCGGGAGCCTCTTCACGCCAAGTGTTACATCTTTGATGAGCGGGATCCGTCGCGAGCAGCGCTTAACCCAGGCTGGGTGATAGTGGGCAGCTCAAACCTCACGGCTGCGGGCATCAAAAGCAACACCGAACTGAACGTTGTGCTGCATGAGCCTGACGCTCATCGGCAGGTGAGTTCATGGTTCGAGCGACTGTGGAGCGAAGCGGAGCCTTTTACCGAGGAGTTGATGCGTGAGGTTCGGCTTTCGTGGGCCGTGAACGACCAGGTGACGCCGTGGGAAATCTACGTGAAGACGCTGTACAACCTCTTTCGCGACCAACTGGAGGCAGAGGAGAAAACGGAGCCGGTTGAGATTGCGATGGATGATCTCTGGCCCGAGCTTGCTGCGTTCCAGGAACATGCCTATAGATGGGCACGGACAATCCTACAGAAGTACGGCGGCGTGCTTATTGCAGACGTGGTCGGGCTTGGGAAATCTTATGTGGGCATCGCGCTGTTGAAATGGGGGCGGCTGCATGGGATGCGCCCACTAATCATTTGCCCCGCCAGCTTGGAGCAGATGTGGCGGACGTACTCCGACGTCTACGACCTAGGTGCTCCCATCGTCTCAATGGGATTGCTGAGGACGCAAGAACAAGACGACCGACGCACCAGATCGCCCCTGGATGACCCGCGCTACGAAAACCGAGACCTGGTACTGATAGATGAGAGCCATAACTTTCGGCACCGGAATACGCAGAGGTATCAGGTTCTAGAAGCATGGCTGCAGCAAAAAGAGCGGAAAGTGATCATGCTCACGGCGACGCCTATGGCAACGAGTCCGAGCGATATCCACAATCAACTGCGCCTGTGGCCGGGCAATGGCCAAGGGCGCGAGCCTGGGCACCGAACAGGTGGAGCGGATTGTCCGGCGGGCGGGAGAGGCGGCGGGCATACAGGAGCGGGACCCCGTGACCGGGCGGCACAAGTTCACGCCACACAGCTTGATACACACCTACGCGACCCGGCTCCTGCGTGACGGCTTCGGCCTTGCCGAGGTGCAGGTTCTTCTCGGCCATGCCCGCGCGTCCACGACAAGTGTGTACATGCACGCGGATCCCGTGAGGTTGCGGGAGAAGGTGCAGGGGAAGCGGCAGTCGGAGGCCCTGCGGGAAGCGTGAGGCGAGCTTAGCGCGACTCTCCAGCCCCGGGGGGCGCGAAGTGGAGCCCCCGTGCAGCTTGCACCGGCCGACGCCGGGGGGTCGGTACCCCAGCCTGCCGGGTGCGCACAGGGCGTCCCGTCACGTGTCTTCGCGCCGCAGGTTGCCGTATCGTTGCCGCTGCCTGCTGGCCGGGGTTTGCGCCACTTCGCGACTTCGGGCGCGCCGTCCGTGTTCTCCCCGTCATGGGGTTGGTACACAGAGCCTTTCGTCATGGGGTTTCCCGGAATCGCAGGCCTCAAGCTTCTCCGCGACCCACTCTTGGGCGAGGTAGAGTAACATCTCCCCGGTCCGGCCAGGGTAGTACTGCAGCAGTTCCGACAACCTCCCCCGCGCGTCCGCCAGCAGCACGACACGGCAAACTGCGTCACGGTAGGCGCGGCTATTCAGCGGCAGCTCCGTCGGGCAGGCGTAAGGCTCTTCGGCCCCGTCGTCAGCCCCCGGTGCGGCGGGGCTTGCGTTTTGCGAAGCCCCTACCATCGCAACCGGGGGTGATAGGACCGTGACACAGAAGGAGCGTCAGGACCGGGGGCGGGCAAGCCCCTTGGCCGAGGTGCGGGAGGGCCTGGGCCTCACGCGGCAGGACTTGTGCTTGTATGCTGGCGTCGACTACACGTTCCTTTACAACTTCGAGCAGGGCTTCACGATCTACATGCCGCGGCGGTGCGCCAGCGGGTCAGGGTGGAGGGGATGGCATAAGAGAGGTAGGGCCCCGCCGGCTGGCCACCGGCGGGTTTGACGCGGCGACTGGGGCCGGGTGCCTCGCCCCCGAGGACCTGCGAGCCGGCCCCTTCGCCGAACCGCAGGATACCGGGGGCGGTGGCAATGCCAGCGGACGTGGCGACCCGGCTGCGGGCGCTGGAAGGCCGCGGGCACCTGCTCATCCGGCGAAGTCCGTTCAATCGCGACCTCGGGCGTCGGGAGAGGTGCAACTGTTACGTGTTTGTGGCACTGCAGCCCCCTGTCCCACAACGGCTCAGGCCCAAAAAGCGGAAGTGTGTGCCCCGTGGTGCCCGCCGGCACACACCCAGAGCGGAAGTCTGTGCCCCCGGGTTCGAAACCCTCTCTCTTACTCTAAAAGGGAGTGCAGGGCAGTGCGGGGGGTGTTCCCCCGCCCGTGTTCCGCCCTCTCGCCGGTCCCGACCCGACGCGAACACGCTGGCAAGGGCACGCATGGCTCTACCAGCCCTGCCGGTGGCCTACGTTGACCTGCTCCTGCAACGGCATGGGTTAGGACACGTGCTGGTGCTGGCTGGTGAGGGGTGATAGCGCATGGCGACCGTCACCAAACGGCCGGAACGGCAGGCGGACGGGAGGTTCGCGCCGGGCAACCCCATGACCGAACGCTCATCCCGGCAACCCCATGACCAACGCGACACGGAGGACGCGGCGGCAGCGAAGTGGCGCACACCACGCGCGTCCTTGCTGAGGGCGGCGGCGCGAGGGCGAAAAGGGCCGCAGAGGCCGCAGGACGCGCCGTTTTCGCGGTTGTCGGGGGGTGTTGTACCCGCCAGCGGCCAGGGCGTTCGCTGTATGCGCTCCACGGGCCAGCGGCGGGCCTTCTGGTGGTGAGGCGGGGACCGCCGGGCGTCGCCGATCCTGGGGGGCCGAGGGGTACTTCCAAACAGGCCCCGGCGAGGGCCTTGGGCCAGTTTACATAATGAAAAATATGCGAATAACTACGGTTTATGATTGGCTCGCCCGGGAGGGTGTATTATACTACCGAGAATAGTTCAGTCTCGGAACGAGAGGCCTTTCATGCCCGCCCAAGACGCCCTCACCGAAGAAGAGCTGGAAGCCCTCCTCAAAGCCGTCAAAACGCGCGGCCCCTGCGGGAGGCGTAACCTTGCCCTCCTCACCCTCTTCGCCGATGCCGGCCTCCGCCTCGGCGAAGCCCTCACCCTGCAAACTACCGACCTCATCCGAGAAGGAAGCAGGGTCGTCACCCACGTGCGCGTGCTGGGCAAGGGCCACAAGCCCGCCCTGGTGCCCGTCACCGCCCGTGCCGCCGCCCGCCTCGATGCCTGGCTTGCCGCCCGCGCCAAACTCGGCCTGGCTAATGGGCCCCTGTTCTGTACGATTTCCCGCGGCCGTCGGCGGGGCCTGGGTGGCGAGGCCACCCTCACCCCAGGCCGGCCCCTCAGCGGCCGGTACGTGCGCCAGATGGTTGTCCGGATGGCCCGCCGCGCCGGAATTGCCCGCCGCGTCACCCCTCACACCCTCCGGCATACCTTCGCCACCCACCTTCTGCGCAAGACCGGCAACCTGGAGCTTGTCCGGAAAGCCCTCCGCCACGCCCGCATCACCACCACGGCGCAAATCTACTCCCACCTGGCCGACCGCGATGTGGAGGAGGCGGTGCGGGGCCTGCGGGGCCTCAGCGAGCCATACGCCATCGCCCAGGCTATCCTGGACGCCCTCCCAGAGAAAGTACGCAAAGCCCTCCAGAGCTTGCTCCTAAACGGCGGGTAGTCGCGACCTGTTGGGGGATGTTGCTGAAGCTTGAAGCTGCGGCCGTGCGCAGCACACTGACGGGCTTACGGAGGGTTCTTGCAAGCAGGCCCCTGTCCCATTTGCTACCAGGGCACTCAGATCGCCCCTAAAATGCCCCGTAGCGGCCCTCTGTGACTTGCCGGCCCCCCTACCCTATCTCCCCTCAGAAACGCGCTCTACGTGCGTCTAAGGGCCAATCACGGGCATTCTACAGCCGCCCCCTGGCCCCAGACCGGGCCCGCGGCGCACGGCATCGTCATGCGGGCGTCATGGCCGGCTTTGATCCAACTCCCAATCTTTTGTTCGTCGGAGCTTGTTTTCATGCCTTGCCTTGCGTAGCTCCGGCCTTCGTGGTGAGGCTTGGTGAACCATGCCGATCGGTCCTGGTGCTTCCGCCTGCCCTTGGGAATTGCCTCCGCGGCCCGCGATTGCGCTCAAAATCCTCGTGCGTCTTAACGCATTGCTTCGGGTATAATTCAGTTTGGCATTGTGGCAGTATCTCTTCTTGGAGGGAGGACATGGGCTTTTGGGTTCATAGTGAGAAAATCCTTTTTTTTCTGTAACCATACAAGCGCTTCGCTAAGCGCTAGTCGAGGTGGGAGGTGAGTGTAGTGCTCTTACAGGATACGAGTGACCTCAGTCAGTGCGAGGAGCGCCTAAAGTGCGAGCTTAATGGGAGGTCCTTGATCGGTGAAGTCGAGCTCAGTGATGAGGATGTATCCCTCCTAGGTAACTTGCTGGGGGATGAATTGCGATGCAGCGTTCACACTAACAAGGGTTTGAAATTGCTAGTGATGCCTAGCGATAGAGTGCAACACATATGGCGCAACTGGCCATGCTGCACGGCATGTTACACCGTGGGCGTATTTTGTCATTATGGATGCCATGAGAACGAACTTTGGCCCAAGGCGAGCGAGCTTTTGGGAGTCAAGTTAACTAGCAACCAGCAGGAGGTGTGGCGTGATTGGTTTGAGGGGTTTCTGAGACGCAACGACATGTTTTCGCTCGAGCGTGTGCCGGGGCCCAGAACCTTCAAGAGGGTTCGTATTCACGCAATGCTACCACGAGACGGTGCCCGGAGAGTATTCGAGCATGTTGTTAAAGAAGTGGTTGCCCGGGGGCTTCCCGTGGACCAGATGACGGCTGCTCAGGTGCTGGATGAGCTGGGCGTAGGTGAGCACACATTGCGGAAGCCGGAGGAACAGTTTCTTCGGTTTGGCGACCATGTGGCTGATGACATTCTTGCACGATGCGTTGACCTATATAGAACGGCCCAAGCAACTGGTGGGGTTCCTGAAGATACGGGCTTACCACAGCGCATCGTGGATGGGTTTTGCGATTGGTGGGAGAAACGTGGTCGAAAGGCTATATCTGTGGTGGGCAAATGGCCCGACACGCGTCAGCCCTATCTCCGCCTGGAGGATTGGGGGCAGGTGGTGTTGGTAGTTCCTCCTCGAAAGGTGCCACAAGGAACTGAGGGACTCGCTCTTGTGGTAAGGGCTCTCCGAGGCGACGGCCAGGAGATAAAAGAAACCTTTGCGCTCAGGATGGACAAGTTCAAGTGGATGACGGAGGAAAGAGAAATAGAGGTCTTGCCTGCGTCCCAGTACCATGTCCAATGGCAGGAAGCGAGGGTAGGTGATCAAGACGAGCCTGGATGGTCTGCTACAGCGAGGGTGCCGTGCTTGTGGGACTTTGAGAGTGTGCCTTGGGCGGCATTCAGAGTGGGAGACGGGGAGATAAGACGGGTTTCACAGCGCATGTTGCCGCGGGGTGAGGTATGGTTAGTGACACCGAAAGACGGAGCAGTGGAGGGAACTGTTGTAGGGGGCGAGTGCACTAAACGGCCATTAGAACTGATAGAGGAACTGCGCCTCGAGGCATGGGAAGACATGGTAGCGAGGCTGGTGAGCACGCAGGACCTTTTAGAAGCGCAAATCACTCTTTCCGACGGGAAAGCAACCTCCGTCTCGGTGGACATTAGTCCGCAGATCGAGCTCAGTGGGCGCATTCATGGAGTTTATAGTGACGGGCTTGAGGTTGTGGCAGAGGCGCCTGTTGTAAAAGGGGTGGGTGCAGGGGAGATAGTAGTTGATGTTGAGGGCCCAGGTGATGAGGGATGTGGCGGTACAGTCTACACGCGTGGGGAAACGGTTAGTCGCTTGGGGCAAATCCTGGCGGACCGGGCCGGTAAATTTCGTCTAGTTGCCAGGGGGCGGTTGGGGAGGCGTACGGAGATCTCCTTTGTATTGCTCCCGGGCATAAGAGTCGAGTTCTCGAAACCTCTTTGGGGACCTGGGGTCCAGGAACCAGTTCGAGCTGAGGTATCTGCACGTGGGCTGAAAAGTCTGAAACCGGAGGCGCAAGACAAAGCGCTGTCTATCAGGCGGCAAGGGGATGCATTCGTGGTGTCTGGTCCTTGGGACACAAGGCGGTTTTCCCTACGTGCGGAGATAGCACAGAGTGGGGGGGACCTCAGCATCCCACTCGAAATAGCCGTACCCAGACTGCTGGTTGGGAAATGCGGTGCTGAGCGGAGGCCAGACAGTCTGAGTGTGTATCCAGTGTATTTTGATACCACCGATCTATCCAGCGGACAGGACTTGTACTTATGGCTGGGGCTTGAGCCGAGCCGTGTGAGCTGGGAGATTACTCTGCGCGTTGAGCCGGCTGGATGGACGCAGCCTGTTCAATCTAGTCGAGGGCGAGGAGTAGTTCTTTTCAATATCGGCCAATGCCGCGACGCCCTGAGGAAGGAGAGCAAAAGCCAGAAAGTATGGGCCGCGATTGCGGTGGACAACGAGCCCGCAGGCGAGTTTGAAGTGGCGACGATTGCTCTCCTCCCCACTTTGAAAAAGCTGGAACCAATAGGCAGGCCGTGTGAGGGAACAGTGCTGCGCTATAAACTTGAGGAACCACTGGTGCCCGCATTTCTTCGGTTGACTTGTGCAACCTATCCGTGGCACAGGCCAATAGATGTGCGCATTGCTCCCGGCCAGAAGGAGGTTAGGTTGCCTTGCGTATCGTCTGGTGAGTACATCGTAGAAGTTGTGAGCGCGGATTCGAGCGAGCGTGACGTGATCCCCGATCCGGAAAAAGGAAGGTTTTTGACGATACCCGGGGTAGGCAAGAAGCATGAGCCGCTCAAAGAATGGGCTATGGCATGGGAGCAGGTTTGGCGGCGAGAAAGCGCGGCGTCTTTCGACATCGGTAAGGCCCGAGAGGCAGATAGCAAAGCAGGACAATTGCCTTGTCCAGTAAGAGATTCGAGCGAGGGCGAGCTGAGAGAGGTGGCCATACTGATGCTGTGGTGGTTTCGCCAGGCTAAAGCCGTCGGGCAGGATGCAGCCACAGCGTACGCGCGGCAGGCTGTGCGGCGATTGGGCAAAGCTTTGCTATCAGTTAACGTGACGCGTGAGAGGCTGCTGCAGGCCCTTCGCCAACTGCAAGAAGGGGCAAAGGGGCCGACCCAACAATTGTGTCGGGACCTTTATGACTTTGTCGCCACGGATCCTCGGATAGGGCACAAGGAGTGAGGCCAGTATGGGCAACAGCCGGGCTTTTCTCGACCCAATCGAGGTCACGAGGAGACTTCGCGAACAGTATGTGAGCTACCTCACTACGGCGTTACCTATGAGAGATCAAGATCTACGCCGACAGTTCAGGGACGGAATAGAGGAAAGGGGGGCGTTTATCAAGGGGCCGTACGTTGAAGCCACGCCCCCATTCGAGCATTGGGAAGAAACCTATGGAGAACTCTTAGAGAGGGGGTTTCTTTCAGATGGCTGGAGAGGGCTTGCCAGCTCAGACTTCCCTCTCGACCGAAAACCATATAAACACCAGTATGAAGCATTCCATAAACTGATGCACGAGGGAAAAAATGTCGTGCTGGCTTCGGGGACGGGCAGTGGCAAAACAGAAGCCTTCCTTGTACCCATCATAGATTATTTGCTGCGTCAAGCTGAGCGAGGAGAGCTGGGACCTGGCGTGAGAGCGTTGTTATTGTACCCCATGAATGCTCTTGCCAATGATCAATTACAGCGACTTCGCGAGCTGCTTGCGAATACGCCCGAAATCAAGTTCGGGCGCTATACAGGTGACACTTGCCGCAGCCGAGAAGACGCATTGCAAGCTTACCGTACGGAGCACGCAAGAGACGAGCGTTTTCGAGATCCCATTGAGAGCGAGCTGTTGTCGCGGGAGGAAATGCATGACGCTCCGCCCCACATTTTGGTCACTAACTACGCGATGCTTGAATACTTATTGCTTCGCCCCAAAGCCTCGCCGCTGTTTGAGGGCGGGGAATGGCGCTTCATCGTTGTGGATGAGGTGCACACGTATGACGGAGCACGCGGCATTGAAATTGGAATGCTGCTCAGGCGGCTGAAAGACCGAGTAGTCGAAAGCCAGTTAGGCCGGCTGCGGTGTATTGGAACTAGTGCGACTCTAAGTGGCGCCTGCCCTGAAGGTGATAAGAGGGTAGCGGATTTCGCTAAGGTCATCTTCGGAGAAGAGTTCACCGAAGATGACGTGGTTCGGGGGACGCGTGTACGGATGAGAAAGAGCGAAACAGAGGGAGGCTTACCGCGCCCGTGGAGCTTCTATACAGAGTTGGCAAAAGCTGTCGGAGACTTGCAGAAAGACGTATCCCTAGATCGTCTGACAAGCGTGGCGGCGAGGGAAGGAGTAGGGCATGAGGAGATTTCCTCCGTTCTCTCTAGGGTAGCTCCAGTAGCAGGGAGTGATGTGTCTATCTCCGACTCGCCGCCAGCCAGGGTAGCCATGTTTCTACATGAGCTTCTGCGCAATGACAGGGCTCTGTTACGTCTTCAGGAACTCCTTGATGCAGAACCTGTACAGCCCGTGGAGGAACTGGCGGATAAAGTGTTCCCTGAGTTGGAGAAGCAGGATCGCGATGCAGCTCTGACAGGTTTGGTGAACTTGGCAGCCCGAGCCAGGATGAGTCCGACGGAGGCCCCCTTGTTACCAGCGCGATACCACGTGTTTGTCCGAGCCCTTGAGGGAGGCTATTTGAGGCTGTGGCCAGAAAAAAAGCTTTACTTGGTTCCCCGGGCTAGCGACGAGGTTGATGGGCGAAGCGTGGCGGTATTCGAAGCAGCGGTGTGCACCAATTGTGGCGCGCTCTATTTGGTTGGCAGGCGTGGCGAGTCGGGGCAGCTCGAGCAGGTACCACTAGGCTGGTACGATTACTTGGGCCATAAAGCGAAGCTGTTTTGCTATGACTCCTCTGAGGAAGAGGTGCAGGCACCAGAAGACGAAGATGAGGAGGTGGATGCTACCGGTGGAGGGGGAGAGGAGGCGGTAGCTCAATGGTGGTGGCTCTGCACGGTCTGTGCAACTTTGGTTGAGGATGTGGAAGGCGTGCCTCCGGAGTGTTCGTGTGGGGCCGAAGACCCTGACCGTTGGGTGCGTGTAGCGGAGGCAGAAACCGCGCAAGACGACATGGTTCGACGGTGCGTTGCTTGCAAGGTGCATAGCCGAGTCCGACCGATCGTGACGAGACTGACGACGGGACGGGACGCACCAGTCGCAGTCCTCGCCAGCGCGCTTTTCGCACAGATGCCCGCAAGGCGGGGCAACGTCGCGAGTAAAACTACTCGGCTGACTCGACAGTTCATCGTGTTCGCCGATAGCAGGCAGGACGCCGCGTTCTTTGCACCGTACCTTGAGCGGACGCACGACCGCATACTATGGCGGCGACTGATATCGCAGGCATTCAGGCATTGCACGGAACGAGACGGAAGCAACTACCTGACGACCGAGCGTCTTGTCCGCGCTCTAACTGAACAGGCTACCGAGAGCGCACGGCTTTTCTCGAGAGCTCCTGCGGCCCAGCAAGAGGCCGAAGAC
>Ga0272448_1007127_pt1 | contig 11910 bp, 13 predicted proteins | sample YNPCB0191_FD_202220 | JGI IMG/M metagenome (GOLD analysis project Ga0272448, IMG submission 202220) | Hot spring sediment microbial communities from Yellowstone National Park, WY, United States - YNP-CB-019-1 | ecosystem: Environmental > Aquatic > Thermal springs > Hot (42-90C) > Sediment... | reverse complement strand
CCCTTCATGTATGAAATTCGCTTCCATGGAAGGGGCGGGCAGGGCGCCAGGATGGCCGCAGAAGCTTTTGCACTTGCTGCTTTCCTCGAAGGAAAATATGCGGTTAGCTTCCCTTTTTTTGGAGCGGAGCGCAGGGGGGCGCCAGTGAGGGCATTTACAAGGGTTGATGATAAGAAAATAAGGATAAAGACGCAGGTTTATGAGCCAGATTATGTAGTGGTTCTTGATGAAACACTTGTTGAAACCGAAGATGTTCTTGAGGGGCTTAAAAAGGATGGTATGGTTATAATAAATACTGCAAGGAAGCCAGAAGAAGTCAAGCTTTCAAGGGAAGTAAGATGTGCGACTGTTGATGCAACAAGCATTGCTCTCGAAATTCTTGGAAGGCCAATAACAAATACTGCCATTCTTGGAGCTATATCAAAGGCAACTGGCAAGGTTAGCATGGATGCAATAGAAAAAGCAATAATAGAAAAGTTTGGTGGAAAACTGGGCCAGGAAGCTGGGAAAAAGAATGCAAATGCTGCAAGAGTTGCTTATGAGAAAACTCTTATTGGCTTGTCTAAATCGGGCAAGGAATTTATACCCCGCAAAAAATGGTTGCCAGGCGTTGATGAAATGCCAATTGGAGGAGCAACTCCATCTCTAAGCACACCATATGGCAGGGTTGGAATTGGCTCATTTTTGGAAAATAAAACTGGTGACTGGCGAACTTTCGTGCCAGTGATAGATGAAGAAAAATGCATTGGATGCCAGTTCTGCTGGTTTTATTGTCCCGAGGGATGCATATCAATGAAGGATGGAAAGGCAAAAGTTGATTATGATTATTGCAAGGGTTGCGGGATATGTGCAAATGAATGCCCAGCAAAAGCAATTTCAATGCAGAGGGAGGTGAGAGCATGATTCAAAAACTTGAGAGGAAAAAAATGGTTGTAACCGGTGATTATGCAAGCGCTTACGGAGCCTTGCTTTGTGATGTTGATGTTGTTGCAGCATATCCCATAACACCTCAAACTCTTATAGTTGAGGAATTCTCAAATTTTGTTAATGATGGAATAACTGATGCAGAGCTGATTATGGTTGAATCAGAGCATTCAGCAATGAGTGCCTGCATTGCAGCTCAGGCATGTGGGGCAAGAACCTTTACCGCCACTTCATCACAGGGGCTTGCTCTTATGCATGAAATGCTTTTCATTGCCTCCGCTTTAAGGCTTCCTATTGTAATGCCAGTTGTTAATCGAACTCTCGCCGCCCCCATCGGAATATGGTGCGAGCACAATGACAGCATGCCGGAGCGCGATGCAGGCTGGCTCCAGATGAGCTGTGAAGACAATCAGGAGGTTCTTGATATGACAATAATGGCTTATAAAATAGGGGAGAGGAAAGATGTCCTTTTGCCAGTTATGCCATGCCTTGATGCCTTTATATTAAGCCATACCGTTGAGCCAGTTGATGCTCCATCAAGCGATGAGGTTGCTGAATTCCTTCCAAAATATAAGCCATATGCTGAGCTTGATCCAGAAAAGCCAATGGCAATAGGAACTTTCACCCCGCCAGAATACATACAGGAGTTAAGATATCAGCAGCATGTTGCAATGGAAAGGGCAAAAAAGGCAATAAAAGAAGTTACAGAAGAATTTTATAAAAAATTTGGCAGGAATTACAATGGACTTGTTGAAGAATATAAATGCAGTGATGCAGACTATATCCTTGTTACAAATGGAACCGTAACTGGTACAGCCCGTGAAGTTGTTGATGAATTGCGAAATAAGGGAAAGAAGGTAGGGCTTTTAAAGCTTCGCTTCTACCGCCCGTTTCCAGCTGATGAGCTTCGCAAGGTAGCTGAAAATGCTGAAGCAATTGGAATATATGATAGAGCAATTTCTTATGGTGTTGGGGGTCCTCTTTTCATTGAGGCAAAAAATGCTCTCTATGGCTATACACTGCCAGTTTATAACTTCCTTGCTGGTTTGGGAGGGAGAGATGTAACCAAGAAGGATGTTGAGAAAATGTTCGAAATAATGATGGAAAAAAGGAAAGGAGAAATATACTGGCTTAATACAAGAGGGGTGAAAATATGAATATTAAAGATCTTCCTGAAGAAAGCTTATTTACCCCAGGCCACACCGCATGCGCCGGGTGCGCCGCTCCCGCCATAGTAAGGAATATGATGAAGATATTTGGAAAGGATACAATTGTCTATACACCAGCAAATTGCCTGCTTGTTTTCAGCGGGACATATCCTCATTTAGCGTGGAAGGTGCCATATTTGCATGAGGCATTTGAAAATACAGCTGCATGTCTTTCCGGGATTGCAAGAGCATACAAGAAGAAAGGGAAGAAGGTGATTGCTGTTGGATTTGCAGGGGATGGAGGAACTTATGACATTGGAATACAGGCTTTATCTGGAGCTGCTGAAAGAAATGAGGATGTTATATATGTCTGCTATGACAATGAGGCGTATATGAATACTGGCATACAGCGAAGTGGAGCAACTCCTTACGGAGCAGATACAACAACAACTCCTGCTGGAAGAAAAATTCTTGGAAAGTTGGAGCATAAGAAGGATATGGCGGAAATAATGAGGGCTCATGAAGTGCCTTATGTTGCAACAATGAGCATTTCCCATCAGAAGGATTTCATTGAAAAAACAAAGAAAGCAAAAGAAATAAGTGGCTTCCGCTACCTTCATGTTCTTTCACCATGCCCAACTGGATGGAGGTTTGATCCTTCAAAAAGCATAGAAATGGCAAGAAAAGCGGTTGAAAGCGGGATGTGGACATTATATGAAGCGGAATATGGTGAGATAAAAAACATCTACAAGCCAAAGAAAAAGATACCTGTTGAAGAATACATAAAGGGGCAGGGGCGCTTCCGCCATCTCACGCCGGAAATGATCAGGGAATTGCAGGAATGGGTTGATAGGAAATGGAAAAAACTTTATGGCGAGTTGCCGCAATAGCAGTATTCTGCATTTTAATTTTTCCAAGCCTTTCTTTTTCTAATGATAGCAATAAAGTTGAGGAAGTTATATATCTTCTGAATGAAGAAATGCTTCGCAACTATACCGAGGCAATAACTTCTTTTGGGGCAAGGGTTACTGGAAGCGAGGCATGCAATAAATGTGCTGAATATATCTATGAAAAATTCTCATCTTTTGGGCTGAATGCAACAATCTATAACTGGACTGATTTTTCTGGCTTCAGAAATTATGAAGGGAAGAATGTTGAAGGAGTTTTGCCAGGAGATGAAAAAGTAATTATTTTCAATGCACATTTTGATAGCGTTGAAAATACTGCTGGAGCGGATGATAATGCTGGTGGAGTGGCTGCCCTGCTTGCTGCTGCTGAAGTTATAAGCAAGTTCAATTTTACCCATACAATAAAGTTTGTTGCCTTCTCTGGAGAGGAGCAGGGTTTGTTCGGAAGCAATGAATATGCAAGAAATGCATATGAAAGAGATGATTTTATAATTGTTGAAATGAATGCAGATATGATTGCTCATGCAAACGGGGAAAATGGCTCAAAATTCAGGATTTATGCAACTGAGGATGCTGACTGGATAACTGGAAAAATAAAGGAAATAAATGCAAACTATCTAAATTTTCAGCTTATAACTGGGAACATAAGCAGGAAATTTGGAGGAAGCGACTATCTATCCTTTGCAAAATATGGGTTTGAGGCGATTGCATTTTTTGAATACGAGTGGAATCCTTACATGCATCAGCCAGAGGATAATTTAAGCAATGTTAATTTCACCTATTTATTAAAAACAACACGCCTGATAGCGGGCGCAATAGCATGGCTTGCGGATGCGGAAATTGAAAAACCATATTTTTCTATTTCATCGCCAATGAAGGGAAAGATTTATTTTAATGAAAAGGAGGTGTATGAACTTAAAAATGAAAAAATTTTTGCTTTTGGAAAAGTTTATTTAAGCTTATCTCCAAAAACAGGGGCGGAAAAATTTGAAATTTATCTTGACAATAAAACAATTCATGTATTTGATGAGCCACCATATGAAATTGAGCTTGATAAATTTTCTTTTGGTAAGCATGAATTAAAAATAATTGCATATAATAAGGACAAATTTTCTACAGATTGGATTGAATTTTACTGGCTTAATTTAGGAATTAAATAATAAATTAACTCTTTTTTAAATCTTTCCAGCTTAAAATCATTTTTTTTGCAATTTTTGCTTCATCCACTCTTTTAACCGGCATATTTTGAGGAGCATTTTTTAGAATTTCAGCTGGCTCCTTTATAATTTTTTCAATTGCATTGCTGAAATTGTCAAGTGTTTCTTTTGTTGCATCTTCAGTTGGCTCAATCATCATTGCCTCCTCAACAATAAGAGGAAAATAAATTGTTGGTGGATGAAAGCCATAATCAAGCAATCTTTTTGCAACATCCATTGCTCTTATATTTAAATTTTTTGTAGAAACAACAAATTCATGCATTCTTCGCCCGTAGAATGGAACTTCCAGTCCCGCTTTCCTCAATTTTTCCATTAAATAATTTGAATTAAGAACAGCTTTTTTGCTAACTTCTTCAAGTTTTTTCCCTTTCATAATTATATATGCATATGCTTTAAGCAAAACAGAAAAATTTCCATAAAAATAACTCACCTTTCCTATTGAATCAGGCATTTCATAATCAAAAAAATATTTTCCATTTTTCTCCCTTACTCTTGGAACAGGCAGAAATCTTTCAAGAAAACTTTTTACTCCAACTGGCCCGCTTCCAGGTCCTCCTCCTCCATGAGGTGTTGCAAATGTTTTGTGCAGGTTTAGATGGACTATATCAAATCCCATTGCTCCTGGTTTTGTTATTCCCATTATTGCATTTAAGTTTGCTCCATCATAGTAAAGCAAAGCTCCTTTTTTCTTGACTTCTCTTGCTATTTCAACTATATTCTTTTCAAATATTCCAAGCGTATTTGGATTTGTGAGCATGAAAACAGCGGTATCATCACTCAAAACACTTCTTAATGCTTCCATGTCCACCATTCCCTGCTTTGAAGGTATCTCAATAACATCAAACCCCGCCATTTTAGCAGATGCTGGATTTGTTCCATGGGCAGAATCTGGCACAATAACCTCCTTCCTTCTCTCACCCTTCTTTTCAAAATATGCCCTCGCAATCAGTAATCCAGTGAGCTCGCCATGCGCCCCCGCGCAAGGCTGCAAGGTAAAGGCATCCATTCCAGTTATCTCGCAAAGCATTTTTTCGAGCTTGTGGATTATTTCCAGGCAACCCTGAATATTTTTTTCATTCTGTAGAGGATGAACATAATTTATTTTTTCATTTCTTGCAATTTTTTCAAGAATTTTTGGATTATATTTCATTGTGCATGAGCCAAGAGGGTAAAAGCCAGTATCAACTCCATAATTCATCTGACTTAAATGAATAAAATGCCTTATAACTTCTCTTTCTGCAAGATTTGGTATTTTCAGCTCCTTCCTCTCAATTCCTTCAATTTTTTCCTCCTCCCGCTCCTCAATTTCTATCAGAAGTTTTTCATCATATCTCGCCATCATTTTCTATAACCTCCTTCATTTTTTCAATGCATTCATCAATCAAATTTTTGCTATGCATTTCAGTAACTCCAAATAAAATTCCATTTCTGACATATTCATCTATTATAAGCCCGCCTTCAATCCCTTTTTCAAGAAGCTTTGAATTGAATTTCTTTGCATTCGTTGGGCATATTGAAACAAATTCATTGAAGAATTTTCTTTTAAAAGGTAATTTAAATCCTATTTCCTCAAGCTTTTTTGCCATATATTGGGCATTCTCCATATTTTTGATTGCAATTTTCCTCAGCCCGTTTCTTCCAAGAATTGAAACATATGCAAGAAAAGATATGCAGAGCAATGCTTCATTTGAACATATATTGCTTGTTGCCTTTCCACGCCTTATATGTTGCTCCCTTGTCTGGAGTGTCATGCTGAAACATAATTTTTCCTCATCATTTGCTCCTATAATTTTTCCTGGCATTTGCCTCACGAATTCTTTTCTGCAGGCAAATATCCCAAGCATTGGTCCCCCAAAATTCATATGATTTCCCAGATATCCATTTCCTATAACAATATCCGCTCCATAAAATGAGGGGGGATTGAAAATTGCAAGATAAAGAGGATCAACCCCAACAATAAGCAATGCATCATTTTTTTCCTTCATTTCAAGAATTTCTTTATATCTATCATCTATTATCCCAAAAAAATTTGGATTCTCAATATATATTGCATCCACCTGCCCGCCGTCAATTTCAACAAGCCCTTCCTCATTATATTTTTTTTCAATAATTTCTATGCCCGCTCCCTTAGCATAGTTTTTCAGCACACTCTTCTTATGCCAGAATATATTTGAAGGAATAATAACCTTCTTTCTCCCTTTTATCCTTTCCGCCATCAGGCAGGCTTCGCCGAGGGCGGTTGCGGCATCATACATTGATATATTTGCGGCATCCATTCCAGTAAGCTCGCATACAACAGATTGATATTCAAAGAGCGCTTGAAGCAGTCCTTGAGATGCTTCTGGCTGATAAGGTGTGTAGGAAGTATAAAATTCTTCCCTGCTAACTATTTCTTCTACAGCTGGAGGAATATAATGTGGCTTTATTATTGGAAGAAAGGACAAAGCTTCAAAAAATGATTTATTTTTCTCCAAAATTTTTTTTATTTCTTCCTCAACCTCCATCTCTTCTTTTGGCTCTGGTAAATTCAGCCCTCTTCTTATCTCCTTTGGTATATCTTCAAAAAGCTCTTCAATGTTTTTTATTCCAATAAAATCAAGCATTTTCTTCATTGTTTTTTGAATTCAGTATAACCACAATTACCGCAACTTATCCTATTTTTGTGTTCCGCCATAAAAACGCCAGGCCCGCATTTCGGGCATTCTTTCCTTTTCCTCACTATCTTACCATCCTTTACTTCATATATTTCTCTTTTATTCATTTTTTCTCCTCCTTCTTTTCTTCCTTCTTCTTTTTCTCTTCCTTTATTCCAAGATTCCTTGCAATTATATATGATGGCTCTATCTTTCTCGCCTCTGCCTCTGATGGATAAATCTTTGCATATATCTTTGCCCTATTTTCTCCATATTTTTGCTTTATGTACTGCAAAACAACAAATCCATCTCTGCCAATAGCATTTTTTATTTCCTCCCTTATTTTTTGTCTCTCGGGTGTTTTTCCTTCATATCTCAGATTGCATTTAATTTCTTCCCTTTTAAACAGCTTATTTTCCTTCCTTTCTTCTATCTCTATATCCATTCTATCCCTCCAGATTTTTCAGGAATTTTTCAACTTTATTGCGCTCTTTTCTTCCAACATTTACAACAACCATACCCTTAGATGGCATTCCATATATAACTGTTGTGTTATCTGGGGCAAGATATATGGCTGGCAAAGCAGCCAAATCTTCTTCACCATCCACTTCTATTAATACTTTTTTATTCTCAATGTATGCAGTTGCTATTGCATTCCATAATTCACGGGTTATTTTGCTTGCAGGATTTTTAACCTTTATAATTTTTTCCGCAGAAAAATCCTTTCTTTCATATTCCTTCCTTTCAATTCTGTAATCAATTACTGCTATATCTGGTTTTATTCCTTCTTTTTCAAGTGACATTGTTACCATATCCCCAACACTCACTATCTTTCCCTTCAAATTTTCTTTATCTATTTTCTTCGTAATTTTTCCCAATGGTTTTCTCAACTCTTCCTTTTTCTCATCTGGCACAATATACATCATCTAACCTTCAGAGCATATTTTCCAGGAGCTTTAACCCCCACTTTCTGAGCAATCTTTGAATTATTTACATCTACTATTATCATATATCCCTGCCATTCATCGCTCGTCGCCTCCGAGCAGAAAGGGCATATATTTTTGTTTGTAAGAACATGACATCTTCTGCACGCCTTCATTTTTTCTCCTCCTTCTTTTGCTTCTGCCACTCCTCCTTTCCAAGGCCCGGCTGGCGGGCGGTGAGGCCAATTTTGCTTTCTCTTGGATTCATTTCATTTAGTGAGACAGTAACTATTCTTACTCTTATCTTATCTCCCACCCTCAAAACATGCTTTGTATCTTTCCCCTCTATCCTCTTATTATCTACATCTATAATCACTCTGTCATTCATTATCTGGCTTTTATGCAGAAGGGCATCAAGTGGGCCAATATGACAGAAGGCTCCAAACTCAACAATATCTGAAACTATCGCATCAACTACTTCATGTAATTCTGGTTTGAAGGTTATTGCATTAAAAGTAACTTTTTGATATATTCCACCATCCCCGTGAAGAATGTAACCTTCTCCCTTTCTTTTTACATTTTTTGTGACGAGTATTAAACCATACTCTTTATCCATTGTTCCTTCAAATGTCTCCTGAACAATTTTTGCAACAACTTCTTCCAAGTCATGGCTTAGATGAGTTGGGGGAATTCTTATTGTGTTCTCTATTGTTGTTTCATAATACATGCTTTGGAATATAGAATTGCTTATAAATATTATTGGTTTTTTCTTTGTGTGGCTCGAAAAATTAAATGAAAATAAAATTTCTCTTGGTCTGGAAAGAATGGAAAAATTTATCATAGATAGAGGAAAAACAAAATATAAATGTATTCATGTGGGTGGAACAAATGGAAAAGGAAGTGTTTGCCATTTTATTTATAACATTTTAAGAGAGGATCATAAGGTTGGCTTATATACATCCCCTCATCTTGAAAGATTAAACGAAAGAATAGTTGTAGATGAAATTGAAATAAGCAATGATGAAATAGAAAAATATAAATATTTGAACAGATACAATTTTACATATTTTGAAGCCCTCACTGCAATTGCAATAGAGCATTTTGAAAAGAAAAAAGTGGATTATGGAGTTTTTGAAGTAGGGCTCGGTGGCAGGCTGGATGCAACAAATGTTATAGAGCCAGAAATAAGTATAATTACAAATGTGTCGCTTGAGCATGAAAATTTTCTTGGAAAGGATATTGTTTCCATAGCAAAGGAAAAAGCGGGGATTATAAAAAATTCCCCTGTTGTTACTGCATGTAAAGGAGAAGCTCTTGAATTAATAAAAAAAATTGTTAGGGAGAAAAAACTGGATTTGTATGTGGTGGGCGAGGATGTTAAGTGGGAAAAAATCGGGAAAAACATTTTTTCAGTTGAATCAGATGAAAAATATTATGTTGAAACAAAAATGCAGGGTATTTTTCAGGGAGAAAACATAGCGATAGCAGTAAAAGCTGGAGAATTGCTTGGAATAGATAAAGAAAAAATAATTGGAGGTATTGAAAAAACATTTTTACCCGGAAGGATGGAAAAAATAGGAAAATTTATTCTTGATGGCTGTCATAACCCGCATGCAATTGAAGCATTTTCAAAATCTATTTTTGAAGATTATAGCAACTTAATAATAATTTTTGGAGCAATGAAAGATAAGAACATTCCAGAAATGATTAAAAGATTACCAAGAGCAAGAGCTTATATCGCAACGAAATCAAGCAGTGAGCGCGCCATGCCAGCGGGCGAAATAGCAGAAATTGGCGCAAAAAATGGAGTAAGTTTTATTGTTAAGGAAGAAGTTGGGGAAGCAATTTCTTTTGCAGAAGAAATGGCAAATAAAAATGAAGTTATTTGCATAATTGGAAGTTTGTATCTTGTAGGGGAAGCAAGGAAAATCTTGAGAGAAAAAAATTATTTATAGTGAAAAATAATTTAAATATATGAAGAAAGCAATAATTTTTGCAATTATTGCAATTCTGGTGATATCAACAGTTGCATCCGCTGAAAAAATTAGTGATAAGCAGAATGATGTGCTCTATGTTGAGTGGGATGAAAATTTAAATAGTTATAAGGGCATTTCTTCTTCAAATAAACCGAATATTGATATAAAAGAAGTATCATATGAGATAAAAAGTGATGGAAATATTACTCTTATGCTAAAAGTTTATGGAAATATAGAGAAATCTGATAAAATTTTTTATTGGATATACCTAAATACAACAGATAGAAGTTATTATTTGATGTTTTCAAACAAAACACAGATATGCTATAGCATGAAGGGAGGAGATGTTTCAACTTATCTTCAGGGTGAAGTTGAACAAGTAGATGATACAATTATAGCAAAATTTGAATCAATTGAGCTGGGTAGCATTATTGAATTTTTAGCTTATTCAGCAGAATATGAAAAACTCGATGTTAGAAATAGATGGCATGGTGACTGGGCTCCAGATAAATTTTCTCCTGTTTATGAAGAAAAGCAAGAGACAAAGGAAAAGAAAGGTCTGCCTGGTTTTGAGCTAATCTTAATTTTGTCAGCTATTACAATTATATTATGGAGAAAAAGATAGCTGGGCTGGATCTGGCGGCGCTTCCAAAAAATGAGAGCGGTGTTTGTATATTAAAGGAGGAGCCGGAATTTTTTATTCTTTATGAGGATGAGGAAATACTATCTTTTTTTAAAAATTTTGAGCCGGATATTGTAGCGATTGATGCTCCTCTCATGGAAGAAGTTAGGATAAGAAAAGCTGATTTACTGCTCAAGAAATACGGGGCAATGCCCCCTACAATGCAGGGAATGGAAATTCTTACAAGGAGGGCAAGAGAGCTTGTTAAAAGAATTAATTGCAGGGTTATAGAAGTTTTTCCAACAGCAACAGCAAAAATACTCGGAATTTATGATAAAAACTGGAGAAACATGGCTGAAAAATTGAGGATAAATGTAAAAAGTAAGCACGAGCTGGATGCATATCTTGCAGCATATACTGCTTATCTTTATCTTATAGGCAAAGCTGAAGAAGTAGGAGATGAGGAAAAGATAGTTATTCCTAAAAAAATAAAAAAGTTTAAGTTTAACTTCCCTTATATCCTTCATGCATAAGGGGATGGGTAGAAATAAAATAGTGCTTGTATTTATTGGAATAATAGTTTTAACCATGATATTTTTTGAAGCAAGAAGCAGTTATCCAAAAATAATATTTGTTGATGATGATTTTACAAATGATCCAGCGAATCACAAATGGAATAATATAGAGGATGCAATAAATGATGCAAATGATGGCGATACCATATTTGTTTTTAATGGAACATATCCAAAAAATATTTTTATAAATAAGGAAATAAGTATTGTTGGCTTAGGTGAAAATGTTGTTTTGGAAGGAATTGGAAAAGATTACACAATAAACATTCTTTCAGAAAATGTAACTTTAGAAAATTTGAAGTTAAGAAATGCAACAAAAGCTTTAATAAAAATATCAGAAGATAATGTTACTATAAACAACTGCTCCTTTATAGGAAATAACATTACTGGTTTGGAAATAAATGCGAATAATATAGATTTAAGAAATTGTAGGATAGAAGGAACATTCATAGCAATTAATGCAAGCGGTAGAAATATAAGAGTTATACACGCCAGCGTGGAAAATCCCGCAAAAGGATGGGGAATAATGCTCAAAAATTCTAAGGATTGTTTATTTGAAAATATAAGCATCTCTAATATAGAAAATAAAAGCTTTAAAATAGAGAATTCATCAAATATAACCCTATCAAAAATTTCAGTAAATAATTCATTCTGCGGAATACTACTGCTTGAAACAAATAACTCATCACTATCTTTTATAAATCTTTCAGAGAATAAGATAGGAATAAAGGTTGAAAAATCATTCAATAATACAATAAGGGATTGCAACTTTTTAAGAAATATAGGATATGGAATATATCTTGAAAATTCTTATAACAATTCAATATATCACAACAACTTTATTGACAATGGAATAAATGCATTTGATGATGGGGCAAACATATGGAATAAAAGCGTTGGCAACTACTGGAGCAACTATACTGGCAAGGATGAAAATTTGGATGGGATAGGAGATGAGCCATATATAATAGACGGGAATAGCATTGA
>Ga0272448_1007126_pt1 | contig 11910 bp, 10 predicted proteins | sample YNPCB0191_FD_202220 | JGI IMG/M metagenome (GOLD analysis project Ga0272448, IMG submission 202220) | Hot spring sediment microbial communities from Yellowstone National Park, WY, United States - YNP-CB-019-1 | ecosystem: Environmental > Aquatic > Thermal springs > Hot (42-90C) > Sediment... | reverse complement strand
CTTAAAATCAATTTGGCCTTATGAAAGACATCTTTCAATTGGTCCTTTAGCCTCTCAATAGTTGAAGGGGTAACTTCCCAATAGGCATGCAACCACCAGGGATCTCTTACATGAAGAACAATCTTATCCTCGCCATAAGCAGAAGGCAACTCTTCAATAAACCGCCTGGCTTCAGCCTTTGGGCAAGGCGTAGAAAACTTGGCCTGGCTTATCTTAACCTCCTGACATCCAAGAACAACTTCTTTTTTGGCCAAAGGAACAACGGATTCTTTTTTTTGGAAAGCGGCCTTGCGTTGGGTTTTTTTGGACCTCTTCACTTCAAGGCGAGTTATCTTTTTTAATCCCCTTTTAATTTTACGGATTAACGCCATGGCCCCACCCTCCTTTTTTCAGACTGCAAAAAAGGGACTTCTCCCTTTTTTGCTTTAGCCACAGGTTCTCTAAGTTAAGTTTTATTTCTTAACTTTTATCGAAGAGGCTGCTTGTGCCTCAGCCGAATTCCTAATCGTCTCTTCCAATTTCTCTTTGAGCTTGATCATCTTTTCCAATTCGGCCTTCAGGCTTTGATTAATGGCCTCTTGCTGCGCCAAGGCATTACGGGTTGCCTCATGGGCCAATCTCTCAGCCTTCAATTCATCAAGCGCCTGCTTTAATTTTTCTTCTTGGGCAGTTTTCTGATTAGAAGAAAGATACAACTTCTCCTCGGCATCGAGCCGCTTGGCCATCTCCCGATTGTAGGCTGCCTTCCATTTATTTATCTTTCCCAGTGAGAAAAAAACTGTAACTAAAAAGATCAGCAATACAGTTGCGGTCGATACAATCTTTTTCTGCGCCAAGCCCTGCATAATAGACTCCTTTTTTAGTTACTTCAAATTCTCCTCAACTCCAGCTGGTGCAGTCTGTAATGGAGTTGTGGCTTTAGCCTTGAGCAATCTCGGTAGGATAACTATCTCAACCCTGCGGTTAAGCTGCCGGCCCTCCTTGGTATCATTAGAGGCCACAGGCCTAAATTCACCATAACCAATAGCGGAAACCCGCTGGGGGTTAATTCCTTTTTCATCCACAAGATAATGCAATACGCTTAAGGCCCGGGCAGTAGAAAGTTCCCAATTGGACTTCCAGCCAGAATACTTTATGGGTTGATTATCCGCGTGCCCCTCAATGCCTATATTGAGATCAGGGACATTCTCATTCAAAACCCGCGCTACCTTATCCAAGGCCCCATAGGCCTCAGGCCTAATCTTGGACTTGCCTGAATCAAATAAAACATCAGCCACAAAGGTAATAACCAACCCCTTATCCATCATCTTCAAACTTACCTGTTTATCCTGAATCTCTTTACTCAATCTATCTTCAAGCAGACGTTTCAATTGAGCTAATTCATCCACCTGACGACTTAGTTCTTCTATCTTTTCAATATCTGAACGCCTACCTTTTTGAAAAACAAAGGTACAACCTCCCAAACTCACCAGGAATAAACCTACTACCAAAATACCAAACCTTCTCTGCAAACCCATCGCTACCTCCTTTTTTAACTACCATATATCTAAACCAAAATATTAACTGTTTTCAGGAAAGATAATTTTTGGTGGAATTAAACTATAACACACACATAAAGTTTAGTCAAGAATTATTCGAAAAACCTTTATCCAGTTTTACCCTCTATCTTGTTTAAATAAACTAACCTCTTTGTGTCAAGGCCTTATTACTAGGTTTTGCCTAACTCTAAGTAAAGAGTTAAAATCAGCTATCCAAAGCAGTGCCACCCTGTTCCTTCTGTTTTTTTTCGACAATTATCTTCTCAGCCAACTCCTTGGGGACCTGCAGATAATACTTGAACTCCATAGAACCTGTTGCCCTGCCGCTAGTAAGAGAACGCAAATTAGTGGCATAGCCAAACATCTCTGCCAAGGGCACCTCGGCTATAACAATCTTATTCTTGGCCTTGGTTTCCATATTTAGCACCTTGCCTCGTCGGGAACAGATATAGCCAATGACGCTATTGACGTACTCCTCAGGAGAGGTTACCTGCAATGACATATAAGGTTCCAAAAGCACTGGCTCAGCCTTTAAAAATGCCTCTTTAAAACCAATGCTGGCAGCAATACGGAAGGCGAGTTCAGAGGAGTCAACCTCATGAAAAGAACCATCAACAAGCTCAACCTCCACATCAACCACCGGGTATCCAGCGTACACCCCCTTGCGCATCGCTTCTATCACCCCTTTTTCAATCGCCGGGATAAAAGACTTGGGGATCGCCCCGCCTTTTATGCTATCAATAAATCTAAAACCTGAGCCAGCAGGAGTTGGTGCTATCTTAAATAACACATGGCCATACTGGCCACGACCACCGGTCTGGCGAATATACTTTCCTTCAGCCTCAGCAGGCTTCAGGATCGTTTCCCGGTAGGCCACCTTAGGTTGCCCTACAATACACCCAACCCCAAATTCCTCCTTTAATCTGTCTACTATTATCTCTAAATGCAACTCACCCATTCCCGTAAGCAATGTCTCTTGGGTTTCCTCATCGGTAGTTACCAAAAAGGTAGGGTCCTCTTCTGCCAGTCTTGCTAATGCCCGGCCCATCTTATCCTGGTCAGCCCGGCTCTTAGGGGCAATGCTCAAAGAAACAACCGGACAAGGGAAAGAAATCGCTTCAAGCAAGATAGGGTCATCTACAGCGCAGAGCGTATCTCCGGTAAATGTGTTACTCAACCCTACTATTGCCACAATCTCTCCAGCAAAGGCCACATCGATATTTTCCCTCTGATTGGCATGCATCCTTACTATCCGGCCTACCCTTTCCTTTTTATTTCGGGTTGCATTTAATACATAAGAACCAGTCTCCAAAAAACCAGAATATATCCTAAGATAAACCAGCTTGCCCATATGGGGATCAGACTGAATCTTAAAGGCCAAGGCGCAAAAAGGTTCCTTATAGTCAGCCCGTCTTATAACCTCTTCCTGTTGGTTGTCAGGCCGGGTTCCTTTAACAGGGGGTAAATCCAGGGGAGAAGGCAAAAATAGATTAACCGCATCTAAAAGTTGCTGCACCCCTTTATTCTTAAAGGCTGCCCCGCAAAGCACAGGTACTAATTTATTGGCAATCGTTGCAGTCCTTAATACCTGAATTATCTGATCGGTGGTTAGGCTATTAGGATTCTCTACATACTGCTTCATAAAGGCCTCATCATACGCCGCCAATTTCTCCAACATGGAATTGCGGTAGGTTTTGGCATCTTCTTGAAGCTTAGGGGGTATCTGGTCCTTGCGAATATCCTTGCCTTCGTTTTGTTCATCGTAATACACAGCGTTCATCTCGATAAGGTCTATCACCCCCTGAAAACTATCTTCACTGCCTATCGGTATCTGTACAGGCACAGGATTGCCTTGAAGGATATCCTCAATCCCTTTAACCACCCCAAAGAAATCAGCGCCTGTGCGGTCCATTTTATTTACAAAGGCAATCTTAGGGACATTGTATTTATTCGACTGATTCCAAACTGTTTCGGACTGCGGCTCAACCCCCCCTACGGCGCAAAAAACCGCTACCGACCCATCCAAAACCCTTAAAGACCTCTCTACCTCAACCGTAAAATCCACATGACCAGGGGTATCAATGATATTAATACGGTGTCCTTTCCAAAAACAGGTGGTTGCAGCAGCAGTTATAGTAATACCCCGCTCCCTTTCCTGTTTCATCCAATCCATCTGGGCCTTGCCATCGTGGACCTCGCCTATCTTATGCGATTTACCAGTATAAAAAAGTATCCTTTCAGTGGTAGTAGTCTTTCCCGCATCGATATGGGCCATAATGCCAATATTCCTTACCTTCTCTAAATTAAAGGCGGGCGTAGGGACTGATTCACTCTTTTTTTCTTCCTTATAAGATACCTTTGATTCTTCGCTGAGGTCTTCTTTCGGGCTTGCTGGGGATTGTGGCTGTTGAAGCCCAGGCACCTCATTTTGCGCCTTGGCTGGCGGTGGGACTTCCTCAACCCCTTGACTGAAAGAACCAGGCTCTTGGGAAGGTAAACCCAAAGGCTCAAGGGAAGGACCAGACTCCTTATCTTCTCCTTGCACAGAAACAGCATCCTGTTTCTTCTCTCCTATTCCTCCAATTCTCAAACGGGCTATCTCTTCGCTCAGGGCCTTGACCTTCTCCTCCTGTAACTCCAACTCTTTTTCTAATTCGGTATACTCTTCATTCAGCTTATTAAACTCCGACTTTGGCACCCACTCACTCAACTCCTTCTCCCTTTCAAGCTCGGCTATCCTCTTCTGCTGTGTCTTCAATTCCTGTGCATCCTTTTCCAGGCGGTGCCGAAAAATCTCGACCTGCTCCGCAAGCTGCTTATTCTTCTCCTCTGAAGCGCGATAGGCGGCATTTAGGTCTCTTAACTGACGCGACAATTCTACATTTTTAGAAAATTCCTCCTGCAGCTGTTTCTCTTTTTCTAAAAATTTCTTAGAGGCCTCTTCTGCCTCCTCCTTGAATCTCCGCCTCACATCTTCATCCTTCTTGAACCACTGTTCTCGACGCTGTAGCTCCTCCTTCAGCTGGGAGTTTTCCTTTCTGGCCTGTTCCAACTCAACGCGCATCCCCTCGTACTTATTCCGCAAACTATCCAGTTCATCTTGCAGGCCCCTAAGGGCAGCAGAATCGGTGACTGTCGATTTAAATTGTCTTTCTCCAAAGTTTAAGTCTCTCCTCTGTGGCCTTCTCTTTTGGGTCAACTCCTCAGAAGGCATAAAGGCATATGCCACCAAGGCAAATGTCACTACCAGGATTATACCTAAAATAATAACCATCTCTTTTTATATCACCCCTGCCAGGGTAAGGGCACAGATTGTCTTCGCATCCACAATTCTGCCTTTTTCAAACAGATACCTTATCTTTTTTGGCGTAAACAACCTGACCCGAATCAACTCATCCTTTTCATTTTTAGACAAGCCCTTCTGCAAAAAGCTGGCCTTATAGATATGAATCCGCTCGTTAGTGTAACCTGGGGCAGGATAGATAACTCCCAGCTTCTTCCAAAATCTTGCCCGGTAACCTGTTTCCTCCTCTAATTCCCTTTTGGCGCATTGCAAGGGAGGTTCTTCCTTGCTTAGGGTTCCTGCCGGTAGCTCCCAGATAAAACGGCTGATTACTGGCCGGTATTGCCTTAAAAATACTATCCTATCCTTTCCCATATAAGCAACCACCAAGGCAGCACCAGGATGATTAATCACCTCTAATGTCTCAGTATAACCACTAGGAAACCTATGTGGCAAAAGACTCAGCTCAAGTAGCCTGCCCTGAAAAATCTTACTTCTCTTAATCATAGCGCCTCTTTTCTTGCCTTCCATACACCAACTAAAAAGGTCAGTTCCCAAAGAAAAAATCCTTAACGCCCTTTAACATATCCACCACTGATGGAGTAAATTTGTATTTCGGCTCGCTTAAAGTACCAGTTATCAAAATTGTGCCAAAACGAGTTGCTTCTCCTACAATAGCAGTAGTCACATCTTTAAAAGTCCCGGTTAAAGGAATCATAGAATCTAAAATCTTTACATCCAGGCTGGCATTAAGCGTAGAGTCAAAACCCACCTTTGCCTCGCCAGTTATCTCGGCAAAATTGCTTCTCATAAAAAGGTCGTGGGTAGAAAAAGCCTTATCCTTTATGGCAAAAGAACATTTGGCATTGTTGAATACAACCCTGCCCAAATCCTTGGCAAATAATAACTGTCCCAAGCCCTTAAAAAGATTTAACTCCCAAATACTGCCCTCACTAACCGATATCCTACCAGCGCCGGTAAATGAAGAGGCATCCTTCAGGTAGCCGTTGAGTTCCAAGCCTGCATTCAAAACCCCAAAAAGGTCGCCTTGGCGGAAATTGGTATCTTGTTTGAGTAATTCTAATCTTACACCTGCCAGATTTGTCTTTGCCCTGAAGGCAAGATTTTCGGATGCAAGATTGGCATTGGCCTGCAAATCCAGCTTCCCACCATAAAAGGAAAGTTGTAAATCCGAAATCTTGGCTATGCCAGAATCCTGGGAATATTGGCCAACAAGATTTTCGCCCCTTAAGCCAAAAATCGAAATCTCAGGGCTGGAAAAATCAGCCTGGATAATAAATTTTGCCAAATCATTTATTGGCCCTTGCGCCTTGGCCTTAAAGTTTATCTTACCATAAGGCCTTATCTTATCTAAGGTGTCCTTGTATTTATTTAAAACCTCTCTCAGGTCCTTTAAAAAAATATCGCCAGTCGCATCCGCATCAAGGCTGATATTTTTAAAGTCAGCGAAATCAAAATTTCCCGAGAGGCTAAATGTTGAATTTAGATACCTACCTCTGCAACTGCTTAGGCTCAACATCGTTTTATCCCAAAGCAAGGAGGCATCCAGCTCGAGCTTACTCGAGGATAAAGCCAGCTGGACAGCCGGCTGTTTAAAATGCCTTAGCCTTCCGGTTGTAGTATAGCCAGTGCCACCATAGCTAAAGGTCAACCCCTTCCAGTCCAAGAAGTCTCGGCCATACTCGATACGGCCATTAATCTTATCAATTGTAAAAGGAAACTTATTAGACTTAAGCTGGGCATCCTTTAAATCAGCAAATCCCTCTATCTCAACCCCACCCTCTAACGACAACCAAAAGGCCAGGTTACAGCTCAAATGGGAATTGCCACTAAGACCGAAAGGTAAGTCAAAATTAAATTTATTATGGGCAAGCCCTTGCAATAACTCCAAATCTGTCTGCGTATCTACCTGCAGATTAACCCGGGGATGCTGAAAATCCTGCAATTTAAAACGCACGCCTAAACTAAGCCCCCAGACTGAGGCAGAGAGATTATCTGAATATACTGAATCATTATCAAACCCTATCTTGCCATTTAGGCTATCTATCTCATTTATAAATTCCCAACCTGTAATCTTGGCGTTTGATACATCAATCTCCCCCTCAAAGGCATTGCGCCCATTTTTTAAAAAATGTTGAAACCCAACCCTTGCCTGACCATCCGTAACTATCCTTATGTTATCTTTGGCAAGGCGTAATGCCTCAAAATCCAAGGTATTATCTAAAGACAAAATCCCCTCATCATATCTGAAATTGGTTTTAAGGTCAACCCAACCAGCCTCTAACGCCATACCTAATTTTTGCCAGTAAGCTGAAAAGTCCTTGGGTGAAAGCCTTAGAATAGAAACCTTACCCTCACTGCGCGCCTCTTTTAAAAGGTAATTACCCTCAAGGTCAATTTTGACCTCATCATCCCCCTCCCCCACAGCTGAGGCCCTAAAATTAATCCGCTCGCCAAGGCCTAAGGACACAATAGCATTCAGGGATTTTAATCTCTTGGTCAATACAGGAGTTATCATCCGATCCTGAAAATCAACTATAGAATCGTTGACAACAAGACGCTGGATTATGAACATAAATTTAGTCTCTGAACCAGAAGGGGGTGCCTTTTTAAAAAAACCTTCTACATTCCAAGCCCCATCCGCATTGCGCTGGAGATAAAGATACGCCCCTTTTATTTTTACAAATGGGATAATGAGCTGTTTTTTTAAAAATGGCCAGTAGAAAATAACAAAAGAACATTCCTTGATTTTAAATAAATCACTCTGCCCAGCGTAAAACCGAAGGTCCTTTAGCCAAAACCCCTTAAAGATATTAAATTCCACTGCGCCCAGAGAAACCTCTGCCTGGGTTAGGCCTTGGAGTTTAGCAACAATAACACCCTTTAACTTAAAGGGGATAAAAATTTTGTTAAGGTAATAAACGAACCCGATAAACAAAACCACCAAAAACACTAACAGGATAGGCCATCTTTTTTTCATCATGCAACTACAATATGTATCTTGCCTTAAAAAGTAGTTTTTTGTCCAAAACCACCTGCTCTTGGGTCTTGGGGTTCAACTTACAGCGCATATACTCCTTGTAGCTTTCCACCCCTGGCTGGTCAAAGGCATTAATATTGAGGAACTCTCCCAGATAGGCAACCGCCATCTCCAAGAAAAATATAAGCTCTCCCCAATAAAAAGGGCTGAGCTGAGGGAGTTTTATACAACAGTTTGGCCGGCCTTCTTTGGCCAAAGACCAGGCAGCTGCCTCTTGGGCAAGATTAAGCAGTTGTGAAAATTTTACACCAGGATAAAATTCGTTATCCTCCGGCAGGGTTATATCCCTGGCAAACCCCTCCACCCGGACAAAGGTAACCACCTTATTATTTTCACCCTCAACATTATTCTGGTGTATGGAATGCAGGTCATTGGTACCCCGGGCTGCTATTGGGGTTATGCCTACATTCAAGACCCTGTCTGTATCTGGCAACCAAACCTCTAACCCACCCTTTTCAGTTTTGATCTTACGAGTGTATTTTTTTCCTAGACTCTCAGCCACCAGTTGAACATACCAATCTGCTGTAGATTTCAGGGTCTCAGAAAAAGGCATAAATATACTGATATGCTTATTTTTCTTCCGGTAGAGAAAATCCATAATCGCAGCATACATCAAAGCGGGATTTTTAAAAAAGTTGCTGGAAAGGCATCTCTGGGCCATCTGGCGTGCACCGGCAATAACCTCTTCGATATCCACGCCCAGTATGGCCAGATGTAACAGCCCCATATTTAACTCGGAAAATCTACCTCCTACGCCTTGCAGAAGCGGAAGACTACGAAAGCTAAGAGGGTCACCCTGCGCCAATGACTTCAACCGCTGCCTTAATATCCCAACCTCAGGGTCGGTTATCACTACAATATGACGGCCATAACTTGGCCCAAGTCCTTTTTTTAACCAATCATCAACCACGGAAAAGGTGGCAATGGTCTCAAGGGTCTTGCCGGATTTAGAGATGACTACCACGCAGGTACTCCGGCAGTCTAGCTGGCTCAGAAGCACCGATAAGGTATTCGGGTCAAGGTTATTGCCCTCAAAATATATTCGCGGCCTGCCATTTCTTACTCTCTCAAACTCGTTATAGTAAGGATAACCCAAGGCATCCTGCGCTGCCTTTAGGCCCAGATAAGAACCGCCAATACCCAAAAAAATAACCTCACTAAAATTTGCAGCAATATCCTGGCCTAACCTTTTTATCTCTAAAAGCGTATCTTTTCCCTGATAAGGAAGCGCCATCCACTCCAGGCCCAAACGCCTGCGATTACGCACATCCTTACTTATCTTTAAAAGATGCCTAAAGCCCTTTAAGGCAAGCGGCATTATGGAATCCAACTGCCCCTCAGTTATCCCGTTTTCTTTGCCCACGTTAAAGCTAAACAGATTATTAAAATCAAAACCCAAGCCTCTCATAACCCCTCCGTTTCTAATAAACTAGTAATCCCCAAAAAAGGCAATCAAGCCCACTCTATTTTATCACAACCTCTCTTAACTGCAATAACTGTCTCTATTATTTAAAAAATAGGCGTGGCACTATATTCTACCACGCCCTCGAAAAATTCTCTTTTAAAGAATAATTGCTTTTTATTCTAACTTGAAATCATCCTTTAGGAATCTGGCCTCCTCTTTATCTACGTAATCATCTCGATTCAAATCGTAAGCCTCCTCAAAGGCAGTCTCAACCGCAATTTTACCCTCGCTTTTTATGAGGTTATATTTATCCTGAAGAAGCAAACGGATTTCCTCATATTCAAGTATACCGTTATGATTGGAATCATACCTGTTTTCAACCAGGGATAACTCCTGAGAGGCTGCATCTGAAGTAAGATTGCCATACCTCTGCCTGCCAAGGGTTTCATTCCTAAAATCTATTGTTCTGCCTATCGCAATCCCCTCCTCCATCCTTTTTTTTAACTGTTGGATGCGGTACCTGCGACTTTCTATACCATCAACCTCACCATCCTTGTTCCTATCTGCCTTTTTTGTCTGAACTGAGTTAAGTTTTTGCCCAGAGGCGGGAGTAACTAAAAAGATTGCCACAACTAAAAAGACAAAAATAAAAATATCTCTTGACCTGGTTTTAACTCTCTGGCCCATAAAAATTAAAAACCGTAACCCGCAGATTAAAACCTGCGCAACCTAAAAACCCATATGGCTATTTACCTGTTCAAGCAGACCTGCTGGGTTATAACGAATAGACATTATATCGTCACTACAAGCGGTTAGCGGCTTCTAGTATCAATTATGCTTATCGCCTTCATTAAAATAAAAGCTATCGTAGATAATCCTCTTGGTAAAAAAACCCCTACGATAGTAAATCTTTGCCTTATCCCCCAGAACATACTGGCTCAGCTGGACTAAAGGCAGGTCCGGTTCTTTAATATTAACAAGCTGACCGTTGGAAAGCCTAAAGGTAAAAAATCTCTTTTCCGCAAATACCCCGCTGGCATCTGAAAAAACCGTGCGGGCAACAAATGCCCCCTCGGTCACCAGTTGCTGACGGGATAAAAGATCATCAAAATAGACGAAAACAAATGCCACTAAACCCAAAAATAGTAACCCTATTAAAAAAAATAATAACCTCTTTCCCATCGCGGTTTTAACCAATCCAATTTTTAACCAAGCTAATTATTTATATCACAATAAGGCTATCCTGTCTATACAAATTACAACTTCCTATTTAAGGATATAGTATTATAGATAACCCTAAATTCCTCAAAAATGCGCTCAATATCACGACAATAACTATATCCTATCCGGGCAAAAAAAGCCCTGTCGCGAATCTGGATATCCAAATCAGTTGGCAACAACCCATCCATAACTGTTACCCCTTCAAACAAATCTGCCAAGCCCTTCAGTGAAGGAGCGATTTTGGCAATTAAGGCATTGAGATATGCCCCATCAGATGATATCCCGATGTAGCGTTGGGCAATCTCGGGAATCTCTATATTTATTAACCTATCCGCAAAAAGAGGCTCTGACTTTTTCCCTAGGATTAAACGGTGATAATTTTGAGTGGGTGGGATGGTAAATACTATACAGAGATTCCGCTCAACAGAGCGTGGATTATCAAGCGTATATGTATTAGTAAAGATAAAAAAATCCTGGCTGACCTCTATAACATCGAATACCCGGCTGAAGGGAATCAAATTCGCATCCCCCGAGGTTGCTGTTCCAAGATAAAAAATAGAGGGGATAAAATCGGCCTTCAATGGGCCACGCATCAGATTAAATCCGTGTTTTCGGGAAAACCCATCCACAGCATCAAAGTTCTCAAAGAAAGGAATCGCCAGGTATGAAATCAAAACATAGATACCAATGAAAATCAGCGGCGGCGCTGCCAAAAACCAAAATTTTTCTATACCCAAGATGGGCACAAAAAATAAAAAAGCCAGCAAAAATACAGTTGCCATAATTATAATACGCTCGCCTAGCCTTATCCCACTTTTTGCCTCTTCTTTGCTTTTCAGATAAGAATAAAAAAAGATAACAAAGCTGAAAAAAAATACAAAAAAAACAGTCCGTAAAACTGGACTGTTTTTTATACAAAGATTAAAAATTACATCAAACGAGACAAAAAAGATAAAAAGATAAGGTAGTGCCGCAACTAATTTTGATTTCGGTAGCCTCATCCGACTTCAGGCCTTAAAGAAATTTTATATCGTTTTACGAAAAATAACCAAAATTGCCGAATGCGGAACCACAACATACTTCTTGCCCTCGTATTCTATCTCAATGCTGGCACTGCGTAAAAAAATGCAATGATCACCCTCCTTGGCCTCAAGGGGAAAATAATGCTTTTCCAACTGTTGGGTCTGCCAGGGTTCTACCTCCAAGGCAGCTGGGTCAGGAATAGGATAACCCGGTCCTACTTTAACCACTATCCCTGATTGAACCTTCTCCTTTTCCTTAACTCCTTGGGGTAGATAAAGACCCGCATCAGTCCGCTCAGAATCAGAATCAGGCAATATAAGCACCCTATCACCAACTACAATCAGCTCACTGTCCATATTAACCCCTTATTGATATTTCT
>Ga0272448_1007124_pt1 | contig 11911 bp, 14 predicted proteins | sample YNPCB0191_FD_202220 | JGI IMG/M metagenome (GOLD analysis project Ga0272448, IMG submission 202220) | Hot spring sediment microbial communities from Yellowstone National Park, WY, United States - YNP-CB-019-1 | ecosystem: Environmental > Aquatic > Thermal springs > Hot (42-90C) > Sediment... | reverse complement strand
CATATTTTTTGAGGTGGTTTTTCAAGAGATATATAAAAGAATACGAAAAATACCTGAAATAAACCACAGGTCTTTACTGGATAATCCCCCTCACCACATAACAATATTTATTAATATAATAGCATATATCAGAAGGTATGAAGCGCGGATTTGTTTTTATGCTCGATGCATTCATAGCACTCCTATTAACGATAGCATTCGTGAGCTCGCTCAACCAGTTCTCGCGCGATTATTCGTACATACAGGATGAAACGCTCTACTCCTATGGCAGGGGATTGATGAACATCCTTCTAACTCATAAAGTAAATGTTACAGTATCAGAAACAGAGCCAAAGGCATACCAGATGATTCCGCTCGTGCACGCACTCACCACGAAGGAAGGCAAGGATGAGATGGATAAGATAGACAAACTAATCCCGCCCCAATACGATTATGTAATAGAATACTACAATAGCACCTCATCAAACTGGCTCACGCTTTACGACCCACCAAGAGAGAAAAAGGATGTGCACAAATCGATCGCAGTAATCTCAACGGTCCCCGTGATATACAGCAATGAAAATTATACCGCACCCTATACATATGGAGAATATTGCGGTGACATTAATAATCCCATAAACAGATGCCTCAACCCAGAGGACCTCTACCATCCAGATGAGTTCGGTTCCTATGATAATGCATATGTCCGTGTGGTGATAAAGATATGAGGAGAGGGTTTGCACTCACATTATCCATGGTCATACTGATCTTTTTCCTATCACTGATTCTCTCAGTTGAATCCCAGAGAATAGCAATAGAAGAGCAGACGAGAGCAAATCATGCACAGATGCGCGCATTAACCTCACTGGTTGCAGATATAGATTCACCCGCTCTTGATTACTCTATTGCAAAGATGGCCAAACGTTCTCTTTATGAGATAGATTGGAATGTAATCACCACACATCAGCCATCCAAAGATCCTGAAAGTCCTGAAAGAGAGCTTAAAGACTCATTCACTCAGAAATTCAACGGATACTTAACCTCACTTGAGAAGCGTGCAAATGATAGTGGTCTCACTCTTACACATACCACCCCCGAAGTTATAATCGCACAGAGAGACCCGTTCACATTCACTGTAAACGTTAGCACCAACCTTACATTTAGAGGCAAGGATGTATACGTAAATAAGACACTTAAGAAATCCGTTAACTTCTCAATAGAAGGTATCTATGACCCCCTAATCTCTCTTAAAACATACGATAAAAACCTTGACGTTCCTACAAATTCCATACTTCTCCCAATTATAAAATCCAAAATAGACAAATTTGATGACCTCACCCCTATTGCACGCGGTTATGGCAGGGGCTGGGTTTATGGTGAGGTTATTGACTCAGAAAATGCCGATAAATTATCACCACAGGAATGGAGCGGTTACATACTCCAGTTAGAGGGTAAAGACCTCCCGATGTGGAAAGATAATCTCACACAATTCAAAGGTGTAATCCTGATTAGTGATAAAATGGCAAACCCGAATGAGATTCAAACAGATGTACCCGGTTACACCTCAGATGGAGCTGCCTGTACACTTACTGTACGCGTAACCATATGGAGTGAAACAACTGCCCCGTGCATAATGTGTGGTACCTATATCATTCACAAAGTAATCTCACGCTCAAATGAATCTTGTGTTCCCTCCTATGCTTCTGATTACCACTATCCCGATGGTGTATCCGATACATACTACCTATACTCAAAAGCAAACATTGTAAATGATCCCGATTCCCTCCAGGGAAGAAAGAACATCGATATTGGAAACACCCCATTTATAGTAACAAGTTCTTCAACTGCTAAGAAGGTTTTGATCAATAGCGAGATAGAGAACTCTCTTGAAGATACAATAAACCTTGCATACCCACCAGTACATGATGTTAGTATATACAACATAGAGAAACAGCGTGCAGCAGTGCTTTGTGCAAACTATTTCACATTCGGCCGTGGAACAAACATAACAAACCGTCTCAAGGGCAATGTAAACAAGAACGATCCAAACGGAATAGAGACATTCGTAATCGGCCCGGACTGGGCAAAGCAGGACTATTCAAAACTTGATTATGAATACTTCAATAAAATAAATGGTAATTTAATGAAAGGGATGCCCGGATGCATCACCCCACAGATGTGCAATACCCCAACAAAAGACCTTCAGATAGGCCACTTCATGATAAGCACAGATAGAGAAGATGATTATAAGATGAAACCACTTGAGGTTGAGAAATAATGAAAACTGAACACACAACAAAAAAGGGACAGGTAGCGATAGAATTCCTTGCAGTGGTAGCATTCTTCCTTCTCATTTCCGTTCCCGTCTTCCTTTATTTCTACACCTCCGCACCTCAGAAGGAGTACTATGCAATACTCTCGCAAGCAGAGGTTGCAGCGGATGAGTTTATCAAGTATGGCGAGTTGGTGGGCACTCAAGGTAATGGCACATCCATAAGCAGGGTAATTGTTCTCCCAAAGAATGTGGATAGGGTTAGCCTGAACGGGTCGCACGCATCTCTCCACGTCTCAAGCGGCGGCCTTGAAAGTGATATTGTGAGGACCGGTTCCGTAACATTTAAAGAAGCATCCTTCCCCATCAACGATGGTGGAAGTTATATGTTCACGTTCACTAACGTGGATGGTAATGTAAATGTCACGAAGAAGTGAATATATGCACAGGGGGCAAACAGCCGTAGAATACTTGGCCTACTTTACATTCTTCCTATTGATAGCAGCCATATTCACAGCATACGTATTCACTCAGGCCAGCGATGAATTGAACAAGCGTTCACAGGAGCGTTTCAAATCCACAATCTTCTACCTTGCTCAGAGTATACGCGATGTGGATAGCCTCGCATCACATGCAGATTATGCAGAGATTAATGTTACATTACCTGTTATCACCAAGGGTGCGGGCATTACAATAGAAGGTAATGAGAAGGAAGGCATTTTGAGTGCAAACACCACAGTAGGCAACTCCAATGTTTACTATTATGTGCGTATAGGTAATTTCTCAAGGGTCTCTGTACAGTCACGGCCCAGTGAAGATATTGTCACAATTAGCAAGAAAGGGTGAACATATATGTTAAAATCAATAATCCATAAAGGCAAGAGAGGCCAGGTACTTTCCTATGATGCAATAGGTGGTGTAGTAATATTCATGATTGCTGTGGGTATACTTGTAGTGTACTGGTCCTCTCTCAATTCCTCTTTTGATGATAATGATGCGCTCCTCGTGCTCGAAGCCAACACCGCACTTGATAATCTTATGAGCCCGAGAATACTCCTCGAGAGTGATAATTATCACATAAACATATCAAAGATGGACAAATGCGATTTCTCTAAAGATGAAGCGGGCATATACCACAATTATACCCTCAAAGTTATTGACTCAAAAAATCAAAATATTAAAACGTGCGGCACAGAACCAACCCCACCAGTAAAGAGTGCAATTGCAGAACGCCTCGCATATTATAATAAAGAACCCGTAAAAGTAGTGCTTGAAATATACACACAATAAAACTTTTACCTGGCAATCTTTGCCTTAGTTCCTTTCGTTTCAGCAGCCCTTCTTGTGCTCTTATGCTCTATCATATGCCTGTTCCTTCCCTTTCTTTGCATTTCACCCACATACTCAACAAGCTCATTTACGCTTGCAGCAGTATCCGGGTCATCACCTGCACCAGCAGCTTTCATATATGAATCAAACTTCTCCTTATCCTGCTGTTTAAGCCGTGCAACACTAACAAGAAAAGAGGAGGGCACATCATCAACCTTCTCCCGGACCTTCCCACTCCTCCCGGTTATACGCGATATTACCCTCTTGAATATCCTGAATAAATCAACAGCCATCATTTGAATTTTATCAGCTTTCTTTTTAAGCCTATCAGAATGAGTGCAAAATCAGTAAATAGGAGTGCACTAAGAAGAGGATACTCAAAAAAGGGTGTTTTCACAATACTCCCGCCCAATTTGATTAATACAACCATGATTGCAAGAAACACAACACTCTCACCGAGCATCCCGCTCTCATTACCCCTCACGAGCATGAACAGGAATAGGATGCTCAGAATGTACATCATCACATATGCTGCAAATGTATTCTCAATTATGCGTATCCCATACTCACTTAGCAGGAACCCATTCGTAAAACTCGCGTACATCACGAATAATGCAATGATCCCAAGTGCAATGACCATAAGTGGGGATTCTGACACAAATGCCTTTACACTATTCATATCCCCAGCACTCGATGCCGCCCCCGGTGCTATAATGATTGCAGCATATGCAAGCAAGAATGCACCTACATCCTCAACCCTGCACAGATCTTTTAGCACATTTGTAAATTTCCCAATCATCTCCTCATTCTGGAAGAACTGCACCACGTCATACCCTCTCACAAACATATACAGAATTATGAAGAGAAGTGGCAGAAAGAATGTAGGGCCAAACCCCGCAATGAACACAGAGACTGCACCGAATAAGTTTTTCTCATACTTGATTGCAACCTGCCCCGTCTCTTTTCTCAGGTCAAGCCCCACTACATTGCTCCCACTCAGCAGTGCAGGTATGAGATGGCCGACCAATTCATGCAGCGTAACAGTTGGCCAAGAGAAAAACCCCCCAACATACTTGATCTCCTTCAATTTAACGAACAGATTATTATAGAGAAAAACCATCAGTAGATGCTGAATGAAACTAAATAGGATAAAAAGAAAAGCAAAAGCGCCAATGCTCAGAAAAGCATCGTTCATTGATTATATTTGCTCATAAGTCTTTTCTTCTTTTTCTCAAAGATCTTCCTGTGTTTTGCGCAGCTTATGCAATAGTACACCTTCCTCATATCCGTATAAGTGACATCATCGCCCGTCCTCAACTCGGTTGAATACCTGACAAACCTATTGTCCTGCACCGCTTTCCCTCTTGGAACACTCCTTCCGCACGAACTGCACGTAACAAGCGCTTCCTTTCCCCTGCTCTTTTTGCCTTTCGACATCTTCTCTCACCTGGCTTGAATGCCATTTAACAGGTATATTTCCGCTGACGATTTTATAAATATATTTTCGCTTGTTAGGGGGGAAAGCGCCCTCTCCCGCCCCTCTCTCGTAGAGTATGAGGAATGGCCGAACGCCGGCATACACACCAATCTGATATTTTTGTTTACCTTTACACCCTTCCCGTAATGCTCCCCCACCTCCTCTGTGTTTAGCCTTCCGAATATCCACACCTTCTCCTTTCTCTTCCACTCCTTCCCGAAGATCAACGATGGGTGTATATGCCCTATCATAACCATCCCGCATTGCACCAGCTCTCTTGCAGGCCACGCATGCCCATGTAATATCCCTATGCAAGAGGATAACCTTCCTCCCACAGCTTCCTTAGGTTCTATTATCCTATCCCTGCACAGGATAGCGCCCCCTGCCCCATACACTGTGCAGTACCCAGCATACTTCTCTATATTCCCATCATGATTTCCCTTAGTAATGTGAAGGTCATACTTACTCCCAATCTCCCGTATGAACTTCCCAGCCTCCCCAGAGGTTGATGTAATGGGCGACTTCACATCCCCCAAAATGAGCAGATGCCTTTTTCTCTCCATTTCCATAAGCCCGTCAACAACCTGCACAGTAGCCCTCCAGTCCGCACTGCCCGGCCCGCCCAGATGAAGGTCGCTTATTATGAGCCACTCCCCCACAACCGCCGCCGGTTCATTATAGATTATTTTGAGCTTCACAGTATAGAATTGTAAGAAAACTTTTTATATACCTTTTGTACAAATTATAGGTATGGTTTTAAAGGAGGAAATAGCAACAAATGGCAAATTTAGGGCAATGCATGAGAAGGCAATGGCAGACCTAAAGAAGAAAGGCATTCCTGAACCCGTAATAAACCATAATGAGAACCTATTCTGTGATCTTGTAGCAAGCCTCAGCACACTCTCACCCATAAAAGAGCGTATTAACCCCGTAAATATCCTCTGGCTTTCGCTTTACCACGAGAATTTTAAGGACCCGCGCATGCTCCCCTACGAGATAAAATCTTCCATAGGCGGGCTTTTTAAGCAGTTTATTGAACTCAAGGCACTGGATATGTCTGATAAGAACACTTGGGCATCCTATTCAAAACTCATCGAATACAACCCTGAACTTGTATTATTCCGTATGGTTGACCTTACTCATATGGAGCTTGATAAGGAGACGCTGGTAAAATTCTACAATTTTGACAGAAGGAATGCAGGCAAGCAGATCAAGAATGTTGCGGGTGCAATGCTCTATGTATATGCGCCCATTGCAGATATGCTCGGCCAGCAGAAGGTCCTAGATGCACTACGCAATAAATCCACAAGCATTCTTTACCCACAATTCTATACTGATGTTTGCAAGATTATCAAAGAGATCAAGGATGATAACGAACTGATTGAGAAGTTATTCTTCACGCAACTTGAGGAGGATATGCTTTACAGCACGATCTCTGATAATGGCGCCCCGATTACATTCAGCAAATTCAGGGATGGTTCAATCATAAAACACCGAATAAAGAGCGCGGGCTCAATCACACTCAAACTCATAAAGGAAAACAAGCCAGCCAGTGAACTCTTCTCACTTGGCGATTTGGTAGCATTCACAGTGTTAACTGAGACCATTGAGGGCGCATTTGCATTTGCCGACTACCTATGTAGAAAATACGATCTCCCAAAAGAGAAGGTAGATGATTTCATTACATACCCGAGGGGGGAAACCAAGTACCAATCCCTCCACGTCCCCGTTCCCATAGTTATCGAGAAGGATGGCACAACTATCCACAGAGAGGTTGAGGTGCAGATACGCACTCCTGAGATGCAGGTGCGATGCGAGGAAGGTGATTGGGCGCACGCGATTTACAAGCCAAACAAGCTGGAGAAAGAACAGCTGCTCAAAGCATCTTTATATGCTGGGAGCCTAAGGAATGTTTCAAAAGATGAGATAGAACAAATAGGGCTCAGCCTCAGACCCACACGTATTTTCGTGAGCATTACATATGAAGGCGGGGTGATGCAGGTAGACCTTCCAAAGAATTCGTGCATATACGACCTTGTATGCAAGGTGAGCGACCCGCTCACAGTCCACGAGGTGGCTTCGCTCGATACCACTAGGAGATTCTCAATGTATGACTTGGTGCAGCCAAATGGCAGGTATTCCATTCAACGAACCAGAGAAAAGATGTCGCCCGGGATAATAAACCAGATCCTCCCGATATGCAGTGTTGAAACCAGAATGAAGGTGGAGCAAGAACTGAGAAAGAAAAAGGGCTGAACCTATACCCTCTCCCCATACTCATCTATAAACCTCTTATAATCCTGAAGCATCTCCACAGTGAGTGATGGCTTCCTGCGCGAAATCACAGCAAGCACATCCTCCGTCTTAAGTTTGCTCTCCTTTTCTCCCGCAATTCCCTTTCTCACCAGCCCGAACTTTGCCTCCTGGCATACGCTGCTGATATCCGCGCCAGTGAACCCCTCGCTCGCAGCTGCGAGCACATCATAATTAATGTCCTCCTTTGGCACCTTTGCGAGGAATCTCTTGAACATCTCTATCCTCTGCTCTTTGAGTGGGGGCGGTATGAATACGATCTTATCAAGCCTGCCCGGGCGCAGGAGCGCCTTATCCAGCATCTCCGGCTTGTTCGTGGCGCCTATGAGCACCACATTCTTGAGCGATTTAACCCCATCCATCTCTTGTAGTATCTGCGTGACAACATCCTCCACATACTTTGAGCTGTACAAGTCTCTACTGGGTGCTACACTCTCTATCTCATCAATGAACACAATGGCAGGCGGGTTTTCCCGCGCCCTGTTGAATGTCTCCTTAATCACGGCAACGGCCCCCTCATACCCTCTCTTCAGGAGGTCTGCACCAGACACTGTGAACACATTAACCTTCATCTCATTTGCAACTGCCTTTGCAATCAGGGTTTTACCGCAGCCCGGCGGCCCAAACATCAGTATACCCTTGCTCGGCTTCACATCATACTTCTCCAGCAATTCCTCATGCAGGAGCGGTATCTCCACCGCTTCCTTGAGCATTCTCCTAACCTCATCCAGCCCGATCACATCTTCCCACGTTACCTCTTTCTCCTTCTCCTTTTTCTCCTCTCCCACTCTCCTCTCATAATCAAGCTTGAACCGCTCATACTCATCAAGCATAGTAAGTGTTGTGCTCGGTTTCACGGAGGCGAGCACCTTAAGGAAATCATCCATTGTAACCGGCTCAATCCTCTCCGCTTGTGCCGCCCTCCCAGCAGCAAGCCGTACTGCCTCTTTGCACAGGTTCCCAATATCCGCACCGGAGAACCTCTCGGTCTTTTTTGCAAGGACTTTCAAGTCCACATCCTTGGCAAGCGGTATCCCTTTCAATTGCACCTCAAATATCTTGAGGCGCCCCCCAGCATCCGGCAGCGGCATGTATATGATCTTGTCCAACCTGCCCGGCCTTATGAGCGCCTTATCGAGCATATGCGGGACATTTGTGGCGCCCACCACGAGTACATTATTATCGCTTGTGAGCCCGTCCATCTCTTCAAGCATTGTGCTGAGTACACGTGCAGCCGCCTCATCCCCCCTCGCATACTCCCTGCTCTTGCCTATTGCATCTATCTCATCAAAGAATAATACAGCGGGCGCATTCTTCCTTGCAATCATGAATATCTCGCTCACATTCTTCTCAGATTCCCCGAAATACTGGGATAATAACTGTGATGCCTTTACATAGTAGAACCCCACCTCAAGCTCTTTTGCAAGCGCACGCATAAGCAGGGTCTTACCTGTACCCGGAGGCCCGAACAGCAGTATCCCTTTAGGCGGTTGGATGTTATACGCCACGCTTATATCCTTCCTCTGCAGGGGCATGAGTATTGCATCCCTGAGTTCTTTCTTCACATCCTCATAATTTCCGATATCGCTGAGTTTGGTTGTGGATGCGAGCCCGAGGTCCTGGACACCGAACCTGCCGAACTTCTGCTCCTTCTCCCTGAGCACGGCCTCCGTCTGCCCTGCAATCTTGAACTTTTTCAGGTCCAGATAGTATACGAGTGCAGTGGTGAGCCCCACATAAATTATGATCTGCCAGTGGAACGGATTATTCGTGAGCAGTGCAAAGAAGTAGTATGCGGGTATGAGAAGCCAGAATACAATCGTGGCATATGTCTGCCTTAGGTTTCCACGCACAATCCCTGGTATAAGAGAAGCTAAGTACATTACACCCCCTATAACGAGGATCTCGAGCAAGCCCACATCCCCGAATAGGAGTGTAATCGTGGTATTCCAGGTTAGCCCTATCAACGGGTTGATGTATGTAAACACATCTGAACTGAACATCCCCTGGAATGCCTCAACCATTACGCTGGCTATATTCAATACATTTGTAGGCTCTTTAACAGGCATAATGATTTCCGGGGGTATCCCCTCCCTGATCTTCTCATAAGCAGCGTGGTTCACAACAATGAATGCGCCATTATCAACCCCCCACATTGCAGTAAGGAGTAGTACAATGTAAACCGCGGGGAGGGTTACGAGCAGGCTTCTCTTTGCGCCCAACCTGAGCGCTGTGAGGAATATTACAGGAATTATAATGCCACCAAACAGCCCAAGCCCTTTTGCAAATGGTGCAAATACAATAATCTGGAGTATTGCAAGTATGAACCAGTAGTTGAACACAGTTACGAGTGTTGTTGAGAAAACGAGTGTGTACACCCAGCCGAATACGGGCGTCTGATACACAATTGCACTCAGCCCCGCAAAAACGCACAGGATTGTTCCAAGTATGTGGTTGTAATAGGTTATGGCGGCCGGGATGAGTGCAATGAACGGCACCGCATATTCTGGGAAGATGGGGAATGCAAAGAGTACGGATAATGTGGCCAAGTATATGAGGATTGCGGCAAGGAATCTCTCATCTTTTTCGAGTGTTGCTACGATCGCCCTGACCTTCTCCCTGTAAAGGTTATCCGTTGGCATATGATATAGGATTACATATGAAATTTATAAATAAAGATTATAGTGCGGTTGCTGCAATGTTGATATCTGTCTTTGTAAGCCGCACCTTCTTTGTTACCCTTCTCCTCTTATCGCGTGTTGTCATAGCTATAAAGATTGCTTTCTCAACGATCTTGCCCGCCTTATCCTCGATTATGGACAAGAGCTCCTCGGTGGCTTCCTCATCCACTCGGATCTTTGATGGCGTGCTACATCGTATAAGTTTTTCCACATCATACCTGCTTATATATGCCATCTCAACTACCCCCACAATGCAGGTATGTTGTGATTTTGGCCTTTTTAAATCCTTATCCTCAAGCGTCGGATGAAACTTAGATAATCCCTCTTATTGAGATTTTTTACCTAATGTTTAATCTAAAAACCGTTCACCTACAAAATCAAATTTATAATCGCGTCTTTTGCATTTCTACGCATTTTAATTACTTTTTGTTTCCTTTTTCGAAGGCTTTATCTAAAAATTTCTTCAAGAACTCTTTCTCTATTTCTGTCATTTCATCAAAAAACATCTTTTTTCCTTCTACTGAGTATGCAATATCCTTCCCCGGCTTAATAATGTGCAAAATCTGATTTATCCCTTTCTCAACTTTCTTAACAATGAGTGCATAATCATAGAAAAACTTCACATCTATGTTTCTCTCTTTATTATCTATTTCGTACGTCCCCAAATCATCACAGTATACAACAATTCTATTATCTCGGAGTTGTATTACAGCCATCTTCTCATTTATGAAAGCTCTAACAGCATCTTCGCTTTTTCTATCCTTTTCATTAAAATATATCCTAATACTCGTAATTCTTAACCTTCCATCCCCACTATCATCTAGACTCCCCAAGTAGGCCTTTCCATATCCGTCTGTTAATACGGCCTCATTTTTAGTTACAATAAACGTCTTGTTCTCAAAGCAATCAAACCCAACAATCTTTTCACCCTTTATCTGTGCATCTGTACTCGTAGTTTTTTCCTTACCATCAATATAGTATGTATACGTAACTTTCCCGTCTTCAGAGTTTGCTTTACATTCCACGGTTATACCATTTTCCAATTTCTTAACTCTCTTTATCTCTTTTTCACTCTTAACTATTACAGGTGGTTCAGTTGGTACTCTATTCTTAGCGTGCACAAACTCGCTCTGAAACATAACCGCTGCAGCAACCGCTGCAGCAACCAATGATTTCTTAATCTCCTTTCTCATTTTTACTCCCGTTTAGGTCTTATGTCCGTAAACTCAGCATTTTTTAGAAGAGGCAGCGCTTTTCCAATAGGTACTTCTTTTTCTTTCCCCTCAACATCCACAGAATAAATCTTAACTCCCTTTTCTTTGAGCTGTTCAGGATTTGCGTTTCCTTCTGCAATAGCCGTAAGTACATCCGATATACCTTCTGGTTTACCTGTAACCTCAACTTTAAAAGTAAGTACTCCTATATGTGCAGTTGCAACATAAGTTTTTTCTCTAGTTACAAGATTTGGGACCATTTTCTTGAACTCAGCCATCTTCATAAATTCTCTGATTGCTTTTATGTCCTCGGAATTCAAATAGGCGTTATTACCTTTAAGATGCAGGTTCATGCGACCATATACAACATCTAAAAGATTCATTCGATCTTTACTAATTTTAAGATTCCCACTTTGTGCAAGTTCTGAAGGTCTCATTTTATTTTCGAGAGCTTTGTTGACCAACCTGAACTCTTCCAGAGTAAGGTTTTCTTTCAACCACTTCGTTGTATTTTCAGTAATTTTTACTCCCTTCTTCTCCTCTTCAAATGTAGAACCCATGTAATTCCCCTCATTAACCTTTATACTCCTTTGTATATATACCTTTCTGTTAAGGCCCGGGGCCTAAAATTTATGCATTGAGCTCA
>Ga0272448_1007123_pt1 | contig 11912 bp, 10 predicted proteins | sample YNPCB0191_FD_202220 | JGI IMG/M metagenome (GOLD analysis project Ga0272448, IMG submission 202220) | Hot spring sediment microbial communities from Yellowstone National Park, WY, United States - YNP-CB-019-1 | ecosystem: Environmental > Aquatic > Thermal springs > Hot (42-90C) > Sediment... | reverse complement strand
GCGGCTCAATTTCGGGTCTATCAAAGTAAATCAGACAAAGGTCCACTTGCTGCAAGTTCACCCTGCCGATCCGAAAAACTTCGCAATCCAGAAGATAGAAGCAATGGGAGAGCATGTCTCCGCGACCGGATTCAAGAAAGTGCAATCGGGAACAAGCGAGTTCTGGGAAGTCAAAGTGCAGATCAAAGCAGGTTCTACTCCAGGTCGTATAATGGAAACCCTCTGCATTGTGGCAGGCTCGGAACCGCAAAAGCGAATCTATGCTCTGGTATACGGTAACGTCGTAGAATAGCGCACTGGAGGCTGGCTGTGAACATCCGAAAGGCCATAGTTGGCGCGGCCTTTATAGTGCTGCAGGCTACGGCGGTTGGTCTTGGTGTTAACGTGCTTAGCCCGAACCCGTTGCCGTGGATAAGAGTGCCCCCGCACATGACTCGCAAGGTAGCTGATTCGAAGACGGTCCTCGGCTCGGAAACGATCAAAAAGACCCAAACCGAACCAAAGTCGCCGGCTGATAAAGACAGGAGCGAAAGCTCCCAAGACACGACTGCTCCGGTGGTCGAGAAGAAGGAACCGCCTGTAGTTGCAATTGCTCAGAAACCGAGTAGTGTTTCTGGGTCGAGTCCTCGAAAGGTCGAAAAAATCGAAGCCGCGCCCAAGGCGAAGAAGGTCGAGGCTCTGTTTACAACGCTGGCCGATGCCAAAGTGCTCTTCGACCGCAAGGAAGCGATCTTTATCGACTCTCGACACAGGGAAGACTACGAGTTAGAACGCATTCCCGGGGCCTTGTGGTTGTTTGTCGAAGATGTTGATAGGCTCTACGACGAAGTGCTAGGGAGCATACCGAAAGACCGCACGCTGATTACTTATTGCAGCGATCCACAGTGCGGGAGCGCCATCAAGTTAGCGGACGAGCTAGTAGCTCGCGGACACACTAAAGTCTTCATACTCTTGGAAGGACTGCCGGGATGGAAGGAGGCTGGTTATCCGACCGAAGGCAGCTCGGTTGGCGATTGAAATGAGACTCGCAAGATGGGTTCTTACCAATCGAACGGCGTTGGCGGTTATCAGGTGGTTGGTCGGATTAGTTTTCTTGGTATCTGCTTTTGGGAAGATAGCGGACCCGGCAGGCTTTGCGGAGAGCGTGGCCGCCTACAGGATTCTTCCTAACGTTCTAGTCAATCCTTTCGCGATGGTTCTGCCTTGGGTCGAGGTGTTCGTGGGGCTCTCGTTGATTAACAGGATATCGGTCTCCGGGAGCGCGTTGCTTGCAATCGTTCTTAGCTTTGTTTTCCTGGTAGCTGTTATCAGCGCGATGGTTCGAGGTCTCGATATTGAATGCGGGTGTTTCACCGTGGCCAAGAGCAAAGTCGGCTGGGAGCTGATAGCGAGGGATCTGATCTTGCTCGGCATGTCGCTGGTATTATTCTTAGGGAACGCTTTTATGGAGCGAAAATTAGGCGAATCCGTTCTCGACAAACCTGCCGTCTGATAGATGTTTATAGATGTTATCGGTTATAATGTGAGTGGAGTACCGGGCCCGGTTGGCGTCGAGCCCGGTGTGGCGGATCGTAACTTGCTGCTCGTTACTTGCTGCGATGTCGGATTAGCTTAGATGAGGCAGCAAGTCCGATTAGAGAACACAGGGCGAACAGCGAGGAAGGCTCAGGCACAGGTGTCAGCGTAGATATCACGCTGGTAGTTAGCCATTGGCCATTCTCGTATACGGCCCAGCTTACTGCGGCGGCTATGTCGCCGGTTGCGGAGTTGTAGCGCAAAGTGGTGGTCCAAGGGAACTGGCCGGGGACGTAGGTCTCGGCGAACGTCTCAATAGTTCCGTTTCTCATGATACGAACGCTCGCTGGCCAGCCGACGGAATCCGTGTAAAGCAGCTCCCCGAGGCCGTTCAAAGCGAACCCACCGGGCCCGTTCACACCGGAAGCCAAGACTTCAGCATCGTTTAGTCCAAGGATTATACCGCCTCCCGCGCTTGCAACCTGAGTTGCCGACCATCGGTAGATGCCTTGATCGTTCGGAGTGCTCCAATCGTAGTCGCCGGTACCGTAGATCAGGTTGCCGTTGCCGTCGAAGACGAGCGGTCCTGACGGTCCTGTGACTGTTGCGATATGATCTGCGATACCACCGCTCAATCTGTATATTTTGTTGCCCGCGACAACATAAGGCACTCCGTTTTGCAAGTCTAGGTCGTAGTTAAACGCAAGCGTGGCCAGTAGCTCAGCACTCCCGCCTGTTGCCGCGATAGATCTGATTGTGCCCAAAGAGGACTCACCAAAATAGATTTTGTCGCTTGTGGCATCGTACTTAACGAACGATCCGAAGACAGACTCAACAACGTTCGGCGTAGACGGATCGGGATCGGGGAACACGTATAATGTGCGCACGGTGGTTCCCTGGCGTGTGATCTCGCGCAAGCTGTAGCCGTCGGATATCACGAAGTTGCCGTTTGGCAGGAAATCGAAGCCGCCGAACCATCCGTAAGCGGGTATTTCGATAGGCGTATCGATGCACACATAGCCTGCCGGCGGAATGAGCGAACCGGCTAATGCACTTGATGCGATCCCGAAGATCGTTGACAATATTAAGACACAAACTGCGAATCTAACCATTTTTTCTCCTTCCTACTTTCTGCTTGGACTTTTGCCGATTTGGCTTGTGGCCAGTACGGCGCAGATGTGTTTTGAAAAGATTTCGTCACTCGTATGATGTTGGATTGTCTAGAGTGTCAAATATTCTGATGATTGTCTGTCCGGTTCCCTCCTCTCTGTCGCAGATTCCCGTGACGGCCACAAACGACTGGGGAGTCACTTGCAGCCAGTCATCGGACACGATCTTTACGTTGTATGCTCCGTCGGTTAAAGTGAAATAGCTTCCGTCGCCCGGGTCTGTAACGCGGCCCCAGGTCCGCACGAGCAGGCCATAGGCTTGATCGGACGAGAGATTCCTGATCGGCATTCCCAGAGCTCGCGGAACGTCGTTTGCGGAAGATGTGACGGTCAACATGACGTTACCAAGCTCGAATCTACCTTCCGAGCGGTTCATGAAGCCGGTTAGTGTGAGTTTATCTCCCACCTGCACCGGAACGTTCGATATCACTTTAATCGCGGCGGAGCGATCGGGAGATTCCACGAAAAAGCCTCCCGCGAAAACTGCAGTCACTATTGCGTTTGTGATTAGTGCGCACTTTGATGATTGTAACGCCTTGGCTTCCCCGACGGTCTGTGCGGGTCGAACATCGGCAACGGCGTCGATTTCGGCGGATATTTCGTCTCCGTTGGGCCACTGGTCGCCTACAAGCGCATCCGTTATGCGAATGAACCTGAACGAGGATATATTTGCATATATCACGTTACCTTGCGCGTCGCGCGCAGGAACCCCAGGCGCAGATTGAACTACCGCGTTGGCGATGTCGAAGGCATCACCGCCGCCCGATACCCAATCGAAGTCCAAATTGGCGGGCGGATCTCCGGGCACGCTCGGACGCTCCGGAACGGTGTAAAGCTCTTCATTTGTTCTAGTAATTCCGCCGCCCGGATCGAGCACCTGTGGCAACGCAACCGTGGGAGTATATTCCGCGTAGCCGTTCACCACCGTGCGCGAGCTGCCAGTATCGCCTTTTATGTAGACTCCTCCGGGAAGCCTTTGCGGTCTCACTAGTTCGGAAGGCAACTTGCTGGGCAGGATCAAATACCAATCGATCCCGTTCGGACTAATTTCCACAAAGGCAAGTTCCTGACATCGCTCGTCGGGAGCGCCTCCCACGAAGAACGCGTTGCTGAAGACTATAAAGTCCAGCCCGTATGGATTGCGCGGATCGTCCGTGACATCTTCGTCGAACCTGAGAGTAATCGAGCCGCCATCGCCTAGAGTCACTATCGAGCTCAAAGGCCCATATAGCGGCACATCCACTGTGTTGCCTTTCGGCGCTCCGGTAGCTCGGTATGGATTATTATAGTAAGGATTGCTTGTCCAAACGCCCGGTCCGGGATTATAAGATACTACTCCGTCTGCCGGGATAAAAGGATTTGCTTTGGCGCAGGACGCACTCAACATTGCGCACAGAACTATTACTTTGAATCGTGGTTTCATCGCAGCGCTCCAATCATTTGTTGTCGAAAAGGCTGTTATCGCCTGGGCCTATGAAGCCAACGTTATTACGGCGACTATCGGCCCGATAGGCGTTCTCGCCGTGGATAGTCCAGCTCATCTTCTCAGAAGTAACATGACCATCGCACCAAGCAACGCTCGCCAAGCCGTTATGACGAAAATGCATAGACGGACTCAGCAAAGTAGATAAATTGCCTCTGGGTGATGGAACAAATGGCGGCTCTACCATTGAGTATTCGATCAGATATTCCGCCCCTGTTTTAGGATCGCGTTTGGGCATCGCTGCATCCGCTAGCATAATCGTCCGCGAAGGATGCGCAATATCCGACACAAGCGAGGCGACTTCAGCAGCTTCAGGCGGCGTGTTGCGATAATACGTTCCTCCAACATAGTAGCTGTTATATCCGAACCCTCCGCAGCCAGACTCAAACGCTGGGAACCTAAGCGGGTCGTTGAAGTCTCGACTGCGCTTGAGCATGTTCGCACTGGGGCATTCCTTCAGGCCACCGCTTTTGGCGAAATAAGGCCACAAAGGTCCTTTTTTAGGGTCGAAGTCGTGTCTTACGTCAGCTCTGATGCCGTGCCATCGGCAGAGGTTATCCGCAAATATATCGCGGGCAGCAGGAACGTAGCGACCGCCGTTATCGTCGGCATAGGCTATCATAGCCGCGGCGAGTTGTTTGATCTGGGCCGCGCACCTGGCTCTTCTGCCAGATTCCTGTGCGTTGACCAATATAGGAAAGAGCATAGCTGCCACAATGGCGATTACTGCGATCACCACTAGCAGCTCTATCAATGTAAATCCAAAACGGGCTCTCGACCCATTTCGGATTGCATATAGGCCGGGAGCCCGGATTGCGCTCGACGCGCTAAGAGCGACCGACATCTTTGCCTCCGAAGATGTTCGTAGTCAAATACGGCAAAGGCAGGTCTTCTGGCTTCCGGATCTTCCTCTCCGACTCCTTCCCAGCCCGAACATCTCGGACCAGTGGTTGCTAGCCGGTTCGTCCCCGGTTACAGCGGCGGGCCCGCGACGGCTTCTCACCGTCTTCCCTATTAAGCCCCAAAAATCGGGGCGCCTTTGCTCGCCGAAACACTATTAACTTATACCCAGCTCAGTATAATGCAAGCTAGCAGGCTTGTCAACAAGTATTCAGAAAAAAAGCCAACACCATTTCGGCGCGGTGAAGAGTTATCCCTACTGCGCTATCTCACGCTCAATAAGGTCCACCTCAACAGCACGCCCGTTCTTTATCTTTAGAGTTTTCAGTTCGAATGCACCCATTCTAACCGGATAATCCGCACCCGCAAGAGTTAAAACGGCATCCGTTGTCTTTCCGATAGTCTCATATAGGCGCACTATCAGAGAATCATCGTCCTCCGCTTCCTTCATAGCGCAAACATAGACGTTCGGTTCCGAGACTTCTCCAAACGACCTCTGCCCAGGCCAATCTCCTGGATGAGCAAACGTTTCTAGCGCCACCGGAGGCGTGTTAAAGAGCAGCGCCTCACGCACAGTTCCAGCCTCCTGCCAGCTTCCTTGGTGAGGCAAAAGCGCAAATCTAAACGCAGATAGCCCCTGATCCATATAGCGATAACGCTTGTCCGGCTCAACTTTACGAGGGTTATGGAATGCATAGATCGGACTGCGAAGCACCGAAAGCCGCGCAACGGAGCCGTTAACGTCAAATCCGTATTTACTGTCGTTTATTATGCTCACGCCGTATGTGAAATCTCCGTTCTTCCCGGTTACGTCGATCCACTTTTGGCACGGGTTTTCCAATCCATCCGCCGGATAAGTAACAACGGCGTATGCGGAATCGGCAGTTACGACGGGATCGGTCAAGTTTAGCGGGAACTCGAACTTGAGCATCCGATGTATCTCATGCCAGTCCACAAGCACGCCGAACTCGATGATCGGTAGTTCCATGTAAAGCGAAACATCTTGCCAGAGAGTAGAATTGTTGAAAGTGCTCTCGATCCTATAAGTGACCCTCACCGGACCGTCCTCGACAAGCTCTATCTTGGCATGATCAAATCGTCCGGCTACTTTGTCATATCGCTCGACCCCATGACTCCACGTGTCCGACGGATCATCCAGCACAACAGCGCCAGCCGGAGCCGAAAGCACATCGCCAAGGATTCGGTCGTCGCTTATCTGCCGAATACTGCCGCTCTTGGGGTCGATCTCGACGCGATAGAAGTCGTTCTTGAGGACAAAATCCGACGCCTCCAACGTGCCGGGACTGCGGAAGTTACGCCAATCTCCAGCATAATAGAGCCGATAGCCCAACGGAGGCAGGTTGTCCACAAACACCTTCTTTGTCCTGCTCCCGGTATGTTCGAAGAAAGGCACTGCCGTCTGCACCGGCACAGCACGACCGGTATGATCGCGAAGTGCAGGCATATTCTCATCTACATACACAGCCGCTCTGACAGCGTGCGGATGCGGGTTGAACACTACAAAAGGCTCACCCTCGCCGCGCACGTCTATCTTACAAGCCATCCGAGTAAGCGCGCTTACAGACTGATAATCCGCGAACTCGACGGCCGACCCAACCCAATCGCGAGCGTCCTCATAAGCGCTCTCTAAGCTCGTGCCTGCAAGTATGTCGTGGAACTGACTAAACAATACTTTTTGCCAGGCGTTCGCAAAACCTGTTTTGGGGAATTCACGCCCGATCGCGATCTTTGTCAAGGCACAGAACTTTTCAGCGCTTGTGAGGGCGCTCTCGGCACGCCGGTTCCATGCCTTCATTTCTGAATGAGTCGTGTAACAACCAACCGCGTGATGCTGGAGATCGCCTCTCACCACGGAAAGATCGCTCTGTTCCCTGAGCGCGTGTTCGAACATCTCCTGCATCGTCCCAAAAACCAGTTTGGGGCCTCCGTTTTCCTCTTGCATTCGCTTGATGCATTCAATAGTGGCAACAGTGGGACCGCCACCGTGGTTGCCTACGCCATAGAAGCACGCGGCTGCGGTGGTTCCATTTGCGAAGTTGCACGCTGATGAAAGAATGTGGTCGGTTATCCCGTCATGCGATGTGCAATAAGGAGCACGCAGCCTATAAGCAAGAACCCTTGATCCGTCCGGCCCTTCCCACCAGAACAAAGGCGCCGGCAGTTCCTTTTCGTGGGGCTCTGGGCGCATAAAGACATAGTATTTTATCCCGCCTTTTGCGAGAATCTGCGGCAAACCAGCGCAATGTCCAAATGAGTCCACGTTGTAGCCGACAATTACGTCTATTCCGAACTTCTCGATAAAATAGCGCTTCCCGTAGAGCTCATGCCGCACAAAGGATTCGCCGCAGGGAATGTTGCAGTCCGGTTGTTCCCACCATCCCCCAACGATATTCCAACGCCCTTCCCTCACTCGTTCTCGAATTTCCTCGAACATTTCAGGGCAAGCGTCTTCGATCCACTTATACGTCGCCGCATCCGCTCGAGTGAACACGAACTCAGGATACTCCTTCATTCGATCGAGAGCGCTGCGACAAGTTGCCAATACTTCAGCATGCCCTTCTTGCCATCGCCACAGCCATACCGGATCGATGTGGGCATTGCCGATCATGTAGACGGTTATATTGTTAAAGTCCATCGGAACCTCAGTATTATTCAACTCCATACAGTACAGAGTTCGACAAATCTTCTGGTTCACCTTCTAATACCAGACCGTTTCGGCTTTATTCTATTCTCGGGAATTTAAGCAGTTAATTTGTGGCAAATAAACCAATCTGCTGTGTGGCTGCGTTTTGGCGTCAGTCTCTAAGCGTTGTAATGAGCACTTCACCGCTTCCCCGCGTGTCGATCGAGTAAGGCCAGCGAACCGGCGGAATAAGACTAGTGAACGAGTGTTTCAGCTTGATATTCCACTCTGGTGTGGGACCGGAGATATATACATCACCCATTGTGGCGGTTACCAAGTGCCTGTGGCTACAAGAACGGACTGTGATCTTTTCTCCTGTCGCCTTAACCACGCAAAAAGTAGGAAACTCAGTGAGGCTATCCGTCGAGTCCGCTTCGACTTCGAGTCTCGCATCGAGCACGGGCAAGTTTGGGCGTGTTGCCATTAACGCCTTGCATCCTTCTTCCAAGTGCAACTCTCGGCCACGGTTGTAGTCGAAGAGTCTGTAGGTTACTTGAGTCTGTTCACTGACTTCAAATACCACCAGCCCCGGCCCGACTGCATGCACGGTGCCAGTCGGCTCATTAAAATGCATGCCCGGCTTCAAGTTATCCGCACGCTTGAGCATCGACAGCACTTTCTCTTCGTCAGGATTCGGCGACTTGATGAGATCGCAAAACGCCTGTTTGTCTACTCCATCTTGGAGATCGTAGAACAAATACGCGCCTGGCTCGGCATATAAAACATACCACATCTCATCCTTATGAACGTCCTCAGAAACGGGATGAACCTGCACGGACAGCTTTTCCGCAGAATCCAACAGTTTAACAACCACCGGCACATTCGTTATCTTATCAAGCGGCATTCCTGCCAAAGGACCATTTGTGATCTTCGTAACCGTCTCAAGGTTCGGATTTCCTGGATCGCGTGGCCAAGTGCTCACATCCCAGGTCTCTCCAATTGGTTCTTTGCTATCCACGCATGGTCGGTCGTAGAGTTTACATACGCGCCCTCCACCCCATGGGCGCGGAACGTTAATAGGCTCGAGTAGTAGCGGATAGTCGAAAGTGTTTAGCATACTCGTCTTGCGAGTTCCTCCTTCAGTTGCTCTATAAACGTCGGCAGCTTCAGCGGATCGGCGCCCGGCATATTGCGAGCTTTCTCGACGAACGCGCAGCATTCATTTAGTGCGTCTCTAGTCTCCTCAAGCGCCTCAGCAGATCCGGTATTGCGATACCACCTAAGCGCAAAGTAGGCTCTTGCCCAAAGCGCACCGACTATAGCTTGGTTCACACTACGAACGTAATACCCGCGCAGCATAACATAATCATCGGGCCGAAGCGTGTCTTTTTCGCGATCTAATTCTTCGACGCATTGCTCGGCGATCCTACGCGCTTCCAGCTTCTCTTCGACCGCCGCACGTATCGTATCCGGTCCGGACTCTTTCAACAGCCGATCGATCTCTGCATACTTCGGATCATCGCTCCAGATAGCGGTGGAGTGATTGATTAAATGGCTATCGGTATAGCTGATCGGCGGAGCAGAGCTTCCGGTCCAGAAACCGAGGACATATCTTATCTTCGTCACCATATCGAAGCTACGGCGCAGTACCCTCTCAACCACGGCAGCACCCTTCTCGCCGTAGCGCATGCGGCACCAATCTGACCAAATGCGGTTGCAGTCGGTGTCTGGATCGTGAAGCAATACACTATAAGCATAAACGTTGGCCTCATCGGGCAGACCGCGGTTTGATCTGAAGCCGTCATCACATCGGGCAATAGCGCCAGCAAGGCCGCGATCTCTTGCCAATCTGAGCTGCCGTTGGTAGTATTCCGGAGCCACGAAAGGCATGGAACCGCCCATCTCGGTAGCAACATCAAGCTCCATTATTTGCTTATGTGGTGCTACCTCTCCCAGCAAAGGATGCGGTGGATAACAATATTGCCAGTCGTTAGGAACGCACTTGGTGAAAACCCACACATCTTCCGGCACAAGATCCAACGTCCGCCTGAACGATTCCATTTCCCCAGGCGAGCGCAGAAAATCCCTAACTATGAGTCGCTTGCCATGGGGTGCAAGACCCGCGTATACGGCATTGATCACTTTTGCCATACGCTCGGGCTGAGACATCCGTGTTACCACAACGTTGTCCCTGTGGACTTGCCACTGGCTCTCAGTAAGCGAGAGAATGATTCCGTCGAAGTTGGGCACACGCTCCACGACGCTCTCATACCTGTGCTCGAGCCATTCCCAAAGCGCCGGATCGTCCAGGTTCAGCTTATCCCTCTCATTTTCCGAGCTCGCCTTGACTATGCAACTTTCCGGCGGATTGTTTACCTGGTGATTCCACAAATAAACGACCATTCCCAGTTCGTGGGCAGCTTCGCAGAATCGCCTTAGGTGCTTGTAGCGATGCCAATCCCAGAGGATCTCCTCCGCGTTCATTACAATTTCATGCGAGAGGGAGATGGTGTTCATACCGGCCTGATGTGCCCTGTGGATCATATCCAGGACGTAGTCAGGATCAAAGCGTTCTATATCCCATCCGCGGACTTCAAATACGTGCTCACATTTATTCATCAGTAGAAAGCTACGACACATTGTTACTATCATCCTTTGAGGATTACACGCCGATAATGAATTGGGACGTCCCAACGGTCGGTATAAGAAATATAGGAACCGCCTGACTTTGCCTTGCGTCATTATATATGGCAGTTACCAATGAAAAATCTGCCCAAAAAGAAACGCCGAAGCTCATAGTCGAGCGCGGGGGAACCGCAAAGTGGGGCGAATCGGCTCTTGCCGAGGGGCAACTTCCTACCCTAGCCCGGCAGCTAACCTCGCAGGCGCGGCAGGAAGAAGAGGAAAAGCTATGCCAAATGCACGGATTGCCAGCCATCGTATACATTACCGTGTTTCCAGCGAGTGCGCTGTAGTACGGCCTGAAGGTCCATGCGACGCCAAAGCCACCGAAGCGCTCGCAACTCTTGTGAAATCGCCGCTAATCGAGTCCAAAAACCTAATTATCGATCTCAGCCGCTCGGATTATGTCGAGACGCCGGGCTACAGATGGCTGATGCTTAGGCTCAAAGAGTTGGATGCGGCAGGAAAAAAGTTGATCGTCACGGGACTGCCGCCGTCCGTTGAACGAGCATTCAAGCTACTCAGGCTCGACCGAAGCATCCCCACAGCAGATAACGTGTCGGAAGCATTGGAACGCATACATAGCGCGGAAGGCAAAGCTCTTGTGCAGCTCTCCAAGAAATAGCGGCACGTATGCGCTCCAGTGTCTTTCTCGTGTAAAGGCCGAACAGTCTTGTTGACTCTGTGCCTATCAGGTGCCGGCCAAGTGATCGGTCATGCGGCTACCTGATTCTCAACAACGCAAATGCTTGCGGATCTTGCCACGGCTGACCACGACCGTTCATTACTAGTTGCACTCTTCCCCCGGGAGTACTGCTGTCGATCGCGGCATCCACGGCAATAAAACGGCTGCCCTCTCGATAGCCGGAAATCTTCTCCCACGGTATCAAGGCGTTAACGTTGTATCCGGTTGCAGTACGCTTCCAGCGAGCTTGGATACCTGATGTGTCAATGGGATTGGTGATCAGGCGGACTGCACGCAGCCTCGGCGAATCTTCCGGGCCTTCCGGCACGATGAAGAACTGGCAGATATCCTTCGCTAGTCCGCTCGCGCATACGAATATCTCCAAGCACGAAGAGTTCCAGGGCAAATCGCTCGGAGCGTGGGTGGATAAATACACGTCGGTTACATCCGCAATAACTCTCAGCCCCTCATTTTCCGGATGCCATTTTATAACGGCCGACACTTTGTCGGCTCCAGCGAAGAACGTGTCGTTTGCCTGCGATTCCTGATCTAATTTGTATGGCTTGTCGATCCGGATTGTAGGCTTGAAACAGGCGAGAAGCAAGGCGTTGTGGGCTGCAATAATCCGGCGTTGGTCTTCGGATTTCAGCGCTTCGGTGTAGCGCTCCGAGAGTCGATCGTAAACGTCCCACGGACCCGAGCCAATCCTTACCGATCGCTTCGACCAAAGAACTCCCAGCTCCGTGCGGGTATTGATTGATGTTACTATAGTGTAGGTGTCCGGTTTGAGATCTGGTACGTTGACCACGTACGTACAGCCAGAGCCTCACGTAT
>Ga0272448_1007121_pt1 | contig 11913 bp, 8 predicted proteins | sample YNPCB0191_FD_202220 | JGI IMG/M metagenome (GOLD analysis project Ga0272448, IMG submission 202220) | Hot spring sediment microbial communities from Yellowstone National Park, WY, United States - YNP-CB-019-1 | ecosystem: Environmental > Aquatic > Thermal springs > Hot (42-90C) > Sediment... | reverse complement strand
CTCGTTGCTCACCGTCCTGCTCGCGGCCTTGGGCCTGGCCGAGGGCGCGGTCGACGTCGGCGCGAACACGCTGCTCGTCTGGGTGCACCGCGACCGGGTGGGGCCGTTCATGAACGGCTTGCACTTTTTCTTCGGCATCGGCGCCTTTGTTTCGCCCATCGTCGTCGCCCAGGTGATCCTGCACTCCGGGGGCATCGCCTGGGCCTACTGGGTGCTGGCGCTGGCCGTGCTGCCGGGGGCACTGTGGCTACTGCGCCTGCCCAGCCCTCAGGACGGTGTGGCGACCGGGCGCGGCGCTGCGGGCAGGCCCGATACGGCCCTGGTCGCGCTGGTAGCCGCCTTTCTCTGCCTCTACGTTGGCGCCGAGGTGGGCTTTGGCGGCTGGGTCTACACCTATGCGCTGGCCATGGGCCTGAGCGGGCCGGCCACCGCCGCCTACCTGACCTCGGCCTTCTGGGGCTCGTTCACCGTGGGGCGGTTCCTGGGCATCCCCCTGGCCGCCCGCTTCCGCCCGCAGGCCATCCTGGCCGGCGACCTGCTGGGCTGTGTGGCCAGCCTGGCCATCCTCCTGGCCTGGCCCCATTCGACGGTGGCGCTCTGGCTGGGCAGCCTGGGGGTGGGCCTGGCCATGGCCTCGATCTTTCCCACTACCATCTCACTCGCCGAACGGCGCATGGCCATCACCGGCCGGGCCACCGGCTGGCTGCTCGCCGGGGGCGGCGCCGGCTCGATGCTCCTGCCCTGGCTGATGGGGCAGGCGTTCGAGCCGCTGGGTCCACGGGCAGCGATGTTCGCCATCCTCGCCGACCTGCTGGCGGCCGCGGCGGTCTTTGCCGCGCTCAACGCCGCCTCGGCGCGCCGGGCAGAGCGCCGGTAGGGGGCAGCATGAGTGACGAACTGGACCCCAAAGAGATCGTGCGCGCGGGGTACGACGTCATCTCGCGCATCTACCGCGGCGATGAGGAAGGCGAGGACTGCGCGCACTACCACGCCTGGCTCGACGAGCTGGAGCCACTCCTCGCGCCGGGCTCGCCGGTGCTCGACCTGGGCTGTGGTTGCGGTGTGCCGGTCGCCCGGCGGCCTTGGCCGGGGGACCTTGCCGCGGCGGCCAGGAATGCGCCACGTCCGGCGTAGGCTAGCCCCTTGTGGGCGTCTTCACTCGCCGTGGCGGCCTGCTCCGCGCTGTCACTGCGTCGCGAGGTCGAGTGCCACGTGCCACGGCCGTCCTCCTGCCCCGCCCGGGGGGGTATGGCTCGGCGCAAGCCTGTCAGGAGGCGCTGGGAGCCTGCTCGCGCGCTGCCCTTGGCCTGAGCTCCCCGGGGGAGGCGCAGTCCTGGGGCCGGCAGAGAGAAGGAACTGCCGCGCGGTCACGGCAAGCATGCCTGGGCCAAGGGGATCGACCGCCTGCTCGCCGCTTGGCGTTCGAGGCGCCAGCGGCACAGTCGCGCTGGGATGCAACTCTGACCCGCCTTCAGGCGTCTTATAGAATAGAGATGCCAGCCCATCCCTGTCGGGCCGAAGGAGCCTTTGCGCTCAGGAGGGAAGATATGAGAGAGGCCTGGCGGATTGCCGCCCTCGTGCTCTTGCTGGTGGGCCTTGCGGCCTGCACGCCGACCCCCACGCCCACGGCCACACCGGCGGCAGCGCAGAGCCCCACGCGCCAAAGCCCCACGGCCGCGCCGACCACCGCGCCCACGGTAGCGCCCAGCCCCGCAGCCACCGCCACGCCGGCCACGGTCAAGGTCACCGTCTACTTCACGGACCGCAACCGCTTCAACGCCGGCACGCCGCCCTTTGAGGTGGGCGTGGAGCGCCGGGTGCCGGCAGGGGCCAACCTGCCCGAGGCGGTCCTCACCGAGTTCTTCAAAGGCCCCACCGCCGCCGAGCAGGCCCAGGGCCTGGAGGGGATCACCAGCGGCTTTACCGGTTTCAGCGCCCTCAAGGTGCAGGATGGCGTGGCCCGCGTCTACCTCAGCGGCGCCTGCCAGTCGAACGGCGCGACCTACACCGTCGCCCAGCCTATCCTGAAGAACCTGCTGCAGTTCCAGGAGATCAAGCACGTCAAGATCTATGACGCCGATGGCACCACCGAAGACCCCGACGGCCCCACGAACTCGATCCCGGTGTGCTTGGAGCCGTGAGGGGGAACGTGTTGCGTGATGCGTAAAACGTAATGCGTGCTGCGTAAGGACTTGGGCAGCGAGGCTCACGCATCACGCATTACGTTTTGCGCATTACGTCTTATGCACCACGTTTCACGCAGCGCCGAGCAGCCGGCGGGCATTCTCGGCGTAGACCCGGCGCAGGACATCGGGCGGGAGGCCGAGGGCAGCGAGGGGCTGGGTTCCCTGCAGCGGCACAGGTGGTTCGAGGGCCGGCTCGTTCCCCTCCAGGTAGCGCCAATGCAGGTCGAAGAAGTGGCGCTGGGCCGGCCCCAACTCGCCCTCCACCCCCAACACGCCACGGATGAGGTCCGAGCCGAAGAGGATGCGATCGGCGTAGCGAAGGAAGAAGGAGCGCACCTTTGTCGGCTCCTGCACGCCGAGCTCGCCGACGCGCGCAGCCAGGTCCACCCAGAGGTTGGGCAGCCGGTCGAGCGTCGCCGCCAGGGCATCGAGGTCGTGGGGCAGGCTGGCCAGGTGCGCGGCGATGAAGCGCGTGCCGGGGTGGCGGGCCACCAGCCGGTCGCGCTCGGCCAGCAACTGTTCGAGGGGTGGGAAGTCGCCGCTCCCGAACCACCATTCCGGGTGCACCTGCAGCTCGGCGTAGCGGGGGTTCGTTTCGTCGCAGGGCTTCCAAAAGTCGGCCGGGTCGCCGGTGTGGATGAGCACGGGCATGCCCAGCTCGCCCGCCCGGCGCCACAGGGGGTCGAGCCGCGGGTCATCCACAGCCAGGCGGCGGCCCTGGCCATCCTTGTAACGCAGGCCAAACTCCTTGTACACCTTGATGCCTGCAGCGCCGTGGCGCACGTCCACCTCGAGGCGGCGCAGGATCTCCTGCACGCCGCCCGGCTCGCCCACCCGCTCCAGCCTCGGTGCGGTAAAGACGATGAACCGCCCAGGCGCCACTCGCTCAAGGGCGGGGCGCCAGCCGGCCAGGTCGGCGCCCACATCGGGCAGGGTAACGATCGCCTCCACGCCCACCGCGTCCATCAACGCCAGCATGGGCGCCGCGTAGGCGGGCGAGATATGGGTGTGCACGTCGATGACGGGATGGCTGGGTTGCATCGTGCGCTCCTTCCCGCAGCGTTTCAGCCCGTCATGGCTTCGCTACGCTCGCAATGACGGGCCAGACGGGTACTCCTTGCGGTTTTGCCTGCAATGCACAACGGTGCTATGATTACAAAATCGTCATCCACCCCGGAGTCCCCCCATGCCCTCCACGACCCTCGGGCTCCTTCCTCCGCCCTGTGCTGGCCTCCCGGCACGGGCTAGAAGGGAAGCCTTATCATGCGCAACGCAACTGCAAGCACCGCCAGGCCTGCCCATGCAGAGGATGGTCTTGGCGCGCTGTGCCTCGAGGGCCAGCGCCTGCTGGCACGGATGGATGCCGTCGGGGCTTGCCAGGCATTCGGCCGGTTTGTGGCAGGAGCCGTCGAGGCCCCAGGCTGGGCCGATCACCCGGCCCTCCACGAGGCGATGCACCGCGCCGTCGCGGGCCTGGGCGACTGCCTGGCCCTGATCCACGACGCCCCGGCCCGGCAGAGCGCCCTCGAGGCCCTCTTTCAAGCCTTCCGCGCCGATGCCCGCTCCAGAGCCGACGGCCTGGCCCGTGAGATCCCATTCCTCATGCTGCAGCGGGCCCTGCCTGCCGAGCGCCGCATGCTGGCGGCCTGGGCACGTCAAGCCCTCGCTGGCGAAGGCTCTGAGCCGGCGGAGGCCTACTGGCGGCTGTTGCTCGACCTGGCGAGTGCCGAGCCGGCCTCGCTCGACGCCCTCCTGGCCGAGTGCCGGGCAGCGGGCTATGCCAACCTGGTGGCCGAGAAGCTGCTCGACATGGACCGGGCAGGCGAGGCCCTCGCCACTGCCCGTCGCGAGCTGAAGGATGCCCGCGCCCTCCTGCGTTTCGCCAACTCGCCCGCAGCGCGCGGGCAGGTGCGCGCAGTGATGGCCCTGGTCGACGAGCGCCTGGGCAGAGCCTTCGACCCTTCCCTGGCCGACTGGCTGGCCGAGCGCTACGCCGAGCGAGGCGACCTGGCCCGCGCCCTCGACCTGCGGCTCAGACTCCTCAGAGCTACGCCCGGCCGCGGCGACTATGAGCGGGTGAAGGCGCTGGCCCGGCGCCTGGGCACCTGGGAGAGGTTACAGCCCGAGCTGGCCCGCTCGCTCCAGCACAGCCGGCGCGAGGAGGCGCTGGCCGAGCTGGCGTTGGGTGAGGGCGACCCCGCCCGCGCCCTGGCCTATGTGGCCAAGGCCCCCGGTCGCTACAGCGCCGAGATCGTCGCCCGCCTGGCAGCCTACGCCGCCGAGGCCAACCCCACCGAGGCGACTCCGCTCTACCGGCACCTCATCGAGCGCTGCCTGGCCAGTGGAGGCCCAGAGGCCGAGGTGGAGAACCATCTCAGACAGTTGCGCGAGCTCTACGTCGGCCTGGGCGCCCCTGAGGAGTGGGAGGCCTATCTGGAAGAGCTCCACGAGCACTTTGGCCTCGCCATCTGGGGGTAGCGCGCCCTGGCGCAGGGCAGCATGCCCCGCACGGACCTGGCACGCGCCCGGAGACATGTGGGGTGGTCAGGCCTCGAGCCGCCGCGCCTCCAGATCATACAGGCCATAGGCTGCTGCCAGGACCTCCACGGGGTGGCGCGCCTTCTTGCCGGTGCCATGCTCGAGCTGCCAGCGGCAGATCTCGGAGTCTGCCGCCACGTAGCGGACGTCGGGGCCCTGGTCTTCGATGAACTGGAAAGCCTCCCGGCCCACCTGCATGGCAATCTCGTACTTCTCGGCCTTGAAGCCATAGGTGCCCGCCAATCCGCAGCAGCGGGCGTCGCTCTCGCGTGCGTCGAGGCCGGGCACGAGCGCCATGACGTCGAGGGCCGGCCGGCCCATACGGTGCGCCCGCGACTGGCAGGAGACGTGGTAGGGCAGCACCATCTCCAACGGCCGGAAATCGGTGCGCAGCTCACCCCGCTGGTGCAGGTCGCGCAGCCACTCGCACATGTCCCACATCGCCAGGCGCAGCTTGCGGCTCGCCTCATCCTCGATATCCAGCAGCTCCGCCGCCTCCTCACGCAGGGTCAAGACGCAACTGATGCTCGTGCCCACGATGGCATAGCCCTGCTCGGCATAGGGCAACAGCTTGGCCACATTCGAGCGGTAGAGCTTTTCGGCAGCCGGGAACTCGCCGTTGTTGAGCATGGGCAGGCCGCAACAGTTCTGCGGCGGCACGATCACCTCGTAGCCGTTGTGCTCAAAGACGGCCACCGCCGCCTGGCCGACCTCGGGCTCGTAGTACATCGTCGAGCAGCCGTGAAAGTACACCACCTTCCTCTCGGCCCTCAGCCGCTCCGCGTGCGTGCGCTTCATCCAGGCCCCGAAGGTGCCATGGGTGCTCCAGCGGGGGATCGGTGCCTCACGGGCGATCCCCATGACCTTCTCTGCCGCGAGCCGGCTGACGGGGTTGTGCATGGCCAGGTTGGCCAGGTGGGGCGCCAGGCTGCCTGCCTTGCCCAGCAGCTCATTGCGGCCCAGGAGCCAGTTGCGCAGGGGGATGCCACGGTCTTCTACAATCTGCGCCTTGGCCCGCGCGTTGATCTCGGCGATCTTGATGCCGCTGGGGCAGGCCTCGTTGCAGACGCGGCAGGCCGAGCAATAGTCAACCGAATGGTCGGGCGAGTGGGCCTGGCCACGCTCCCGGAAGCGCTGCGCCTGCGGCCCCACGTACTTGGGGCCGGGGAATTTGTCGGTCGCCGCCGCGACCGGGCAGTAGCTCGAGCAGATGTTGCACTTGATGCAGGCATCGAGCATCTCGCCCACCGAGTGCCAGGATACGGTATGCATGGCCAACCTCTGACTATCTCACCTGAGCGGAGGCGGCTCTCACGCCGCCGAGGCTGTCATTGCGCCGCGACGCGCAGCGCCCCCACCGCCTGCCGCGCGGCCGCCATTCCCGTGGCAATGGCGATGCCCTCCAGACTGCGCTCGCGGATGGGGTCGGCGTGGGCCAACAGGCCGCCTGCAGCCCATACATTCTCGTACACCGGCGCGCCGGCCACGTCCACCGGGCGGAAGAGCCGGTCGACTGCCACCCCGGCGCGGAAGAAGGGGTGGCCGGCCGGGTCGAAAAAGCGCGGGCGGAACCAGGGCTCACCCTCCGCCGGCAACGCCAACGGCAACCCAAAGGCCGTCTCGCGGGCGTTGCCGAGATAATCGCTGGCGATACCGCCCCCCAACACGCCGCCGGTAGCCAGGAGGTAACCCCGCGCCTCGTGCCGCAGCGGGCGGGCACTCGTCTCCGTCTCGATGGAGACGACGCGGCCGCCCTCGGCGTGGAAGGCAATGATCTCCAGGTTGATCTCCAGCCGCACCCCCAGGCGCTGAAGCCGGTGGCGCAGCGCTGCGTACATGCGCATGCCGGGCACGCTCGGCGGCAGGGTAGGGACTTCAAAGACCGGCGCGCCGATCTCGGCCTGGAGTTGGGCCAGGGCAGCCGGGTGGTCCTTCATGCCCACGATGGCCGGCAGCCCCACCCGCTCGCCGGCGTGCACCAGCGGTTTCAGCGCAGCAGCCAGGCGGCTGCGCACCGCCGGGGCATCGAGGGCCGCAGCCAGTTGGGCGGTATTCGAGTCGCGCCGGGGCGTGACCAGCTCGAGGGGCAGGCTGGCGGCCCGCGCCGGGTAGCCCAGCTTGGCCAGGTTGGCGGCTACCATCTGCGGGTAGAGGTCGCGCATCCCCTGCAGGCCCACGATCAGCATCGGCGCGCCCTGCCCCGGGCCTTCGAGCCGGCCGGCCCACTGGGCTTGGGGCGCCAGGCAGGCGGGGCGGGGTGTGCCTGCCGGCGAGGGCAGCCACAGGTTCCCACCATCGCCGGCGCCCACGTAGGGCAGGCCCAGCTCCACGGTGAGGGCACGGAAGGCCTGCAGCGCCTCAGCCAGCCGGTCCGCGCCCACCAGTGCGTAGGGGTGACCCGGCTCCGCCTCGGCCAGCCGCAGCACAGCCTCGAGCGGCCGCTCGATGGGAGTCTGCTCGTCGGGGTAGTAGCCCAGCACATCGACCGTGCCCGCGCCCCAGTGCAGCGCCCCCAGCCCCTTGGCGATGATCTTCACTTTCAGGCCGGCCTGGGCCGCCGTGTGTGCGGCCATCAGGCCGGCCAGGCCGGCGCCGATCACAATCAGATCGTACACCTATGGTCCTCCACGAACACGCGCATCGAGTAGCACCTATCCACCTCTGTCACTCTGAGGAGCGAAGCGACGAAGAGTCCTCCCTCCGACAGGAGCCCGCCTGTGCGCGGCAGAGAACGCGCCCCTGTCACTCTGGGGAGCGAAGCGACGAAGAGTCCTCCCTCCGACAGGAGCCCGCCTGTGCGCGGCAGGGACTCTTCGCTTCGCTCAGAGTGACAGCGCGCCGCGCGTGTGAACGCGCCCCTGTCCCTCTGAGGAGCGAAGCGACGAAGAGTCCCCCCTCCGACAGGAGCCCGCCTGTGCGCGGCAGAGAACGCGCCCCTGTCACTCTGAGGAGCGAAGCGACGAAGAGTCCTCCCTCCGACAGGAGCCCGCCTGTGCGTGGCAGGGACTCTTCGCTTCGCTCAGAGTGACAGCGCGCCGCGCGTGTGAACGCGCCCCTGTCACTCTGAGGAGCGAAGCGACGAAGAGTCCTCCCTGGGACACGAGCCCGCCTGTGCGACGCAAGGACTCTTCGCTCCGCTCAGAGTGACAGCGCCCTACGCTGTGAACACGCCCCCGTCACGGACGCCCGAGCGTTCACGCCCCGTAAAAGCCCGTCATCGGGCTGCACAGACCCTCATCGGGCAGGTGATCGGCGTTCATCAGCGACAGGTAGATCAGCTCGTCGAACCGCTCCTGCCTCATCTGATCGCCCCAGAGCACAGGCATGGCCCCCTTCCAGCGCTCCTGGAGAAAGTCGCGCAGCAGCAGGTTGGGGTTCCAGAGGTCCGACGGGGGCGGGCAGACCGGCGCGGCCGAGCCGGCGCCCGCGGCCTGATCGGCAGGGCACTCCAGGCGCTCCACCTCCCAGCGCCGCCCCTCCTGGCCTGCCTGGGAGGGCGTCGCGTGGCACGCCAACTCGTGCATGATCCCCGCCGCCCGGTAGGTGCAGAAGCCTCCCTGACAGGGGCCTTTGCCCAGGCGCAGGTCGCGGCGCAGGTCATCGAGGGTCAGGGCGGGGTTGGCGCGCACCGCATTCTCGACCATGGCCCGCGTCACCAGCTCGCACTCGCAGACCAGCTCACCCTGCAGGTGGTGCTCCTCCACCTCGTGCAGGCGATGGCCCAGCCAGTAATACCCCCGCTCGGCGCCGGGGACCGGCGTGGTGGCCGTGGTGCAGGGCTTGCGGGCGCCCAATTGCTCGCAGGCCTTGTCGACCGCCTTCTCGGCCATCAGGCGGAAGGTGGTCCACTTGCCGCCGATGATGGTGAGCAGGCCGGCCACACCGTCGCGGGCGCGGTGATCCAGCAAGGTAAAGGCGCGCGTGGTGTCGCGGGTGGCGCCGGTCTGGTGCTCCTCGTACAGCGGCCGCACGCCGGCCCAGGCACGCACCACCCGCGCGCCGGTAATGCCGGGCACCAGCTTGTCGGCCTCTTCGAGGAGCAGGCGCACCTCCCAGGGCTCCACCGAGAACACCTCCGGGTCGTTCACCCGCCGGTCGGTGGTGCCGACGACAGCCACGGTGTGCGCGGGCACGATGATGTCGCCGTCGGAGGGCATGCGGCAGCGGTTGATGACGGTGTTGACGATGCGGTGGTTCATCGCCAGGAGCGCCCCTTTGCCGGGGATGACCTGCACCGTCAGGCCGGCCAGGCGGGCGATCTGGCCCGCCCAGGCGCCGGCGGCGTTGATCGTCAGTGCGGCGTGCACCTCCACCTCTTCGCCGCAGGCCAGGTCGCGCACGCGCGCGCCCACCACGCGCCGATCTCCCTCGCTGCCCTCGACAAGCAGCCCCACCACCTCGTGGTAGGTCAGCACCTGCGCGCCGGCGCGCACCGCCGCCTGGGCTGTGGCGTGGGTGGCCAGGAAGCCATCGACCGAGCCATCGGGAACCTCAAAGACGCGGCTCACGCGCGGGTTCAGCAGCGGCTCGCGGCGCAGCGCCTCTGCGACCGGCACCTCCTGGCAGGGCACGCCGATCTGGCGGCAGGCGGCCAGGAAGCGGTCGGGGTAGTCACCCTCATCCTCGGGCGTCACCACGAAAAAGCCGCCCGTGTCCTCAATACAGTGAGTGTGCGTGCGGCGCAGGATACGGTTCTCGGCGATGCACTCGGCGGCCGACTGGGGGTCTTTGACCACATAGCGACCACCGGAGTGCAAGAGGCCATGGAAGCGGCCGGTGGTGCCGTGGGTCAGGTCGCGCTTCTCCACCAGCACCACGCCAAAGCCGCGCAGCGCCGCGTCCCAGGCGATGCCCACACCCGTGCCACCGCCCCCGATGACGAGAATCTCCGTATCGATCCGTCTCATGGGTCCATCCTGTTGGTCGAGGCCAGGGAAGAGGGAAGTTTGTGAAGGATAGTACAGCAGAAGGGCGATTCAGGCAAAACGCCAATGTAGGGGCGAGGCGGTGCCTAGCCCCCACCGCCGCCAACCGGCCACCGCACCGTACGGGCGAGGCGGTGCCTCGCCCCTACCGCCTACCGTGCGTCGGTGTCGCGCCAGAGGGCGCGCAGGCGGTGCGCGGCCATCTTGGGGCGGCGGTCGCGGGTAAAGACGCCCTTGAGGTTCATACCGCCGACGCGGCGCACCTCCTGGCCGGTCTTGTAATCGCACATGTTCCAGACGTGCTCACCCACCACGAAGGGCTTGCCGCGCAGCACGCGGATGTAGCTCTCGATCAGCGCAGCCTGGTACTCTTCGCTGAACATCTCGGCCGGCTGGGCATGGAAGCCGGCCAGGGTGTCGGCGCCGAACTCGCTGAGAATGACCGGCTTGCCAAAGCACTCGTGCAGATCGTCGAGCTCTGCCGAGAGCTGAGCCGTGCCGGTTTGGATGTCGCCGGCCTCAGAGTACCAGCCGTAGTAGCGGTTGAGGCACAAGAGGTCCAGGAACTCGAAGGCCTCCTCGAACACCCCCCGGTAGCTGGCCAGGGTGACGGGCCGCGTGGGGTCGAGCGACTTGGCCAGGTCGTACAGGTTGCGGAAGAAGGCCTTGGCCGCCGGGTGGCCCGAGTGGGGCTCGTTGGCCAGGCTCCAGATGATGGCCGAGGGGTGGTTCTTGTCGCGCGCAATGAGCTCCTCGACGTACTGCCGGCAGAGCGCCAGGCGCCGCTCGCGCCCCTCCTCGGCGAAGAAGAGCCCCACCGCCGGCGTCTCATCGATGACCAGGAAGCCCAGGCGGTCGGCCAGGTCCATCATCTGCTCGGAGTAGGGGTAGTGGGTGGTGCGGAACGAGTTGGCGCCGACCCAGTCCATCAGGGCATAGTCCTTGACGATGAGCGCCGGCACCAGCCCCCGCCCGGTCACCGGGAAATCCTCATGGCGGCCAAAGCCCCGCAGGTAGATGGGCCGGCCATTCAAGAGCAGCGCATCGCCTTCGACGGCCACGGTGCGGACTCCGATGGGCAACGTGTAGCGGTCAAACGCGTCGCCGCCCCGCACTAGCTCCACCGTCAGCTCGTACAGGTTCGGCGCACCCGGCGCCCACAGCGCCGCCTCCGGGACCTCGAGGAGCACCTCCGCCCCCTCGTGCATCTCGGCCTCGGCCGTGACCTCGGCGCCGTGCCCGCGCAGCTGCAACCGCGCGACGGCCCGCTCGCCGCCGGCCCGCGCCATGTGCACGTACACGCGGCCAGAGCTGCCGGCGATCTCGGTGCGCACCGTCAGGTCGTCGAGCGCGCCCGGCGCCGTGGCCGAGAGCAGCACCGGCCGGTGGATGCCGCAGAAGGGAAAGAAGTCGAAGGAGGCCAGCGGCAGCTTGTTCGTCTGGTCCATGAAGATGTGCTGCGGATCGGGCGGCACGCGTCCGGGCGGCACGCGGTCGGGCGCCATCTCGCCCTCCACGCGCACCACCAGCAGGTTGCCTTCGCGGCGCAGGTGCGCCGTCACGTCGAGCTCGAACGGCAGGTGGCCACCCTCGTGGGAGCCCAGGCGCACCCCGTTGAGCCAGACGTCGGCCAGGTAGTTGACGGAGCCGAAGCGCAGGCGCAGGTGCTGCCGGGCGGGGTCCAGCCCTGCCGGCAGGTCGAAGCGTGCCTGGTACCACGCCGGGCCCAGATCGTCGCGCCCATTCTCGAACTGGTCGTTCCAACTGGCGGGCACGGCGATAGGCCGCCCGGCAAAGCCCTCGGGCCACCCGGCCCGCTCGCCCTGCGCGGTCGGATCGAAGGCGAACTCCCACATCCCCGACAGGTCGATGGCCTGGCGGCAGGGGTTGGTCTGTGGATAGAGCATGATCATCTCCTCAATGACAGTGATGGTGTGGCGGCCGTTGGGGCCGCCGGTGGTCGCAAGCAGGCATCAGAGTACGTTCACTGCGCCACTCAGAAACTTCGGCGGTGGCCGGGCCAGGGACCGGGCCGGGAGCGAGCAGAGCGTAACACCCGGCTGCCACCCCTGGTCGCAGCAAGTTCCTTTACGTGGGACAGGGCTGCGCGAGCCCTGGGATACTCAGGACGAACTCGGCGAAGCACCGATGGGTTACTCTGTCAAACGCCATCTGCTGGGTGGGGCTTCGCCCGGGCAGCAGACGCGATCACCCTTCCTGCCGCTGGACTGCAGTCAGCGGGGATAACGGATCAGCGAGTTTCT
>Ga0272448_1007119_pt1 | contig 11916 bp, 12 predicted proteins | sample YNPCB0191_FD_202220 | JGI IMG/M metagenome (GOLD analysis project Ga0272448, IMG submission 202220) | Hot spring sediment microbial communities from Yellowstone National Park, WY, United States - YNP-CB-019-1 | ecosystem: Environmental > Aquatic > Thermal springs > Hot (42-90C) > Sediment... | reverse complement strand
TAAGGAATACCCGTGACTCAGCGGGTGTGTCCCCTTACCTTGGACGTCTGGTCATACGAGATGCAAGGCGAGATGCCGCTGATTGCATCGAGGCTTAGCGAAATGAGTTGATGCAGTAGAATCTTTTTTATAATTCAAGCAGGTTCAGACTGCCGCCGAAAACCCCGGCCGCCACTTCGACCTCGCGCCTCTTGCAGGTAAACAGTATTATCTGCGTGTCGGACGACAGGTCTTTCAAAAGCCCGATGGCTTCTCTTGTTCTTGTATCGTCATAATATGCGAAAACTTCATCCATTAATAAAGGAAGACTTTCGCCGGACCCGGACATGAGCCGCGCCATGGAAAGCCTCAGCGCGAGATAAACCTGATCGACGGTGCCTCCGCTCAGGAAGGGCGTTTCTACCACATCTCCCGTATCCGGAAAGACGGTGCACAGCGACAGCTGATTGTTGGCCCTGAGATCCTTATACCTCCCATGGGTTATTCTTTCCATTACACCGCTCATCTCGCGGTTTAGAACCGGCACAAAATCCTTCTGTATCTCAAGGCTGGCTTCTGTCAATACGTCCAAAGCTATCTTGAGAGCCGTTCCCGCATCGGCAAGCCGGACTCTCTGCCGCTCAAGGCAGGCAATCTCCTCTTCCACCAGCTGCAGGTCCTCATTGTCGGACGCCAAAGTCCTTGCAGCGGCTTCAAGCTGGGCTATCCTTGAGATACTGCCGCTTAGCTCGGCATTCAGGGTATCCAGGCGGGCCGATACGCTTTTTTCAACGCCGTCAAGGGCGCCCAGGGGATTTGTTTTTTTGAGGATATCGAGGCTGAATCCGGCAAATCCCCGGACAACCTGAGCCTGTTCGAGTCCCGCGATAATCTCGGCTATCCTGCTTTCAAGCTCTGCCGCTTTTGTTTCGCTGGTCCTTACTCCTTCGGCGGACCTTATCGTGTTCCGCGATACCGAGCTTTTCTGGCTTTCAAGGAGCGCCAGCTTTTCGCGCAGTCCTTTCCCGGCCAATAGCGATAAACCCGAGGCAAATAAGGCCGCTGCGGAAGCGGCATACAGCACCGCTCTTAAGGATGAGTAAAATAAAGCTCCTGCGGAGAACGCCAGGCAAAAAACCCCGCATATCGCGGCCAGAAGCTTCAGAAGCTTTGTTTTACGCTGCCCTGCCTTAATTCGCATTCCAAGGTCCGATATCGTATCGTTTTCACGTTCCGATCTGATGCTTGCAAGAGTACTGTTCAGCTCCAGTATTTCCTGCAGCCTGTCGGCTTCCTTCCTTAACGCGACCGCCTCGGCGAGCTTCGAAAGCGCGTCCTTTTCCTCTTCGAGGAGCAGCTTGCGGCTTCTGGCGTCTGACAGCTCGCTTTGCATCTCGTTAAAGCAATCCCTGTCCCTCTCAAGCGCGTTTTTTCTCGCCGCGAGCTCCGCAAGCCGCGAGGACACCCTGTCAAACGGGCGGGTGGAGGTTTTTCCGGTCCCGACGCTATCCTTCAACGTTTTCTCCAACGCCTCCCTGGCCTTGTTGAAGGACAGCTCCTCGAAACCTGTCTGGGCGACGTTCAGGAGCTTGTTCCGAAGCTCCCTGCTTCCGTCGTCGCCGATTTTTACCTCCGTCTGCCTGATGAACACCGTTTTGTCAAAACAGGCTTCATTCAAGCCCAAATGTTTTTCGCACACCTGCGGGACCTTGTCTTTTGAGACTTCGAACGAGCCTGTCACATCATTGAACATCGAATCGAACACCCTGACCCGGTTTGCGGCGAAATCCCGGCCTATCCTGAAAACTTCCCCGCAGTCAAGGCTGTACTCCATGTAACCGCTGAAATCCCCGCTTTTCCACGGTTTATATTTTTTCAAGGGAGGCGGAGCGCCGTCTTTTCCGGAACGGCCTCCCTTCAAGCCGTACAGCATGGCTTTGATAAACTGCTGTATGGTAGTTTTACCGGCTTCGTTCTCGCCGAAGACTATGTTGAAACCCCTGTCAAAAGTCAGGGACAGGCTTTCGAACTTCCCGAACCCTTTTACCTCGAGCTTTTGTATTTTCATAACGCCCCCCGTGCATCATACGGACCGATGCGGCTTGAAGATTTCATTTACAATTCAACCTCGCCTTTTTCCAATGCCTGCAGTCCGTAGTAAAGCGCGTTTCTTAACAACCGCCGTTTTTGTTCGTCGTCTGTCTTTTGTTCGAGCATGGCCAGCTTTCTCACGAAAAGCCCCCTCAGGCCGGGCTCGTCCTTTACCGACTCCAGGTCGTAATCCGGCTCGGTTTCGTCGTTCAGCCAGATGAAGAAGAACCTGCCGCCCAGGTATTCGGAAATACCCTTGAGGTCCGCCTTGAAATCCCTGGGCAGATAACCCTTCAGGGTAACCCTGAAGAGGTTTGAGCTGCTGCCGGAAAGAGCTTCCGGGGGGACAGACTCCAGACGCTCAAGTATTTTTCCGGTTATCTGCTCATCGGTCTCCAGTCCGTCCACATTGACGTCCGTACTGGCATATGCGCGCTTGTTCAACCGGACAAAGCGGATATCCCGCCGCACCTCTCCCGAATCCCGCCTTTTTATCGAACCGGCAAAAATCCCGTGCGCACCGGGCTCGTCAAACCCGAGCGGTTCGGGACTTCCGGGGTTGTAAATCACCCCCCTGCCTCCGATATCGTCAAGTCTGTTGTGGAAATGTCCGAGAGCGACATAATCCACACCCAGTGAGGAAAGCTCCTTGCTTGAGGCGGGGTTGCAGATGTTTCTGCCGACGTTCATATCTATTGTGCCGTGAAGCATCAGAACGTTTATCAGCTTGTTGTCTATGGGGAATTGACCGGATTTGAATTCCAGAGGCGCGCCCGAGCTGTTGAAACCCGCGCCGTGAACGCACATGCCGAGTTCGTCGATCACTTCGTAAGGCTTTGACTCACTCAGGATAGTGACGTTTTCGCTCCATTCCATGCTTCTGTAGCAGGAATTCGGAACGTACGGGTCGTGGTTGCCCGGAAGAATGATTACTTTAACGTTCGGAATTTCTCTAAACCTGTCGTTTATATATGTGATTGTGGATTTTTTTACATAACCGTGCTCATAAAGGTCGCCGCTTATCAGGAGGAGGTCCGCCTTTTCAAATTTTGCCGCGTCGATGATCCTCCCGAATGTCTCCCTGACCTCGCGCCTTCTGGCCGAGGCCTTATCGGACGAGGCGCCGAGCGACGTGAACGGCGCGTCCAGGTGTATATCCGCGCAGTGGAGGAACCTGACCTCGCGCAATAGCCTCACTCCCGTCCCCGTGTCATAATGACGGCATACGCTACCGCATACTCGCCGCAGTGCGACAGACTTATGGATATGTCTACCGCGCCCAGGCTTTCGTAAAGCTTCCGGGATTTGTCCGAAAATGATATGTAAGGCTTCCCGGAGGGGTCGTTCAGCACTTCGATGTCCTTCCACCCCAGCGCGTCGGAGATGCCCGTGCCGAAAGCTTTGGAAACCGCCTCCTTGGCTGCGAACCTGGCGGCATAGCTCTTGTATTTGACGGCGTTCCTTTCCTCGCAGTAGGCTATTTCATTCAGGGTGAAAACCCTTTCCGTGAAGGCGCGGCCTTCTCTTTCCACGGCCCTTTTTATCCTGTCGACCTCGATTATGTCCACACCGCATAGGATTCCCAATGAAGCACCGCCCCCCTACATCCTCATCCTGTTCCTGCGCCTGTCTTCGATCACGCTGTCGAGCGCCGTCGCTTCGTTAACGGCTGTTTCCAGCTTTTCAAGCATCTCTTCAGACTCTATGCTGGATATAACCTGGGTTTTGAACATGTTGATGGTGCTTTCCATATATTCAAGCTTGGTTGCCGTCCTTTCAAGCTCCCTTTTTTCTTCCCTGGACCTTTCGATAATCCTTTCATCCATTTCTATGACTTTACGGAGGTCGTCCGCCGCAATGGGATCCTTTGTAAAATCAAGCTTGCGTTTGTTGGCGTTTATTCTGTTCGCTAGCTGTGAAACGTCCATGCCCGCAAGCTCCCTGCTCCTGATGCAGAAATTCGTCAGCAGCTTTATATATGCTACCACCAGGTTCAATGTCTGCTCCACGATTTTCTCCTTGAGAAAACCCTGTTCACCCTTGAAAAATGAATTCACGATATCCCCTTTGTCTTCCATGACCCTCCGAAGCCTTGTGAGGTATGTGGCGTTGGTATATTTTTTGGCCTCGTTTGCCAGTTTCAGGCATGAATAGTTTAAATCCTGGATATGCCGTATCTTTTGCTTCCTGTTGAACTTCTCGTGGAAATCCTTGTTTAAAAGGGACTGCCCTACAAGAGCCAGGTACAGAACAACGGCGGCAGGGTATGCGAACAGGCCCATATCCGGGACCGGCGGAAACCGGAACATTGCCGGAAAAGCCGTCGGGTCGCTTAAAAGATAGGCAATTCCCAAAAACACAAGGAACAATGCAACGTTCCTGAATTTAAAAAGAGCGCTGGCGAATAATCTGTATTTCATAACAAATACCTGCGATTCCTAACCGGTAGTCTTGTTTTCAATCTTCTCCTTGACCTCGAACCCCTGCTCGCCGCCAAGCATGGCCTCCGCCCTCGCCTTGGCCCTTTCCCTCGCAGAGTTCATGTCAAGCCTTTTCAGCTTCATTTCGATGTTTTCCTCGTTCAGGGATTCGACCGCATTAGCCCTTGCCGTCTTCTTGTTGACGATCTCCCTGGCCCTGTCCATGCTCTCGTTCACGCTGCCGACCCTGCTGTTCTTCGAGACGTATTTTGCATTGACGGAGTTGATGCTTTCCCTCATGGCCGCCATTTTGGCCTGGGACTTCAATGTCCTCAGCTCGTTAAGCTTGGCTGACATTTCCGACTCGAATATCTTGTAGTCTTCCCTGATTTTGGCCACTTCAGCCATTGCGTTGTCATAGGTAGCCTTGTGCGTTTCATAGGTAGTCTGATATTCTTCCTCCTGCATCAGCAGCTCAACTAAGAGCTCCTTGTTGTTTTGCTTCTGGGCTGCCTCTATCCTCGCCCTTATGGCATTCAGATTTTTTTCCGCATTTCTCATCTCTATTTTCATCATTTCCGCATTTGTCTGTATCTCGATGATCTGCTGCTCGGCCTCTTTCCTGGCCTTTTCAATCTGGTTCTTGATATCCTCGAACAGTATGTCGGGGTTCCTTTCTTCCACGTCTCCGATGAACAGCCCGAAAAATCCCCTTATCAATGCGCCCAGCCTGCTAAAAAAACCCATATAGGTGCCTCCCTCGCGTTATCGTATTTAAGAATAATGTATAATAAATATTGCGACTTGTAAACAATCCGGTTAAAATTCCTCTGCCTTAAAAACCGCCCGGTTGACCGAATTCCGCTTCGATTATGTTTCTGTTGTCGAGCATGTGCCTGTATTTTTCGGGCAAAAGGTCCTTATCGTCACATTCCTTTACCGCGAGCATGGTCATGAACTCCACCTGCTGCGTGCTCGGCCGGCATCTTTTTATCGCCTCGTTCAGTATGTCCCTGGTGAGCGCCGTACCCGCGACGTCGTCTTCATTCGCTATCTCGTACGCCTTCCTTACGATTGTCTCTATCTCGGCCCCCGTGTAATTTTCCGTCTGCCTTGCAAAAGGCAGGAAATCCTGTATATCCGTATCAAAGCCGTATTTTTTGATCATTATCCTGAAGATATCCGCCCTTTCCCCTTCTTCAGGCAGCAGTATGGGTATCTTCTTGTCAAACCTGCCTGCGCGCTTCAGGGCGGGGTCCAAAAGGTCGGGCCGGTTGGTCGCGGCAATGAAGATAACCTTCCCTCTATTATTAGTATTTCCGGTAAACTGTAAAAATTCACTGAATATATTTCTCCCGACACCGCTGTCGCCATTTTCACCTCTCCGGAAGGTCGTGTCGATTTCATCCACGAAAACTATCACAGGCTGCTGGGACTGGGCTCCAAGCAAGCATTTCTTGAAGTTTTTTTCACTCTCGCCCACATATTGCCCGAGTATCCTCGACATGTCGATCTTCACGCAGTTGAAACCGCTTGATTTTGCGAGGGCGTTGACCAGCAGCGTTTTGCCGGTGCCGGAAGGTCCGCACAGCAGGATGCCCATGGGGACGCGGCGCAGGTCGCCCTTCATTACGGGATGGACGATGTTTTTCATAAGGTAGTTTTTTGCCATTTCCATACCGCCGATATCGTCAAAGCTTATCTCGGGGTAAATGAATTCAAGCACGTCGCCGTACTCCTTCTGGAGCACCGACTGCTTTTTCTCCTTTATGAAGTCGAAGGTGATAGGCACTCCCTCGGCTTCGGCCTTGAGCTTTATGTCCTTTATGGACTTTTTGCTCAGTCCGGAGGACAGCTTGGCAAAATCGTCGATGGTGATTTCCGTTTGTATGTTTTTATCCTTTATAAGGTATTCGATATATTCCCTGCGCTCTTTTTCCCCCGGAAGGCCTATAAGCACCGGTTCAATCCTGTACGAGGATTTCAGCGCCTCCCTGCTCACATCCGCAAGGTTGTCGGCGATAAGGAAAATCGTACTCCCTACGGAGGATATCTTTGCGCTGACAGACCATTCACAGGTCCAAATGAGGGCGGAACGTTCCTCCATGGACATCGATGCGATATCGCCGGAGGGTATGATTTTTTCCACATGGTCGATGAACAGGACGGTTTTTGTGTTCTTCAGGGCCATGTCGACGTATGGGAACAGCCTTGAAGGCAGAGAGTGCATAAGATTTTCCGCCTCGTTGCAGGTAATCTTGTTGAATTCCTTTTCCATACCCGGCTCAAGGAAGGTAAGTCCCCTTGAAATGTCGTAAAAAGCGACAATCGAAAAATTCCTCTGCTTTATGAATTCCTCGTACAAATACCGGTCTACCGTCCTGTAATTATCGACGGTGTCCCTGACATTGAAGTAAAAAAGGAATTCATGCGAAATCCCCGCCTTGTATTTTTTCAAAAACTCCTCATACCACATTGCGTCCACCTCGGTCTAAGGAAAGGAATTGGGAATGTCCCCTTTGTGCCTGTTGTACTTTTTATTACGTTGCCTGCTATAGCTTATTGAAATAATTATACTAAAAAACGCGGAAAAAGTTTTACTTTTGATTAAATTTCTTTATTTTCATTTATTTACTCTTATTCCCTTTGCTCAAGTTCTCCATCATTTCCTTCAGCAGTGCGATTTCCTGGTTCAAACGGGTAATTTTCTGGGATTGCCTTGAGAATACGACGGTAATGTGCAGGTTGTATATGATGAGATATACCATTCCCAGAAGGAAGAGCACGGACGGCGCATATTTGATATCGAAGAACCGGGCGATTTTTTCCATGAAAAAGGGAGTGCTTGACAGGACAAGCAGTATAAACCCGAAAAGCAGCCACAGGAGCGAGTATTTCTCGAGCAGCCTGTTTTTGAGCACCAACTCTATGATTGCGAATAGGAATAAAACGCTGAAGAGGACAGAAATAAGATAGACGTTAACAATCATGACAGTTCCCCGGAACGCATTGAATTTATCAATATGGCCAGGCTTACCTTAACCATGTAGTATGCCGATTTGAAAGCGGTGATCGAAGAAATCCCGTCCCGCCTTTTTTTCATTTCGACGGGCACCTCCCTTATTTTGAAATCCTTCTTGTAAAGCCTGACAAGGACATCCACCTCCGGGTAATCGGTAGGATAGCTCGACGAGAAATATTCTATCAGTTTTCTGTTGACCGCCCTGAATCCCGACGTAGGGTCTTTTACCCTTTTGCCTGTCAATATCCAGACAAGCCACGAAAAGAACGCTATACCGACACGCCTTGAAATTGCGGATTTATATGAGGTTTTCTCAATAAAACGCGAGCCTATGGCCATGTCGCACAGGCCTGATATCACCGGACCCAAAAGCACATCCAGATATCCGGGGTCGTGCTGGCCGTCTCCGTCCACCTGTACCGCTATGTCATAATGGCGGTCCCTTGCAAATATGTATCCTGTCTGCATTGCCCCGCCTATCCCCAGGTTGAACGGCAGGGATATTACGGTTACTCCCTCGGAGGCGGCCCTTGCGGCAGTGGAGTCGGATGAACCGTCGTCTATTACTGTGATGTCGGCTGCACAGACGCGTTTGATGTCCGCTATGACGCGGGCAATCGACCTTTCTTCGTTATATGCGGGGATTATTACCAAAACCTTCGGGCCGTCCAGGTTTACCCACCTCCGTATCGCAATCGGGCTGCAGGATTTAGAAGTTATTATAAGCAACATTGATATTTTGCTTAAATTCTGCAAACAATATGCTTTGCAAAGATTATGAGTTTAAAGGAGAAAATATGGAAACGGTATCTTTCAATATACCTTCGCTCTCGTGCAGTATATGTTCGGGTAAAATCATGGATGGGGTAAAGTCATTGGCCGGGATAGGAGATGTTTTGGCCGACTTGAAATCGCAGACGGTGAAGGTTACATATAACCCGTCGGATACAAACCCCCAGGAGATCAAAAAGGCCATTGCCTCGCTCGGATTCGAGGTGCTGCAGTCGTAGCCAATTATAGCCTGTCTTTAAACCATGCTGTTTCTTCTGACTGATTTTATTATTGTTTCCTCCTGGTTTCTGATGTGCCTCTGAGCCGCGCTTTGCGCTTTTTCCGTATCCTTTCCGGTTATGGCGTCGTAAATTTCCTGGTGCTCCTTGATAAGTTCCTTCACGCTGACATAATCCTTCAGGTAGATTACGCGGAACCTGTGAACCTGTTCGCGCAGGTTGTTCACAATCTGTATCAGTTTTTCGTTCCTTGAGGCGCGGTATATGATTTCGTGAAATTCCACATCCTTCTTTATGGAACCTTGAAGATTTTCCTTTTCTACAAAGTTTATGAACTGATAATGGACATGCTTCAGTTCCTTCAATTCGTCTTCAGAAATCCTCTCTGCCGCCAGTGAAGTGGCAAGTCCGTCGAGCGAAGCCCTCACTTCCAGTACATCCATGATATCCTTGACAGAAAGGTCGGCCACGTGCGCACCCTTTCTTGGGAGCATGTTTACAAGCCCCTCAAGCTCAAGCTTCCGAATGGCCTCCCTTACAGGCGTCCTGCTCACACCCATCTTTTCGGCCAGCTTGACTTCCATAAGCCTCTCGCCGGGTTTCAATTCACCGACTATTATGGCATCTCTCAAGGTGTTGAATATGACTTCCCTCAAGGGTTTATAATCATTAAGGTTCATTTTTGACAATTTTCCCGTCATTTCATCTGCTCCCTCTCTTCTTCCTCCTGTGCCCGGTTTACCGTACAGGTCAGAAAACAATTCCATCCTTCGTTTTTAAACGCCTCAAATGCTTTAAACGCGGAGTTTGAATCCAAAAAGATTCCGAATACCGTCGGACCGCTTCCGCTCATCATGCTTCCCGCCGCGCCATAATCAATAAGCCTTTCCTTCAGTGAGGCTATTATGCCGCATTTCTCCAAAGTAACCGTTTCAAGTACGTTTCTCATGTTTGACGCCAGACGGTCAACGCGTTTTTCCTCCAGGGCCCTGACGAGCAAAGCGGTGTCGGGCCTGTCCGCAATCCTGCCGAGATCCAGGTTCTGGTACACCCATTTCGTAGATACGTCTTCCGAAGGCCTGACAAGCACTACGTAAGTTTCGGGAAGAGGACTTAAGGCTGTGAGTATATCGCCGATCCCTTCAGCCAGCATGGTGCCTCCTTTAATACAGAAAGGCACATCGGCCCCGATTTCTTTTCCGTAGGACATCAGCTCGCTTTCCTTCAATCCCAGGGAAAACATTTCATTCATTCCCGTCAGTACGGCGGCGGCATCGGCGCTCCCACCCGCCAATCCGGCGGCGGCAGGTATATTCTTACTTATGTGGATTCTAACGCCGCTTTTTATGCCATGCCGGCCCATTAGAAGCTGCGCCGCCCTGAAAGCCGTATTTGTATCTCCGCAAGGTATACCGGGCTTATCGACGCCCAGTTCTATGCCTTGAGCCGCCCTCTCGATACGCACCAGGTCATGCAGGCCTATCGTCTGCATTATCATTTTGACTTCATGATAACCGTCAGGCCTTTTTTTCAAGACATCGATCGAGAGGTTGATTTTAGCATGAGCCTTAATTGTCATGAACGCCATCGCATACCTTTAAAAAGCTTTAAAAACCGCATTGAAAACCGGTATATAAATTATATTATATACAAAATACATTCGCATTTCAATAAAAAGTGCCTGAAATCTAAAGTTCAGGCACTTACGTTAGCGGTAATTTTCAGTTTTTGTACACACCGGAGGCGCTATATTCGCCTCTTTGGGATGACTACCTGCTGCCCGGCGGATACCGGGGCGTCTGCCGCAATGTTGTTTGTTTTAATGATTTCATCGATTGTTGTGGAATACTTTTTGGCGATCTTCCAGAGCGTGTCTCCGGGCTGGGCAAAATATATCGTGATGCTGGGCTGGACATCGGAGCGTTTTGCCTCGAGTGCGACCTCGCTGGCCCTTACTACCAGCGGAACGGAATAGCAGTTGTAAAATCTTGTCGCCACGCCGATTACGAGCCTTACCTCGATTTCTCCCGAAGACAGCATGCTGTATGTGCAGTGGTCTACATCGAGGTCCATATCGCAGGTCATACCGGGCTTTATTCCTCTAATGTCGATATTTTGCTTAAAGAGCGTCTCCTGTTCCAGACAGGATACCGGTTGTTCGGCACTGCCCGAAAGGTACAGTATGCTGTTTGTCACCACTCCGTCAAGGACCAGCTTATTGTCCAGTATCTTATAATCCGAAATACCCGGCCTGCTTATAATGTTAAACACCTCGGAAATACCCGGGCTGCCCTCGGGGATCGATGCCGTTTCCTTGAGCACAACCTGGCTTGTGCTGTGCGTAACTGCTTCCTCAAGCCTTACGGGCTCCTTTTCAAGGACAATTCCCGAAGCGGGGCTGTAGGCGTCGGATATGACATCCACCTGCCTTGAGGAATAGCCTGAAGCGTATATGTTAAGGTTGATCACGCCTTCCATTGCCCTATATTCGCCGTCGCTGTCCTCCTGGGGTTCGAACTGCCAGTCTCCCAACCCGAACATTACGTCACACCTGTCATCCTCGGTAATCCCGGGTATATCTATGAATTGGGCAAATGGAATCTCGTGCTCCATGTACTGGATATTCTGGCTTTCATCATCACCAAGGTAGAGGGTGGAGACTATCAGGTCTCCCTTGGCGACAACCTTTCCGTCCGTTACCTTGAAGTCCTTTCCGGAAATCTTTACGTCGTTCCTCAATATTTCCCTGATTGACGGTTTCCCTGCCGGCACTACAAGGCTTTCCTTCACGGTATGGGCCAGGTCGTTGTCGCCAATAAAGCATTCAAGCTTCATTCCTTCCTTCAGCACCTGAATGTTATCGATGCCCCTGATGTCATTGGCGACTTCCAGGTCCGTGGTCTTCATCACTTTACCGCCGACCTTCAACACCGTTTTGGCATTTATTTTCCTGCTGTTCGAAAGGTTATAATCAACATGCTCCACTTCGCATTTGACGATGCATTTCATTTCCGGGCGAGTATACGGAACGTCAAGTTCGCAGGAAAAGCTTGCGCTTGTGTTTATGCTTCGCACCTTCTGTTCGGCTTCATCGGCCACATAAAGTATCCTGTAGGCAATCGCGCCTTCTACAACCACCTTGTCATGCGACGCTTCAGTGTTTTTGACAAACGCCGTGCCATCCATGACCAGAATCCTGGAAATATCCGGCTTGATATCTGGAACGATTATATCGTTTTCTACAACCGACTGTATCGCGTCTTCACCAATTACCTGGCCCAATTTATAGGTTTCCCTGATTAACTCAAGAGACATGGTATAATCCTCCCCCAATTAGAATATAGCCCATTGCCTATCATTTAATTATATTGACAAGGCCTATGAAATATTACTG
>Ga0272448_1007118_pt1 | contig 11919 bp, 14 predicted proteins | sample YNPCB0191_FD_202220 | JGI IMG/M metagenome (GOLD analysis project Ga0272448, IMG submission 202220) | Hot spring sediment microbial communities from Yellowstone National Park, WY, United States - YNP-CB-019-1 | ecosystem: Environmental > Aquatic > Thermal springs > Hot (42-90C) > Sediment... | reverse complement strand
CTGCCGTACGGGGTGCGGATCACCCCCGAAGCGCTGGTGATGGCCACGCGGGCCTAAAGAGACGGTGACGAGGCGAAATCCCCGTCAGACCAGGGCACTACTGCGTCTGAAAATAGCTAAACTTCAGAAGGCGGAGAGGCCGGTGAATCAATGAGCAACCGGTGTCAAAAGTAATTCTCTGTGACCTCCCTTTCCAGGGAAGGGGGCCGGGGGGTTAGGTGACTTCCAACGAAAATTTAACAACGGGTCGAATGTTCATCGCATCGGAGGTTCTCGACATGAAACGGTTTATTGTCTACTGTTTAATCGCCTGTTTCGCGCTGTTACTGGTCCTGCCGCTTGCCGGTTGTGGCAAGTCAGCGGATAGTAATACGAGCAATCATGGCAGCACGACGGGCGGCGGCGGTCTGGGGTCTCGGAATAAAGATATTGATTCCGAAGCCGGCGGCAGCAACTAAGTTGATCCGGTCTCATGGCGTTTGCGCCATGAGCAGCGTATCATCCCATCCCCCCATGCCGGAGTAGGCGCATTCGCCGGCATGGGGGGATGCGCGATCCGCCGAGATAGCAAAAAATATCAGCGGTCAATTCGTTGCCTGTGCCTCTGCACGCGGAGGGACCGGTCGCGCCTGCTTGACACATTTTTTTCCTCGCACGTATAATTTCTCCCGAACTCCCGATTCATAATCGATCGGCGAGATACTTCTGAGGAAGGATGACGGATGTCCAACCAGCATCGAAATCAACCCCAGTCCAATATTGATCGTCTAGCGCGGCGCCTGGGGAAGTATGCGCTTGTGGTGGCCGTTTCTCAACGCACACGGGAGTTGAAAGACCGCCAGAGTCGAATGGGTGATATCAGCCCATCGAACCTGATTGGCCGTGCCCTGGGCGAGATCGCCGAGGGTAAAGTGAAACTGATTGAAGAAAAAGAAGGGTAAGAGGGAATAATGTTCTCCCTCACCCCTAACCCCTCTCCCCGAGGGCGAGGGGCGTAGCAATGCTGAACGAATAGTCGGCATCGAATTTCCGATTCGTGACCCCCTCGCTCGGGGAGAAGAGCAGGGGGTGAGGGGCAGATATCAGGTGGCCATGGCCGAAAAACGGGATTATTACGAAGTACTGGGAGTTGGCCGTACTGCGACTCCGGAAGAGATCAAGAAGGCATATCGCCAGCAGGCGCGCCGGCTGCATCCGGATGTCAACCGCGATGATCCGCACGCCGAAGAGCATTTCAAAGAGCTCGGCGAAGCCTATGAGGTGTTGAGCGACGTGCAGAAGCGCGCCGCGTACGACCGTTTTGGTCATGCCGGATTCAGCGGCGGCATGGGCGGTGGCGCGGAGTCGCCGTTCGGCGATTTCGGGATCAACGATATCTTTGAGAGCTTTTTCGGCGGCGGTGGCCAGATGCAGCGTCCCGACCCGCGTGGCGCTGACCTGCGCTACGACGTGGAAATCACGCTGGAGGAGGCCGCCTTCGGCACCGAGCGCACCATCCGCGTGCCGCACCTGGGCGGCTGCGAAACCTGCCATGGCACCGGCGCAGAGACCGGCGGTCCCATCCCCTGCCCCGCCTGCCACGGCACCGGCCAGCGCCGGCAAACCAGCACGAATTTCTTCGGCATGCAGTTCTCCACCATCGCCCCGTGCGAGCAATGCGGCGCCACCGGCGAGGTCATCCCGCATCCATGCCGCACCTGCGGCGGCCAGGGACGCCTCCGCGTGGTGGAAGAGCTCGCGCTGAAAATCCCCGCCGGTGTGGACACCGGCTCACGCATTCGCCATCGCGGCAAAGGCGATGCCGGTGTGCGCGGTGCGGAGGCCGGCGACCTGATGGTGGTCATCCATGTCAAGCAGCATGCACGCTTCCAGCGGCGCGGGCTGGACCTCATCAGCGAAATGCCGCTGCCGTTTACCACCGCCGCCCTGGGGGGCAAACTCATGGTGCCGACGCTAGATGGCGAGGAAGAGCTGACCATTCCGCCCGGTACACAGACCGGCCACCTGCTCCGCCTGCGCGGCAAGGGGATGCCCGAGCTGAATAGCACCCATCGCGGCGACTTGCACGTGATGGTCAATGTAGTGGTGCCTACCGACCTCCCCCCCCGCCAGCGCGAGTTGTTGCGCGAACTGGCCCACGAACGCAAAGAAAACGTGGACTTTAAACCGAAAAATGTCTTTCAGAAAGTGAAAGAAGCGGTAGAAGAAGTCGTCGACGATTATCGGGACCGCTCGAAAGAAGCGTTCGGCGGGTAAAGTATTCTACTAGGAAGCGTTATTGGGGAGGACAGATCGGGCGCGTGCGCCCGATCTGTCCTCCTTTTTCAAGCCTTATCCCAACCGCTCACATCTCCTCACGCTCCGTGACATGCCAGGATTCCAGGCCGTCAGCCGTGACACGCACCAGGGTATCGAGTAGCGGGTAAGCACGCGCGGAATAATCCGTGCCTGCGCGCCATGCCAGCAGGCTGGCATGGGAGTGATCAGGCACCGCTACCATGATCAGGGTATCCCGCGTGGGGATGCCCACCAGCAGATCTTCGTCGCCGAACCGCCCGGTAAAGCGCTGGTACAGGGACGGCACCAGCAGGCGGGCGGCATCCAGGCCATCGCCGGTGTTGAACCGCAGCACCTGCTCGTCGCCGTCCGGGAATTGCGGGAGCGTTTCGATGACCAGCATATTGCAACTGCGCTCGAGGTTCCGCATCGCGAAGGTATGCACCTCCTCCGCACTCACCCCACTGGCCTCCAGGTCCTGCTGGGTGATCCAGCGGAAGGCGTCGCCCACCTCTACCACATACCCCATGGCCAGCGCCCCGACAATCGACCGCTGGAGGATTTCCGCGGGGGGATTGGCATCCGCGCGCAGCAATAGTGCCGTGATCTGCTGTTGCCAATCGGCGGGCAGGCCGGCTGAGTCCTGCAAGGCGTGTTGGACCGTCTGCACAATCTCCTGCATAAATTGTTCCGCTCGATAGGGGAATTCGCGACAGCGGCGGTACAGGGCATCGAGGCGAAAGACACAGGTATGCTCGCCCATGCGCGCGGTAATCCGCTCCTCATCCTCCATCAGCAGCATCGCCTCCGGATAGGCCGCCAGCAAGCGTTGGAGGAACAGGTAGCGAATGGTGTGGTGGTTGCGCGGCGACAGGCTCCACGCCAGTAGCCAGCGCAGCGTGATCAGGGTGATCATGCTAAACAGAAACAGCCAGGATAATTGTTCCATCGGGCTCCTCGTCCAATGATCGTACCCTTTTCTTTTCGCGGTTTCTCGCCTGAGTCCTTTCGCAATCTGTCGCACGGGCACCTTTGCCCATGGCATCACCTGCCCATCCGGTTCAGGCATCACGGGCCAAGATGCCCGTGCCACATCCCGACTGGTGCCACTTGTGCGTATCTCTGACAGATGCTGTTGAGTGCCTACCAGGTTGGCACAAACTCGATCACCGGTTGTACAGATTCCTCAAGGAGTATGTGCGGGGCTCTGACACGGCAACTTCAACAAATGTTCACAAAAATTGCGATAGGCCCCCATTATGCGTTACAATGCTGCGAAGCATGGTATATAACAGGTACACGAGTGCTTGCTGAGCGCAATTCACCGGAACTCGGGGCTTGCCTGGCCGGTATTCGAGGTAATTGTCTATGCGAGACCCATCGTACGGCAATCCATCGACAGAATAAGGAAAAATTTGAGTGACCAAAGAGACAAATACGGTGTTACGATGGTGAACAACTCTCCCATACTTCTCGGTGTGGGGGATGGTTCCCCATAGGATAGGGCTACGGCCCGCACATGATTGTCGTGTTGAGGAATGTCATACATTCACTGCCGGGATTGTTCAGGTATCTGAACATACCCGATGCAATTGTCATGTGATCGAATGCGACTATGGGCCAATATTGGTTAAAGTCTCTTAAGACAGGCGCACTTGGCGGCTAATCCACCAAGGGGGAGGGGCGTATGGGAAAAGCCCTGCGCATAGGGATTATTACGGCATATCCGGAAGAAGACTGGCATAGTAAACAACTCATCGATGCCGCGAATCGCTTCGGTGAAGCCGTGGTAATCTGCCCGGAGATCCTCGGGGCGCGGTTGTCGTCATTCGGCGTCACCGTGTTAACCGAGGTCGGCCAACTCCCCCAGGTGCATGGCTTCGTGCTGGCGAGAGGATTCGGCGAAAAGGGCAATTCGGATTTTCTGGTGCCGGTGTACCAGATTATGCAGCGAACCGGGCATATCCTGGTGAACGGCATTGATCCCCTGCTCACAGCTGTCGATAAATTCGAAACCAGTTATCGCCTGCAGCAGGCCGGTGTTCCGACTCCGATGGTCGTGGTGGCCCAGGAAGTCGGACTCGCGTATTCGGTCTTGCATGAATGGGGACGCGTCGTGGCAAAACCCCTCTACGGGTCGTTGGGATTAGGGATCGAGTATTTGGAAGATACCCCGGACGGTCGGGCGCGGTTACCGGAATTACTGGCACGGTTCGGTGCAGTCTATCTGCAGGAATACGTGCCGATTCCCGGCAGGGACATCCGGGCGTTTGTGGTAGGGGACCGTGTGGCGGCCAGTATCTATCGGCGCGTGCCGCCGGGCGCGTGGAAAACGAACATCGCCCTCGGCGGGGAACCGGAACCGTGTCAACTCGACAGTACGTTGGAGCGTATGGCAGTCACTGCCGCCCGGACTATTGGCCTGGACTACTCGGGAGTCGATATCCTGGAGGGTCCTGCGGGGCCAGTTGTCATCGAAGTCAACGGCAATCCGTTGTGGCAGGGATTGATGCGGGCAACCGGACACAACATGGCTGATGTGATTATGGCTTGGGTCGTAGAGCGCATCCGAAACACGACTGGGAAAGGGGGTGAAGACGTTGCCTAAGGATTTGAAGAAAGAGAATTTGTCGAAGAAGGGTGAGATGACCGTCCGGGAAGCAGGCCACAAGGGTGGAGAGCTGGGAGGTAAGAAGGGCGGCGAAACGACATTGGAACGATATGGGCCTCAATTCTATGAAGAGATCGGCAAAAAGGGAGGCCATAAGGTTCGCGAATTGATCGAGGAAGGCAAGAAAGCGCAGAAGAAGCGCTAATCGGATCAGAGAAGACCGAACAAGCCGCGTCGCAGCTATATCGACGCACAATCACAGTAATAGGGGGTGACATCATGCCTGAAAAACCGAAGGGCAACATGACCGTGAGTGAAGCAGGCCGCAAAGGCGGGGAGACAACTTCCGAGCGTTACGGCCATGACTTTTACGAAGAAATCGGCAAGAAGGGGGGCCAGAAAGGCGGCCAGACCACGTTCAAACGCTATGGGCCTCAATTCTACGAAGAAATCGGGCGCAAGGGCGGTCACAAAGTCCGCGACCTGATCAATGAAGCGAAAAAGGCGCGGGGAGAATAACAGGCCCCGCCTGTTGCACCGGGGTGGCGGCCAGGGATGGCCGCCCCACCCCCGGCAACGTACATCAAGGAGAGGAGGAGGTGAACGAGATGGCAAATGCCAAAAAAACCCAGGGTGATATGACGGTCCGCGAGGCGGGACGCAAAGGTGGCGAAACCACGGCTGAGCGCCATGGCCACGAGTTCTACGAAGAGATTGGCCGCAAAGGCGGGCAGAAAGTCCGCGATGAGTACGGCGTCCAGTTCTATGAAGAGATCGGCCACAAGGGCGGGCAGAAAGTCCGCGACCTCATCGAGGAAGGGAAGCGTGCGATGGGTGGCGGGCGCGGGCGGTAGCGAATCGCCCGAGCCGACACCTAGAAGGAGGTGACTTCAGATGGCTGAACGACAGAAGTCGAAAGGACCGAAAGGTCAAATGACGGTGAGTGAAGCAGGGCGCAAAGGGGGCTTGAAGGTCCGCGATGCTTATGGCGTGGAGTTCTACGAAGAGATCGGCAAGAAGGGCGGCCATAAAGTCCGCGAATTGATTGAGGAAGGTAAACGCGCCCGCGGGGAGCATTGAACCTGGGCTTTGACACCGGATGAACGCCGCGGAGCAGACTCCGTGTCGAGAGGAATGATCGCTTGACGATCTTACCGGCCCCGGAACCGCCGGATCGGCGATTCCGGGGCGACTATCAGGCTCTCGGCGGCGGTCATACGGTTTGCGCGTCAGGGATTCACGTGCATCGCACGGATACTTCACCTGGGCAGCGCAGTGGTCATGTCCCCGGTGAGGATGACGGCTCCCAACCGGGAGGGGGAGGAGGGATTCCAGATGGCAGAGAAAGACAAAGGCGCCATGAGCGTCAGTCAAGCCGGTCGTAAAGGTGGCAAGCGGACGGCAGAAACCCATGGGCATGATTTCTATGAAGAGATCGGCCGCAAAGGGGGGAGTAAAGTCCGCGATGTCTACGGTCATGACTTCTATGAAGAGATTGGCCGCAAGGGCGGAACCGCGGTGCGGAATGAGTATGGTCCGCAGTTCTATGAGGAAATCGGTCACAAAGGTGGGCAGAAGGTCCGCCAACTGATCGAAGAGGGTAAACGCCGCGCGAACCGCAAATAATCAAATACGACGCGCGCACCGGGGTGCGTGAACCCCGGAGCATCCCTTCTATCTCGAAGGAGGATACGACCATGCCAGAAAAGAAGAAACCGATGCAAACGGGCGATATGTCCGTCAGTGAGGCTGGTCACAAGGGCGGTGAACGCACCTCCGCGACACACGGCCATGAGTTCTATGAAAATATCGGCCATAAAGGCGGTGAACGCACTGCCGAGTCGCATGGCCATGAATTCTATGAAGAAATCGGCCACAAGGGTGGAGAGAAGGGTGGTCATAAGGGGGGTGAGCGTGTCCGCGAGTTAATCGAGGAAGGTAAGCGCGCCCGGGGTGAGAAGTAACTCACCCCGGGGTGAGTTACTTCTCACCCCGCACGGATGTCCGTGCACCGGCAGGAAGCTCCCCCGCTTCCTCCGGCATCGATTTTTCCGTTTCCTCCGCCACCATCGGGAACTCCACCGTAAACCGGCTCCCCACCCCAAGCTCGCTCTCTACGCGAATATGCCCGCCGAGTTGTTCCAGCAGATGCTTCACGATGGCCAATCCGAGCCCGGTGCCTTTCTGCGCACGCGACCGTGCCTTATCAACCCGGTAAAAGCGTTCGAAAATCCGTTCCAACTCGCCTGTCGGAATACCGATGCCGGTATCTTCCACCGTGATGATAATCGCCTGCTCCTGCCGCACATGCACCCGGATCACCCCGCCTTCCGGCGAATACTTCTGGGCATTATCCAGCAGGTTGACCATGACCTGGACAATCGCATTGCGATCTGTCACCATCGGCAGCGTGTCCGGCAGCTCCAGGATGAGCGTTTGCTGTTTTGCCGTAATGGGCGCAATGACGCGCTGCGCCACGTGGCGAATTTCCTGGCACAGATCGATCTCTTCGGCCAACATCGTGCGGTGCCCGGATTCAATGCGCGATAGCTGCAGCAGATCATCGAGCAAGGCGGTCAGCCGTTCACTCTCCCCGATAATCGTCTGCAGGAAATCATGCGTCATCTCCGCGTCGTCCACGCCGCCGTCGGCCAATGTTTCCGACATGGCACGGATGGAGGTGACCGGCGTCCGCAGTTCATGGCTGACATTGGCAACAAAGTCTCGCCGCACCTGTTCTAACTTCCGCTGGTGGGTGATGTCGTAGAGCACAATGACGATGCCGAGGGGACGCATTTCAACTTCCACCGGTGCCACGTGCACCTCGATGACCTGTTCCACCGGCTGCGTAAAGGTGAGCTCCTGGCGTGACGGCAGCCGGGTGGCCAGCGTCTTTTGCACCAGTTCGAGTAAATCGGCGTGGGCGATCACTTCCGGCAGCGTTCTGCCGAGGATCGCCGCCCCGGTCAAACCGAGAATCTGCTCTGCGCTCTGGTTGATGAGCAGAATATGGCCGTGCGTATCGGTGACCAGCACGCCATCGACCATACTGGTCAGGATCGCTTCCGCCTGGGCACGCTCTTCCGCCAGACGCGAGATGGTGACGCGGAGCTGTTCGGCCATCCGGTTCAGCGATTCACCCAGACTGGCAATCTCCAGGGCATCGGTCGGCACAATGCGCTCGGTGAGGCGCCCGTGCGCGAAACGTTCCGCGGCGGCACTCAGTACGGCCAGCGGGCGCGAGATATAATTGGAAACGCCGATGTTGATGAGGATGAGCACGAACAAGGCGCCGGCGAAGGCCAGGACGATGGCGCCGCGCATCCGGCTGACCGTATCATTGATCTCGACGGTCGGAGTGGCCAGCACCAGGATAGCCAGTTTGTGTATCGGGCGCTTGGCAACGATCACTTCCGGCTCTGGTGTGCCGGCGGTCCACCCGCCAAAGGTGGGGCTTTCCGGCCGGTGGCTCTTCGCGAGAACCGGTACCGCGGTGAAGAGCAGTTCCTCATTCGTACTGGGGTTAAACCGGATATTATTACCCCACTCTTCGCCGCGCAGCATCTGTTGCACTTCCGGCTGGAGCGTCATGGCATCGAGATCGGGGTTGAGGTGGATGGAATCCAGGGTGATCGGCAAGCCTTTCGACGGCGTGCAGGCCATCAGGTTCCCATAGCGGTCCAGGAGCACCACGCGCCGGGCGGCGGTGCGAATATGTATCCCGCGCAGCATGTCTTTGATGTTGGTAAAGAGCTCCGCTTTGCGCGCCTCCAGCTTATCATGCTCCTGTTTCAGCCTGGCCGGAGCCAGGCGATCAGCACCAGGAATGTCCTGGGTGACCTTGCTGATCTGCGCCTCGTTTTCCTGCTCGGCACTCTGCACATCTCCGAGCTCAACGATCACCGGCCTCAGCAGATCGGCACCGAGCATGGCTTGCCCGCGCAATGTCCAGGCCACCGTCTCCTTATAATCACGCGCCGTCCGCTGCGAGAAGTAGATCGCCAGCGCGCTCAGGATGATGACCATGATACAGAAATAGATCCCCCCGATAATCCATCGGAGGGACCAGCGGTGTTGATCCATGCGTTACTCCGCGAATTTGTACCCGACGCCTCGAATGGTGAGCAGGCGCTCCGGCTTCGCCGGATTGGGCTCGATTTTCTCGCGCAGCCAGCGCACATGCACGTCGACCGTATGCGGGTCGCGGTACGGACCCTCATCGCCCCAGACACGGGTGAGGATCTCGTCGCGGCTCATGGCGCGCCCACGATTGCGCAGCAGGGTGGCCAGCAAGTCGAACTCTTTCGGAGACAGGATCAGCGGTTGCCCATCGATCAGCACACTGTGCCGGCCAAGATCCACCTCCACGCCGTTGCTGGAGAGCACCTGGTCCTGCGGGGTTTCCATGAGGGGCCGGCGCAGTGTCGCTTTCACCCGCGCCACCAGCTCGCGCATGCTGAACGGTTTTGTCAGATAGTCATCCGCGCCGATCTCCAGGCCGATAACCCGGTCAATCTCCTCCGCTTTCGCCGTCAACATGATGACGGGGATCCAGTTCCGCTGGCGCTGGCGCAGCACGCGACAAATTTCCAATCCGCCCATGGAGGGCAACATCAGATCGAGAATGATCAACGAGGGCGATGGCGTATTGAGGGCCAGGCGCAGTCCCTCGGCGCCGTCATTCGCGATCGCCACCTCGAATCCTTCGCGTTTTAAGGTATATGCCAACGACTGGGCAATCGGACGCTCGTCTTCAACGATGAGAATGCGAGACAAGATTTTCCCCTTTCAGACAGCAACCCCGCGCCGGAGGTATTTCTCTCCGCGTACCAGGAGTTGCCCTGCATGCATCAGTACGTTCACTCACCTGCTCCTCTGTTGCCCCTTCCCTGGCCATGGAGAAGGGTCTCGTTAGTTCATTTGCATTCCGTTGATCAGGCGGGATACTTCCTCCGGCACCACGGTGTTTTCGCCGGGGAGATCGACTTCAATACGCCACAGGTGGCGGTTTTTCCCAAGGTAATAGGCCTGTGTGGTACGCTTAGCGTAATTGGTGAAATTCACCATCACCCCCGTCGCGCCATCGATGGTCACATTCTGCTGGGAGAAGTGCGCCGCGCTGATTTCCTTTTGCCCCGCGATGAATTCCTGCAGCACTTCTTTGAGCTCTTTGTCATCCTTATAGGATTCGACCGGATATACCCGGACCAGGATATCGGTCGGCGAACTGAACAGGTAGGGACTGGTCCCGTGGACGCTCCACCCATTCGGCATCACCAGCGACAGCCCCTTATCGGCCGTTTCCCACCGGGGCGCCGGCGGGGTCGCCGGTTTATCAGGTGGTGTCGGTGTCGCCGGCTTGTCGGGCGCCGCCGGGGTCACAGGCGCTGCCGGCTTATCGGGTGTCGATGGCGTCGCCGGGGTGGCAGGTGTCGCTGGTTTCTCCGGCGCGGTTGGCGTAGCCGGCACCGTCGGCTTATCCGGTGCTGTCGGGGTGACCGGCTGAGCCGGCGTTGTTGGTTTCTCCGTTGTCGCTGGCACCGCCGGAGTTACCGGTTTCTCCGGCGTGGCCGGGGTAGCCGGTTTGTCGGGTGTCGCCGGGGGGGCCGGAGCCGTCGGTTTATCAGGCGTGGCTGGTGCCGGTGTGGTCGGCGTTGCCGGTTTATCCGGAGGCAGAGTGGCCGGTTTATCAGGCGGTGTCGCCGGAGCTGGCGTGGCCGGTTTCTCCGGCACAGTGGGTGCCACCGGCTGATCCGAGGGGCTCACCGGGGCAGGCTTCTCCGGTTGTGCCGCAGGCTTATCCGGCGTGGTGGGCGTGGCCGGAGTGCCAGGCACCGCCGGTTTATCGGGGGTGGCCGGTTTATCAGGCACCGCCGGCGTGGTCGGTTTCTCCGGTATCGCTGGAGTGGCCGGCGTAGTCGGAGCCGGCTTGTCAGGCGTCGCCGGTGTCGTTGGCGTCGCCGGAGTGACGGGAGCCACCGGCTTATCCGGGACGGTCGACGGCGTATCCGTGGTTGACCTGGATAACCATATCTGCAGCACGGTATTGACCAGTTCTTCCGCGAGGTCGCGCCCACCGGCTTTCTGCAAGGAGTTCTGCGAGGCGTAGAGATCACTCGTGGTGCATTTCTGGCGGACTTCCAGCCAGACCACCCAGTTATCCTGCGCAGTGGCAAAGGTGAAGATCTCCGCCCGTTCCGCGCTCATCGGTTCGCCGCGTCGGCTGTTGTTCATGCCGGCGACCACGAATTGGGCGCCGTGTTGCCCAGCCACCGACCAGGAGGTTTGTGTCACGGTATACCCCTTGCTCGTGTAATCGCTGAACCGCGCTTTTTGCAGCAGCGCCTGGGCATTTTGTACTGCCTGGCGGGCAGAATCGGCCTGCCGCACCTGGTAGGATACCATGATGTAGCCGTCGCTGTCTTTGGGGAGATCTGTTAAGGGCTGGCGCCAGATCTGGGTAATTTCGGTATCAGAGCAATTGAGCTGGAGGGCAATCCAATCTTTGAAGCGACCATCGGGCATCCGACGTGAGGTCAAAGGACCGGACCACACGATGGTGACAGCGAGCAGGATCAGACAGATCACCCCGCAAAGGCGATGTTTCACCATGTTAGGTATCAACTCCTGGACAAAATGGGGTCAAGACTATTATGCCCAGGGTTAAACCAAAGGTCAAGCAGGGGGTCTGTCGTGGATTCAGGATGGGAGATTCAGGATGCAGGGATTTGTCGTCGGTACGGAATTCGATGATCCGCCGACGGATTTCGTCGATGTAACAGCAACTGCATGCGGTTGTTTATACCGCCGGAGACTAGAATAGGGTTTCGGGGACACTTCTCCTCTCGGATTGTGGCTGGCAGGGATGCAAATGCAGCGCGGCGGAACAGGCACGCCGGGATCATCAACTGGAGGTAGGCCGCGCCCACCGTGGCGCGCTGATGGGAATTTCCACTTCGTGAACTTAGACTCGAAACCAGCTCCGAGTTTACGTCCCCACGGAGTGGAACTACGCTGACGCGCGCCACGAT
>Ga0272448_1007115_pt1 | contig 11919 bp, 9 predicted proteins | sample YNPCB0191_FD_202220 | JGI IMG/M metagenome (GOLD analysis project Ga0272448, IMG submission 202220) | Hot spring sediment microbial communities from Yellowstone National Park, WY, United States - YNP-CB-019-1 | ecosystem: Environmental > Aquatic > Thermal springs > Hot (42-90C) > Sediment... | reverse complement strand
TGGACGCCATTCACGGGTTTCAATGCGATATTCCCACAGTATGTGTTTTTGCGTGGAACGCTGATGATCGAGGATTATGAACTGGTTGGTAAACGATCTGGCATGCATATAAGTGAACTTACGATGGGAGAAGACAGAGCAACAAAGGAAACACCCACTTCTAAAATACATCCCAGTTAGGTAATTTATTTGCCCCCTTTTCCATGCATGCTTTTCGGGAGATGGGGTTTCACCCCCTCCTTAACCCCCTGGCTATTTTTCCCTGAAGGCTTTTCGGGAGGCTCCGCCTCCTGAAAAGGCTTCCCTGAAAAGGGTGCCTGGGCTATCGCCCCAAGTTCCCTACCAAGGGATATGCCAGGATGGGGATACCTCCTCCCTAACCCCCGTGGCTTCGTCTGCGCACACCCCGAAAACACACTTCTGTTTAGGAGTTTTATTCACTTTTTTCCATAAAAGCTTTTCGGGAGCCGAAGGCTCCTGAAAAGGTTTTCCGTAAACGCTTTTTCGGGTGAGCGTTAGCGAACCTGAAAAAGGGTGCGGGGAGCCGGATTTGAACCGGCGAATGCCTGCGCAACAGGATTCTAAGTCCTGCCCCTTTGACCAAGCTTGGGAATCCCCGCATATGACTTTATCATTTCTCTCTGGGCATTTTTTCTCTGACTTCTGCTTCTTCTTTTTTAGTTGGTAATTTTGCAAATTGCTTTACCCAGGTATACACTGCAAATGTTGCCCAGAGCGTGGGTATTGTAATAAGGCAGAGATATACAAACATATGCCAGTGATTTCCCGGCTCAAGTCCCCAGATTGAAGAACCAAGGATTGTGGCGATTGTGTTTGGTACGATGGCAGCAGTGCTTAGGATTGCAAGCCATGCCGCAATCCATGTAATTCTGTTATTTAATTGCTGGAGCTGGTTATTATATATGGTCTGCACAACCTCAAGCCCTGAGGAGAGCACCTCGGACATATGTTCTGTAAGTCCTATCTGTCGGTTCACATCCTCAACCAGCAAGGTAATTTTTCCCAGAAGTTTTGGCGCGTCAGTAATGAGGTCTGCGTCACCATACCTGAGCGTGTTGAGTACATCAAGTGTAGCCCATAATCCATACATATAGGTGATGAGCATTTTTTTCACCTTGTGAATTTCCTGCGCCATACGCACACCCGGGGTTTCCGAAGTTGCCATCAGGTCATTAAGCTTCTCTGCCCGCATCTCAATTTTTGCCAGATACTCGAAATTTCTTGTATTGTTCTCATCAAGTAATCTAGCAAGTATTATTGTGTTTTTATCCTCTAAAGAAGCACTTTTTGGGATTTTTTTGAAAAATATATCTGCATACCTTCCAAATCTAAAGAACCTGATGATTTTTTCGGTGTGAAGTGTTAGTATGAGTCCCCGTTTAACCAGAATTAAAACTGGTAAAATCTTTACCTTATCTTCTTCAATGGACACTGCAGGAATCTTTAGTCCGAGCTCCGTATCACGGTCATCATATGCAGAATATTCCTGTGTAAGCAATGATTGATACAAATTTGTTGAGAAACCAAAAAGCGATGCGATTTTCAAACCATCGTCTTCGATTGAGTCCACACAAAAATTTACCCAGGATATGGCTGTTGCATCGATTGTATGCAAGAATTCTTCAGGACGGTTAGCACACATGCGCACGGTTTTCCCCTCGTGTGTGAGTGCGACCAGAATTCCGTCACATTCCTGCTGGGTTTGTGTGCCGCACCCGTTCTGATTTTTTTCCATCATAAATTTCACCTCTTGGAAAGGTAGCCCCGGCAGGATTCGAACCTGCGTCGCAGGATGTCTCTATCCCCTTTCTGTTTACACATTTTGCGTAAGCTCTGGGGATACCAGAGTCCCGCATGATTGACCACTACACTACGGGGCTGTTGAAATTACGGATTTCAAAGGTGTATATAATTATTTTTGAGGCTTACCATGCCCATGTGCATGTATACTCTGAGTTCGTCTTCGAAAGCAGTTGCCTGAGGCGAATTATTTGATGGGAAACACCGTGCTGGGAGAGAATACCTGACACTCCATTAATATGACCATCACCCAGTACACAGACAACCCGCTCATGCTCCAGCGCAGTCTGGACAATGCGCCATGCCATGTACTCGTTTCTTTCATCAATCAGAATTCTTTTTATTGTAGGAAATTCCCTGCTGAGCTCCTGGATTACGCGTTCCTCATCGTTCATAAATTCATCAATACTTTTCTGAACACTGCTCCTCGTCACGAAAAAACCAAAAAACAAGCTTGCAATGAATTTCGCCCTTTCAACAAAGGACATCTCACGCCAGATTCTGCTGGCAATCGTCACGGCATCCACATCTATATATTCAATTCTTGCATTTGCTTCCTTTGCTACATTAATTGCACAGAGCATTTCCATACCTGGCGTGGTGTCAAATTTGCTGGCAAGATTTTGCTGGATCATTGCAAGGGCATTGTAGATAAGCGGTACCTCCGTCCTCTCCCTGGCAGTACTTTTTTCGGATTGTTTTCTGCGTTCAGCATCCAGAAGGGCTTGGGCGCGCTGGGCATCAAGTTCTACACATACAACATCTGGTTTTGCATTAACAATCTCAACCTTTAAATTTTCCTGAATTTCAAATACATGCCCAACGCCTATTAGCACAATCATGACATTCCTTTATTACTTCAATGGTTTTGCAATAAATCCATTTTCACCAATTTCCAGTTGTAGAATATCGCCTTTTTCAGGGTGATTTCTCACCTTCTTCACTGCAAGCATGAGTTTTGTTTCCATCTGCACCTGCTGTTTCTGGAGTTCCACAACGCAGTCCGCAATCTCCTCAAGTGCGCTCTGGGTAGCCCTATCATACACATCCTTAAGCATGGTCATGCACAATACTCCACCATGGTGCTGAGAGTGTGCCTTTATTAAACGCAGTGTGGACACCACATCTGTTCGGTCATATATTTCCATGAAAAAGTCAATTGTATCTATCACAATTCTAAACGGGGATTTCAACCTTGAAACCTTGTAATTCGCAAGCGTCAAGAAATTTGTTGTGCGCATCTTGCTCTCATCCAGGGTTATATTCTTTACATCGTTCACCCCTATACCTTCCTGTCTGTATTTGCTTATCTCAAGTTCCTTTGCAAGTATTTCCTCGTAGTACATCGTCCCAATATTTACAATCTGCATGTCAGATTTCCAGCCGAATTCATGCATCGTGTTTATTATGTCCTCCGTGCGTTCCGTGGTGGTGATGTAAAGCACATTTTCCTTGCCAATTCCTGCTGCAGCAAATTGCTTTGCGAATAGCTCAGTACCACTACCCGGCTCGCCGGAAACCATCAGCGAGTATCCTTTAGGTAATCCTTTTAGAAGTGCCTCATCGAGACCAGGAATGCCTACACTTACTGTTTCAACCATGTTCTCACCTATTTCACCACAATTGTATCATCACAGACAAGGCTCAGCATGTTTGAAATCTCATCGCTGTTCTTTTCTTCCACGCCGAGGATTATTGTGAAAACACCTTTCGATTTCAGATTATTCACGAGAATATGCAGGAACTCTGCTAAAATTCTGTTTCCATTGTGGATTGCAAGCGTATTTATAGAATCCAGAATCAGCAGTTTATTCTCAGTCGGGAGTTTCTTAAGCAGGAACTCGATTTTGAGGAGTATGTTTTCGAGCATCGTTGGGCTCTCGATGTAGGTGGTGCGCTCCATCTGTGTAGATACATTCATCATTATGTGCGAGATTGCATCTACAAAGTAGATATTACTCACATCCACTTCAAACATTTCGAACAGATTCTTGCAGAGGTGTGAGGGCGTGGTTGTGGTGACATATACGCATGTGTACCTGCGCTCTGGCATGAACTCCTTGAGAATCCCTGTAATTGCAGCCACATAATTATCTGCAAAATTATTTTCGCCAATTTTCAATGCAATAGATGAGCCGTCTGGCATGCTCTTCAATCGTTCCGCAATTTCTGTGCTATTCATTTTTCTCCCCCCATTCCGCCCTTGAGAAGTGGAACCAGCAAAATGCCGATGGGTGTTAAGTCAAGTACATACTTTGCCCTTGAATGGCTTGTACCTCTCATTTTCACAACCTGCAATGTCCTCAGCAAATCCCCCTTTCTTTCCAGATTTCCCAGGATTATGATTCCGTCTGCAATGGCTTCCTCAACACCGTACATTGAGTAGCGCTGTTCAGCGGGAGAGATTTCAGAAACAAGGAGGCTTGTGCAACCGTAATCTGAAAGTGCCTTTCCGAGTTTGAGTATGAACTCCCTGATTTTCTCCTCCGTTTTCAGCTGGAAACATACAGATGTAATTGAGTCGATTACAAGGCGCTTTATCTGAAGTTCACGAACAATACCCACAATTGCATTAACCAGCATGTGGATTTCCTCAAATGTAAACTCGGTTTTCCTCAGCCCAAGGCGCTCATATAGTGCTGGCATGTCAATAAATACCAGCAAACCCTGTTCAATAAGCCGATCATCAAAAAACTCATATGGAATTAGATTTGCCAGGAGCTTTGAAGATGGTTCTGTTACGGAGATAAAAAGGCATTTTTCACCTGCAAGTGCACCATGCACAAGAAATTCAAGTGAGAGCGTAGTTTTACCTGTTCCACAACTTCCCGTTATAAGTATTGTGTTTCCTCTGGGTATTCCACCGTTCAATATGTTATCCAGACCTTCAATCCCCGTCTTACATCTTTCCCTTGGGAATGGCTTCTTTTCTGTTAATACATCGGTCATCATGCTACCATATATCGTTATGGGTTATATTGTTTTTGCTTCCCGTCATCATCGGAACCTTTTTTTATCCGAGCAGGATATATCCCCTCTATGAACTGCATAAAAATTTCAGATATGGAAATTGCAAGGTATCTTGATGAAGACGCACCCTATGGAGACATTACCACCGCAGCACTTTTCGTTCAACCAAGTTTTGCTAAGGCATATATCCAGTGCAAAGCAGATTGCGTTATTGCAGGGCTGGAAGAGGCACGCAGAATTTTCGAGTATCTTGGTTGCAGTGTGACGCAGAACTATCTGGATGGAGCAACCGTGGAACACATGCGCAAGGTGATGTACATCACGGGTGATGCAGGTAAGATTTTGCTTGGTGAACGCCTGGCTTTGAATTTTCTGATGAAGATGAGCGGTATTGCCACGCTAACTGCGGAGTTTGTAAAACTTGCAAGGGAGGTAAATCCATCAGTGGTCATTGCAGCGACGAGGAAAACCACACCTGGCTTCAGGAAATTCGAGAAAAAGGCAGTGATGATTGGTGGCGGTGACCCGCATAGATTCTCATTGAGCGATGCTATCCTGCTAAAGGACAATCACATTGCAATTGCTGGAGGCATAGATAAGGCAATTGAACTTGCTCGAAGGTCAGGATTTACAAAGAAGCTCGAGGTAGAGGTGAGAAACATCGAGGAAGCGGAGCAGTGTGCAAAGCTCGGTGTGGATATAATTCTGATGGACAACTTTAAGGCAAGTGATGCAGAGGAGGCATACAAGCGCATAAAAGCCATTGACAGGAGGATAATTGTGGAAATATCTGGTGGGATAAATAAAGGAAATGTGAAGCGGTACGCAAAGGCATGCGATGTTATTTCAGTTGGCATGCTCACACATTCATATTCTTCCATTGATTTTTCCCTTGAGGTAATATAAAGATGAGAAAGCGCACCCGTGTTTTATCTGCACGCTGTGCCTACCTTGGTGGTGTTCTCCTCATTATATCTGGCTATGCAGCACACAACGAACTGCTCGAGTACATACTTGCCATGCTAGCCAGTATTGAATATCTTGGAGTAATTGCAGGAGTTCTGTTGTTTTTCATAACACTGCTCGGAGCCCTCGGGGGTATTACAGTAATCGCTGGTGGCTTTGCGGTGGCAAAAAATCATCTTAAGATTGGAAAATTTTTGATAAGCACTGGCTCTGGCTTTGGATTAATCGAACTCTGCATCTACCTCCTTTCCAAATACGGCGGGAATGCTGTTACTGGCTTTGAATTGTTTATTGGCTCATTCTCTGGCATCGGGATTATGCTGAGCATCATCTCACGAGCTGTTCTCAGGGATTTTCTATGATGCCATGGGGCATGGACAGGGAGATGGATGACAGAAAAACACCATAAACTGCTTATATACCCTCGCTTATTACGGGTGCGTGATAAAATGAAGGGAAAACTTACTAGAGGGATTGAGATTAAAAAGGTGCATGGAAGTGCAGGAAGCAACGCTCACAGGGTCGAGAGAAACAGAATCCTGGTAGTTGGTGTGTTTACTCTGCTGGTTCTTTCTGCCCTTGCTGCATTCACAGTTCAGAGCCAGCAGAAGAATATTATGGCGTGGGATGAGAAGGTTGTCGGGAACACAGCGAAGAATGTGCAGAGTGAGAGCGGGGAAATGAAAGGTATAGCGCACGCGCCAATCCACATAAACGGGAATGCGGATTTTGCAAATCAGGCGTCAACAAATGGCTGGCCTGGCGATGGAACGCAGGGAAATCCGTACATAATTGAGGGGTACGACATTAACGGCAACGGTGGCACATACTGTATCTGGATAGAGAACACAGATGTGTGGTTTGTGATACGGAATTGCAAGGTGTGGAATGCAACAAGTACAGCATCTGAGCCATCTGGCACAGGAATATTTCTGAAGAATGTTCAACACGGAAAACTGGAAAACAACGACTGTTCTGGTAATTCTGCTGATGGTATATATCTTTATTCCTCAAGCAACAATTCAATCCTGAACAACACTTGCTCGAGTAATTCTGACGATGGCATTGACCTGTATTCGTATGGCAGTCCTTCCAGCAACAACGTAATCCAGAACAACACATGCACTGGTAACTCGGGCATGGGCATCTACATCCATGGCTCAACAGAAACTCCATCAAGTAACATCATCATTTCGAACAATACTTGCTCTGGCAATCGTTACGATGGCATTTCCCTGTTTTACTCGAGCAACAATGTCATCACAAACAACACCTGCTCATATAATTACGAGTTTGGTATATGCCTCTTTGAGGCCTGTAACAACAACATCATTACGAACAACACCTTCTACCACAACATCCAGCACGGGATAGCAATCTCGTACTATATCACGCCCCCTGCTGGTAACATCATCCACCACAACAACTTCTACCAGAACAACGGTGCAGGCAGGGGCGTTAATGGCAACTGTCAGGCATACGATAATGCTGGTGGCAATACCTGGTACGACAATACCGCACAGGAAGGCAACTACTGGAGCAACTGGGACGGAAATGGCTGGGGCACTCCCAACGCTTATCCCATTCAGGGAGGTGCAGGTGCCTACGACATGTACCCGCTTGGCAATCCCACACCAGAACTATCTCCACTTGCAGTGCTTGTTGCTGCCATTGTCCTGCTGGGCACTGTTGCGCTTCGCAGACGCAAATAACTTTTTCACATTTTTTCGCATCATATTCGTGCATAGATTTATATAGCTGGGCTGAATGAGGTGGAAGAGGTGCAATAATGCATGGAAAACTTACTAGAGGGATTGATATAAAAAAAGTGCATGGAAGTGCACGAATGCCTGGGCTGACAAATGGATTGACGAATGGACTGAATGTGAGAACGCTGAGAAACTCATCGGAAAAGGAGAAGGAGCATGGGAAAATCCTTGTGGAACCCAGGGGGTTAGGGAGGGGGCGAAGCCCCATCCTGCCGAAGGCACGGGGGTTCGGGAGGGGGTGGAACCCCATCCTGGCAATTGCTGTTCTTTGCTTCCTTGTTCTCGGCGTTTTTGCGGTACTGACTTACCAGAGCCAGCAACGAAACACGATTGCGATAGATGGCAACTTTGATGACTGGCAGGGTGTTGCGAAGGAAAGCAAGGAGCGTTTGAGTGATGTGCCCGAGAATATAGACATTGCAGAGTATGCAAGCACAGAATCTGGCAAAAATGTTGCGTTCTATGCGAAGGTGTATGGTAACATGCTGTATGGCGATGGGAGATACATCGTGGAAGCACCAAGCGAAAATCCAGTGTATGTTGCGGAAAATCGTGAGAACGCAATACCAAATGTGAATGGCAGGGATGTAGCGTATGTGTTCATCGACACGGACAACAACGCAAATACGGGCTTCAAGCCCTCAGAGAAATTTGCAGTGGGTGCGGATAGGGCGATTGAAATTCTTGGCAAGAACGGAAAAATCGAAGCGAGCAGAGTTCTCGAGTTCGCAGGCACTGTGCCTTACGAGTGGAACTGGGTTGTGAAGCAGAGCGTGGATTCCGCAACAAACGGGAAGCAGTTAGAAACGATGGCGAGCAAGTCAGTGCTGGGTATTGGCGAGAAGTACGCAGTATACTTCTACATGGTTGACTGGCAGGGCAAGGAGTGCAAGGTAGAGAATGCACTGAAGTGCGAGAACGCAAAGGTGAACTTGTTCGGGTTGTATCTGGCAGAGCAAGCGACGGTAAGAACAGAAAGCATAAGCATGGAAATAAAGGGGACTGCACATGGTCCAATTCATATCAACGGGAATGGCCAGTTCACATCTGCGAACGGTGTTACTGGTGGTAGTGGGACTCAAAGTAATCCCTACATCATTGAGAACTGGGATATTGATGGCAACGGTGGCACATACTGTATCTGGATAGAGAATACGACTGCGTGGTTTGTAATTCGGAACTGTAATTTGTGGAATGCAACGAACATTGCATCTGAGCCCTGGGGCACGGGCATATATCTAAAAAATGTTACAAATGGAGCACTACAGAATAACAACTGCTCTGGCAATTTCAATGGGGGCATATACCTGGATTCCTCAAGCAACAACAACATCACGAACAACAACTGCTCTGGCAATTCTTACGATGGCATGCTCCTGTGGCTGTCAAGCAACAACACCATAACGGGCAACAACTGCTCTGGGAACTCTAATCAAGGCATATTCATTGAATCTTCAAGCAACAACACCTTATCAAATAATACATGCTCTGATAATTCTAATGTGGGCATATATCTTAAATCCGTTAGCAACAGCACACTTCTGAACAACACTTGTTCTGGCAACTCAATCGGAATATCTGTGTATTATTCAAGCAACAACAATACAATCACGAACAATAACTGCTCTGCCAACTATAACCACGGAATGTGCATACAAACATCCTCAAGCAACAACACTGTAGCATACAATTACTTCTATTCCAATACAAAGTATGCAATCAACATTACTTTTGGTGCCAGTAACAATCTCATATATCACAACAACTTCTACCAGAACAACGGTGCAGGCAAGGGCGTTAATGGCAACTGCCAGGCATACGACGAGGTCGGCGGTAATACCTGGTACGACAACACAGCACATGAAGGCAACTACTGGAGCAACTGGGACGGCAATGGCTGGGGCACACCGAGTGCATATCCCATTGCTGGTGGTGCGGGTGCCTATGACATGTACCCACTAAGAAGAACGCACGGACCAATTCACATAAACGGCAATGCTGATTTCGCAAATCAAGCGTCTGCAAATGGCTGGCCTGGTAACGGCACGCAGGGAAATCCATACATCATCGGTGGCTATGTGATTGACGGAAATGGTGGCACTTACTGTATCTGGATAGAAAACACGGATGTGTGGTTTGTGTTAGCGAGCTGTAAATTATGGAATGCTACGAACACAGGTGCGGAGCCATACGGAAGCGGAATATATCTAAAAAATGTTACAAACGGAGCAATCGAGAACAACAACTGTTCTGGCAATTCTAAACAGGGAATATACCTGAACACAACCAGCAACATCACGATTGCGAACAACATAGCGCGTAACAACGGAGATTGTGGATTCTATTTATATGCCTCCTCATATAACACAATAATCAATAACACAGCAGAGCAAAACGGCGGAGTTGGAATATATCTGTGGCACAACTCATGCAATAATATTATTGACAACAATACCGCAAACAACAACCAATATGGGATTGCATTATACGATGGAGCATCATCAAATAATATTACAAACAACACTGCAAACAACAACAGCATTCAGGGGATTCGCTTAGTCGGTAATTCAATAAACAATCTAATCTGCGGGAACACTGCGAATTACAATGGTGCAAGTTCTTCTGCAGATGGCAACGGAATTCATCTCCAAGAGAATGCAAACAACAATATTATTGCGAATAATGTAGTAAACTATAACAAACACAAAGGAATTAGCTTGTGGACGTCAAACAACAACATCACGAACAACAACTGCTCTGAGAATTCTTACGGCATATATCTGATTTATTCAACAAACAACATCATCACCAACAACAACTTCTACCATAACACGAACTACGCCATTTACATACTATCCAGTTCCACAGGAAACATCATTCACCACAACTACTTCTATCAGAACAACGGTGCAGGCAGGGGTGTGAACGGCAACTGCCAAGCATATGACAGTGGAACTGGTAACATCTGGTACGACAATACCGCACAGGAAGGCAACTACTGGAGCAACTGGGACGGCAATGGCTGGGGCACACCGAGTGCATATCCCATTGCTGGTGGTGCGGGTGCCTATGACATGTACCCACTAAGAAGAACGCACGGACCAATTCACATAAACGGCAATGCTGATTTCGCAAATCAAGCGTCTGCAAATGGCTGGCCTGGTAACGGCACGCAGGGAAATCCATACATCATCGGTGGCTATGTGATTGACGGAAATGGTGGCACTTACTGTATCTGGATAGAAAACACGGATGTGTGGTTTGTGTTAGCGAGCTGTAAATTATGGAATGCTACGAACACAGGTGCGGAGCCATACGGAAGCGGAATATATCTAAAAAATGTTACAAACGGAGCAATCGAGAACAACAACTGTTCTGGCAATTCTAAACAGGGAATATACCTGAACACAACCAGCAACATCACGATTGCGAACAACATAGCGCGTAACAACGGAGATTGTGGATTCTATTTATATGCCTCCTCATATAACACAATAATCAATAACACAGCAGAGCAAAACGGCGGAGTTGGAATATATCTGTGGCACAACTCATGCAATAATATTATTGACAACAATACCGCAAACAACAACCAATATGGGATTGCATTATACGATGGAGCATCATCAAATAATATTACAAACAACACTGCAAACAACAACAGCATTCAGGGGATTCGCTTAGTCGGTAATTCAATAAACAATCTAATCTTCGGAAACACTGCAAATTACAATGGTGCAAGTTCTCCTGCAGATGGCAACGGAATCCATCTGGAAAATGCAAATAACAATATTATTGCGAATAATGTAGCAAACTATAACAAACACAAAGGAATTAGCCTCTGGACATCGTCAAACAACAACATCACGAACAACAACTGCTCGGGCAATTCTTACGGCATATATCTATATAGATACTCAAGCAACAACAACATCACGAACAACAACTTCTACCACAACACAAACTACGCAATCTACATCACTTCTGGTTCAACAGGCAACATCATCCACCACAACAATTTCTGGCAGAACAACGGTGCGAGCAAGGGCGTGAACGGAAACTGCCAAGCATACGATAATGTTGGTGGCAACTACTGGTACGACAACACAGCACAGGAAGGTAACTACTGGAGCAACTGGGATGGCAATGGCTGGGGCACACCGAGTGCATATCCCATTGCTGGCGGTGCAGGTGCCTACGACATGTACCCGCTTAGCAGTCCCACACCAGAACTTTCGCCACTTGCAGTGCTTGTTGTTGCCATTGTCATGCTGGGCACTGCTGTAATCCTTGGACGCAGAAGCAATCCACACGGAAAATAAGCCCCGGGAGATACAACAACCACATCCGAGAATTGTGCGATAGGACAGCAAAGACAGACATGCGCAGCCAG
>Ga0272448_1007114_pt1 | contig 11920 bp, 12 predicted proteins | sample YNPCB0191_FD_202220 | JGI IMG/M metagenome (GOLD analysis project Ga0272448, IMG submission 202220) | Hot spring sediment microbial communities from Yellowstone National Park, WY, United States - YNP-CB-019-1 | ecosystem: Environmental > Aquatic > Thermal springs > Hot (42-90C) > Sediment... | reverse complement strand
GGGCGGGGCCTAAGTTCAGGAGGAAGTCAGATAGAAAAAGTCCCGATAATTTGTGCCCAAAAACCTTCGGGGATCGGGGAAACGTTCGGTCAACGGCCTGATTGAAATCTTGCCTTTCTGATGGCTGGCAACGCCGCAGGTGGCGTTGCCGTAATTCATGTCCAAACAAATCGCCGAGATAACGCCGTTAGCCATCATCGCTTCCGCCAAAGACTTGGCAGAAATTTTGTTGCCAGCAGCGTAAACGAGTTTGCCGCCTTTGGTGATTCCCAACGCCGAACGAAAAACGCGAACCCCTCGTCCCAAAACATAGGCATCGAAGGGTTCTTGATCGTTGAACTTGCCTTTGTCAACCAGCAACAAACATTGGCGGACATACTTCATTTCGGGGCTAAGTTCGGTAAAATCCCTGCCCCATTTGCCAATTACCACCCGGCCGTCTTGGAAGACGATCAGGGTGCCGGCATTTTTCTTCATGGGCCTGAGGGCATGTCCGTCAAAAGCAATTCCGCCACGGTCGTGTTGGTACTGGAACCCACCAGAAAACGCCATCACCAATCTATCCTTATCTCCGACAGGAATTATGCCACTACCCTTGGCAGGATCGCGAGTGCCACAAACGAGATGCAGGTCTACTTGGTCAAGATCAATGATGGCGATGTCGATAATCGCATCCAAATCGCCCCGAGCTTGAGTGAGTTCATAAAAGTTTGCTGGTTTTTTCCTGACAAACGGCGCCGCCAAGGCTTGGTTGCCTAAATCCTTTTTGACGGCAAAGCGCTTCTCGTCAAGAAAGTTGATAACGCCGTAGCCAGCCTCCTCTAATCGCAAAGTATTGCGTTCACCGATAATCGAACTCACCCTATCAACAGTCTTGGGAATTGTCTGCGAGTCGAAATGATTCAAGATGACAATTACTGTTAAAACGGCGACCCCAGCGCCAACCACAACTTTTGCCATTTTTTTCATGTGCCTTCCCTTTCGCAACCGAACATTCAATACAGTACTAAACAGTACTAAATTTTAACTAATTTATCAAGGGGCAATGAAGAGTTACTCCGAAGTTACCCCCGCTCCAGGAGCGGGTTAACGGGTTAAATCGCCGAGATTAGGCCAAGACCATGCTCTTTTTAAACGACCGCTATAAAAACGCATGTTTATACCCCCGCTCCACGCATGCTACCCCCATGTTTGCCCCCGCTCCCATGTTTGCCCCGCTCCCATGTTTACACCCCCGCTCCAGGAGCGGGTTTAGGCCTATCTTATCAGGTTTATCAAGTGAACACCCGTTCTTGTTTCAATTATAATATTCTAATGCTATAATATAGTTGGCTTCTACCTTGACAATCCAAACCGGGAGGACGAACGGCCGTGAGGAAGTGGCAGCTGGTTTTATTCCTGACGATCTGCTTTTTGGCAATTCCTCAATCCGCTCAACCCAATGATCTCTCCAACATTCTTGGCAATATTCTTGGACAAGCGGATAAAGTCGCCCCGCTCATCTTAGATGATGATCAGATTGGTCTTCTTTTTGCTCAAGGCGTGGAGAAAAAATATGGCCTTGACAGCAATCCTCAAAGACTAGCCCGCGTTCAGCAAATCGGCACCAAAATCCTTGCTGCTAATCAGCTGACCACCAAGTACGATTTCGCCGTCCTGGCCAGCCATGACTTCAACGCCTGCTCGATCTACGGCGGCCATATTCGCGTCAACGAAGGATTACTCTATGATACCCAAAACAATGATGCCGAAGCGGCTTTTGCCATTGCTCACGAGATTGCCCACAATGAACTGGGACACAATAAGGAAGCGGTCAGAAACTTCAAGATTGCCCATGCCCTTGACTTGACCAACATCACCCAGAAAATGCCGCAATTGCTCCTGGTGGCCGCCAACGCTGCTTTGGCCAAGCGCAGCCGGGAAAATGAAACCGCTGCTGATGCCAAGGCGCTGGAATATATGGCTCGGGCGGGCTACAAAACCACCGGGGCGATTGCCATGGGGCGGCGGATTGAAGCCGAGCACAAAATCGCCCAGAGGAATGCCGGTCAGCAGAGCCTTTTGGCTCAACGCTTCAACACTATCTTTGACACCCACCCCGATCCAGCCAAGCGGGCCGAAATGGCCGAGGATTTCTATTTTACCCAAAAGTACGGCACAACCTTCAAAGCCGTGGCCGGCACCAGCACTACTTTCCCGATCGCCTACGCTTTTGACTGGCCGGTTGGACCACCTTCCGAAGGCGTTGCCTTGGATAGAGAGCAGCTTTCTGAAAACAACTGGTACGTCGCGGTCAAGTTCCGTGAACAGTACAACGGCAAAGCTCCCCATAACGCCGTTGACATAAGCCAACCGGGTGACAGCGATCTCGGCCAGCCTGTCTTCGCCGTTGCCGATGGCGTGGTCAAAGAGGTTCGCCAGCCGACCAATGAAGGCGATGTGCCCTGCCGAAGCGATCCTTGGAATGGCATCGTCCTCATCGAACACCACCCACAAGGTGGCAGTGTCGTCTACTCCCAAAGCGCTCATCTCCGAAATCTCAAGGTCCACAAAGGCGACCCAGTCAGCATTCATCAGCAGATTGGCGAGATCGGACCAAAGCCATATGGCTCAACCGGTGTGCACCTGCATTTCGAAATGCGGACAAACGCCGATATCGGCATCTCCGAAAATCCTTATCGTTACGATAACCCGGGCTATATTGACCCGATCGACTTCATCAAGAACCACCGCCATCTGGGGACGCCGCCAGCGGTCCCTAACCAAGCCCCCGTCATCCGCAAGCAATTCCACCTCGGCGATGATCATAGCCAAGACGAAATGGTCAAGGATGCGACTTTCAATTTCAGCCAAGTCAATGCCACCCTCAAGCTGTGGATTAAGGGATCACCCTTCAAGGACCCGATCATCTGGATTAACCGCCACGAAGTGGGCCGAATAGTTACGACCGATGACAAGTGGCACTTGTTCACCTTCCCTGTCCCCGCCCAGTATCTGAATAATGGCCAGAATCTGTTCCACATTGAATCTTTCATTCCCGACCGCTGGCACACCTTCGATGATTGCGAAGTCAAAGAGGTTTGGATCTATCGCTAGCGAACTCACGCCCGCCAGAAAAATCTCTGGCGGGCGTTTTGCGTCTTCGATGTTTCTTTTGTGTGCTATAATTAAGCTATGGAGAAGAATTCGCCTAAAGTCGGCCATTTTGGTCGTTATGAAAAAATAATTGAGGTCTCAACTTGGATAGTGATGCTGGTCATCATCTTTGGCGTCCGTTTTTTACCATTAAGATTAATCGAAAATGACCAAGTTTATTATCTAATCGGCGGGATTTTAGCTTTTGTTCTTTTTTATTATTTAGTCGTTTATAAATATTTTTCGCGCACCAATCGTTTTTATCTTAAAACCATTGCCGATATTGTTTTAATTGGCGTTTTAATTCATATTTTGAAAGATTACGGTCAATATTTTTTCGCTCTTTATTTTCTGCCCATTGCCGCGGCGGCGTTGGAATTAGAATTTATCAATGCCCTTTTGATTGCGGCTATGGCCTCGGTTTTTGTCGCTTTTGAAGTGTTTTTGGGATCCCAAGAGCTTTTGCCGCAAACTCAGGCTCTTTATCAAGGCGCCTGGCAGATTGGTCTAATTCTTTTGATGACCATCTTCTGCCGGGCTCTGGCAATTCAGATTCGCCAGGAACGTTTAGCCAAAGAAGAATCTTTGGCGCGGCAAAAAGTGTTGGAAGAAGAAGCGGTTCGCCAAAAAGAGTTTCTGTCGCTGACTTCCCATCAGCTTTTTACCCCTCTTTCAATTATTCGCGGCTTTGTTTCCATGCTTAACAATGGAGACTACGGCCAACTTGAACCTAAGCAAAAAGCGGCAATCGAAGAAGTTTACGCTAACACCAAAAGGATGGTCAATCTAGTTTCCGAATTACTCTCAATTTCGCGCATTCAGTCTGGCACTTTCGCAATCAATAAAACTTCAACCAGGGTCGGTGATATTTTAAAAAATGTGGTCTCCCAATTTCAAAATAGTTTAGCGAAAAATAAGGTTGTCCTTCTTTGCCAAACGAAAGATACGAAACCCATTCAAATCGATGCTGATAAAATTCGCAATTGTGTCTATAATCTCGTTGATAATGCGATTAAATACACTCCGCAAGGCAAAATTCGGGTCGAATCAGAACAAAATGAAAAAGTCACGACCGTCAGGGTTATCGATGAAGGTGTCGGCATTAAGGAACAAGATCAAGAAAAGCTTTTTCAACCCTTTTTTAGAGGCAAAAATATTTTAGAACTCGATAATCAAGGCACCGGCTTAGGTCTTTATATTGCCCGCTTGATCATCCAAAAACACGGCGGCAAAATTTGGGCCGAAAACAATCCCCACAAAGGCGCCACTTTTAGCTTTGAACTACCTAATTATTGAGAACTTTGGACCGCTCCCCGGAGCACATCCAAAACCATCTTGGGCTCATATTCGGCTTTGACTAAATAACCTGCTGCGCCTAATTCTCTGGCTTTATCCTCAGAGCTTTCGGCAGGAAGATTAGTGAGTAAAAAAACCGGAATATTTTTAACATCTGGGTCGGCTTTAAGATCTTTCAAAACATCCAGACCATTATAGCGAGGCATAATAATGTCGAGCAAAATGACATCGGGTTTTTGTTCTTTAGCCAATTTAATCCCTGTTTGACCATCAGTCGCCTGGAAAACTTCAATATTATTGGCAGTGAGAAATTCATTATACATTTTTAAAACCCCTTTTTCGTCATCAATAATTAAAACCTTCAATTTTACCTCCTGTAAAATAAATTCTAATGTCTAAACTCTAAATTCGAAACAATATCTAAATTCTAATTTTCAACTGTTGAAAACATTGGGGGTTTATTATTTGGAATTTGCCTGCCCGCCGGCAAGGCAAGTTTCGGCTTACCGGTTTCGGGTTTCAGATTTTCCCATAAGATAATCCCAAACGCCCAAAGCAGCCTTGGCGCCTTCACCGCAAGCAATGACTGTTTGTTTATATTTTCCCCAAGTGACATCGCCAGCCGCAAAAACGCCGGCAACGTTCGTCGCGCCATTATTATCGATTTTAATCTCGCCCAGAGGGGTAAGTTCAACAAAGCCTTTTAAATATTCCGTTGACGGCACCCAGCCGATTTCGACAAAAATCCCCGCACATTTAAGCTCTTTCTCCTCCTTGGTCTGCAAGTCTTGATACTTGAGGCCACTGACCAAGGAATCACCGAAAACAGCCATGGTTTTGGCTTGAGGGATAACTTCGATTTTGGGCGATTTTTTGATTTGATCAATGCGGACTTCTTCACCCGCCAGTTCGGCGCCTAAATTGAGAATATAAACTTTGGCGGCATATTTTTCCAGTTCTAAAGCCGCGGCGATCGCTGAATTACCGCCGCCAATAACAGCCACGGTTTTATCGCGAAACAACGGTCCATCACAAGTTATACAAGTCGAAATTCCCTTGCCGAGCAATTTTTCTTCACCGGGGACGTTAAGTTTGCGGGCGCGTTTTCCAGATGCGATCAGAACACTTTTTGCCAACAATTTCTCAAAACCCTGGCCCTCAATTTCAAAACCACCATTATTTTTAGTAATTTTTTTGACTTCAACGCCTTCTTTAATTTCGGTTCCTAGTTTTTCCGCTTGAGCGCGAACTTTTTGAACCCACTCGGCCCCGGAAATTTTCTCAAAGCCGGGATAATTTTCCATTAAGGGACCATCCAAAATCTGACCGCCGATTTTTTGAGTTAAAACTAAAATTTTCAGTTTTTTTCTGATTAAGTAAATTGCCGCGGTGAGTCCGGCCGGGCCAGCCCCAATGATAATGCAATCGAACAAAGTTCTCCTTTCAAATCCGAAACTCTAAATCCTAAACAAATTATAAATTCTAAATTTCAAATTTTAAACATTGCCTTGAGGCATTCAATTTTTGATCATTAGATATTGTTTAGGATTTCGTGCTTAGGATTTCGGATTTGTCATTTCCTGCCAGGAAATGGCTTTAGCGGGACAATTGTCAATCGCTTCCTGGCAATTGCAATGGTCGCAAGCCGCAGCGTCTTTGACCTGCGATTTGCCGTCTTCACCCAGTTCGAAAACATCGGGACAGGTGGTGGCGCAGAGACCGCAACCAATACATTTGCTAGCGTCAACCGTAATTGTTTTCATCTAATTCTCCTTCTGACAATTTGACAGTTTAATAATATCATTTATCAACAAAAAAACAAACTGTTCTAAAATCAAGAGAGGCAGGATAATAGTGCCGTCAACGGGAGTCGAACCCGTGTTACAGGGCTGAGAACCCTGCGTCCTGACCACTAGACGATGACGGCATAAATTTATTTTACCCTTTTTTAGAGACTCCGTCTAGGGATGGTTTTGAGTCAATTTTAACCTTAACACCGTCACGGCTGCCTCATTAATAATTCCCTGGCCAATCTTGGTTTTTCCCCGGCGACGATCGCGAAAATTAATCGGCACTTCAATCGGCTGAAAGCCCTTTTTAAGAGCTTTATATTTTAAGGCAATTTGGAAGCCATAACCGTTCGGAAATTCATCGGCTTCAAGTTTAATCTTGGCTAAAATTTCTCTCGGCCAAAGATTAAAACCGGCTGTCCAATCCTTAATGGCAAAACCAAGAATTAGTTTAGTATACCAATTTCCTAACCAACTAATAAGAACTCTTTTTCTTTCCCATCCTTGAATGCTCCCGCCCCGAACATATCTAGAACCGATAATCCAGTTTTTTCCCAACGCTAATGCCAACATTCCAGGAATTAGGCTCGGATCATGGGATAAATCGGCATCCATTTGGACAATATAATCATATTTGTGCTTAAGGCCAAAATTAAAACCAACGAGATAGGCGGGACCGATCCCCTCTTTGAAATCGCGTTCAATTAATTTAATTTTACGATTTTTTCGTTGTAATCTTTTAACAATTGTGGCTGTCTTATCGGGTGAATTATCATCGACAACCAAAATATGATATTGAGGATTAACAGCAAAAATCGCCTCGATAATTTCCCGAATATTTTCTCTCTCGTTATAAGTCGGCAAAATTATTAAAACTTTCATAGCCAAATCATAACATAAAAAAATATCCGTCAAGGATAATTAACTTAGGGCCTCAAGACGAAAGTCTGAGCCGGTTGACCGCCTCTATTGTCCAACGGTTTTAATAACTTGGCTGCGAGACCTGGACTCGAACCAGGATTCCCAGGTCCAGAGCCTGGTGTTCTACCATTAAACTATCTCGCAATATTTAACTTTTCCGATATAATTCGCGGTAGATTTTTAAAGGCGCGGCAAAAAAACCTTCGGCAAACCCGGAAATTTTATTAATTTCTGCCCGATATTGATTTAAGGCAATGATGGCTTTGTCATAACGCCGACTTTTAAGCTGCGATTGATGAGCGACGATGGCTTCTTCTTTAGTTTTAATGTAAAGGGAAATATCAACCAGACGATTGATAAAAATAGGTGTCCAAATTTCGTAAGCCCAAACGGGAAACTCGTCATTCAAAGTGCCGGCGGGCAAATTGATTAAGACTTCGTTGACCACGCGGTGATCACCATGATTATCCAAAAAAGAAGGAAGAAAAATTATCTCAGGTCTAGTGCCAACAATCAAGTCAGCCAGCGCCTTAATCGCCGAGTTACTGGCCGCCAATTTACCATCTGGGTAACCCCAAAAAATTAACTGGCTAATACCTAAAATATCGCCGGCTTTTTGGGCCTCCTCCTTCCTGAGGTTAATTAAACTCTCGTCCCGGCGAGGCACCAGGCCAAGCTCCTCGGTGGGGGGTCGACCTTCGCTCACCCCTCCCGAACCATCACAAAAATAGGCAACTACCACTTTTGTCCCGGCCGTCGACATTTTTTTAATCAATCCGCCCATGCCAAAACAATCATCGTCAGGATGCGGCGCGAGAACAAGAACCGTTTTAAAGGGAAATTTATCAACTTTTTGTAAGCTTAGGTCGAATTTCGTTGCGGCAAAGATGTTGCTAAAGCCAAATTCTTTTCTTAAAGTCGTGATACTAAGAGCGTTTTTCAGCCAGCGTCTCATATATTTGCTCCATTTCCTTAATCATCTCAGGCAGATTAAATTTAATTTTGACCTCTTCTCTAGCCAAATCACCCATCTCCTTGGCTCGCTTGGGATCTCTGAGAATTTGAATGATGGCTTCGGCCAGAGCGGTGGGGTTACCGGGTTCTACCAAAAGACCGCTTTTCCCGGCGGTAACGACTTCGGGAATACCACCGGCATTGGTGGCAACAATGGGAATGCCTAAACTCATCGCTTGAATAATTGCTAAACCGAAACTTTCTGAAAGCGATGGCTGAATATAAACATCAAATTCCCTCATTTTTTCTTCAATTTCTTTGAGGAATCCCGAAAAAATTACTTTATCTTCCAGTTTAAGTTTTTTGGTTAATTTCTCCAAAGTCCGCCGGAAACTACCTTCGCCGACAATCTCCAAACGCGTTTCGGGAAATTCTTTCAAAACTTTGGGCATGGCCTTAATGAGATATTGGATGCCCTTTTGAAAATTTAAAGTCCCCACCGTGCCTAACCGAAAATTCTTGCCGGCAAAAATTTTGGCTTTATTTTTAGGAATTTCCGTGGCATTGTAGACGACAATAATTTTTTCCTGGCGCGAAATTTGACTGGAAACCATAAAATCCTTCACCGCCTGAGAAACGGCAATGTTTAAAGTCGTAAACATATCTAAAAACCAAAGGCCGGCAATTTGTAAGCCATGACTAATCCGGTTGGGCAAGCGATAATATTTCGTCCAAAGATGTTCGGTGTAAATCACCGGATAACCCAAATTGATGGCGGCCAACCTCCCCACCAACCCTGCCCGGGTGCCATGAACATGAATAATATCAGGTTTGATATGTTTGATATTGGCGCGAATTTCATAAATACTCGCGAAGTCTAATTTTGATCTCATCGGGACGATTTCCAAATCAATATTTTTTTTCAAGGATCTAATCTCACCCGCTAAGGGACCTGGCGGACAAATGACAAAAAGAGAAAATTTTTTCGAATTTAAATTTTCTAATAAACTTAAAAGATGTCGGGGAGCCCCGGCTAAGGTTGAATCGCCAATAATTTCTAAAACTTTGATTTTCGTCATCCCTATTCGTCCAATTGTTTAATTTTGTACCTAATCCGATATATTTATTGTATCATAGCCAGCGCTTTTTTGATACGCTGAAGCGATTCTTCTTTCCCCAAGGCTTCCAAGACTTCAAAGGCGCCCGGCGAAGCTTCTTTACCAGTTAAGGCAACGCGAATCGGCCAAAGAAGCTCTCCCGCCGAAAGATTATTCTTTTTGGCCACCGCCCGGAGCAACTGTTCTAAGGAATCGCGGCCAAAATCTTCTTCTGAGGCTAAATATTTACTGGCTTGCTCAAGGGCAATTTTGGTTTTTTCTTTGTTTGAGCCTTGCGGAACCAAAATATGACCAAAGTTTGAAGGCTGTTTAAAGAGGAAATCAATTGAGGCGGGAATTTCCGACAATTTTCTGATTCTTTCTTGAACCAGAGAAAGGCCAACCAAAATTTTTTCCTTATTTGAAACGTCCAGCAAACCAGCCGCGTGTAAAAAAGGCTCGGCGGCTTTGGCTAATTCGCCAAGACTCATCTTCCGGATATAATAGCCATTGAGAAAATCAAGTTTCTTTTGATCAAAAATTGAGGGGCTCGAACCAACATCAGCTAAATTAAACTCATGAATAAGTTCTTTGAGAGACCAAATTTCCTGGCCGGAAACATCTTTAGCCTGCGGTGACCAACCCATTAAAACCAAAAAATTAATCATTGCCTCCGGCAAATAGCCTTGGGCGCGGAAATCTTTTTGAATCGAGGTGGGATTTTTTCGTTTAGAAAGTTTGGTTCGGTCGGGATTCAAAATAAGCGGCAAATGGCCATATTCGGGAATGATAAAATTGAGGGCTTGGCCGAGAAGAATTTGGCGGGGAGTGTTAGAAAGATGATCTTCGCCGCGGATTACATGGGAAATTTTCATCAAAAAATCATCGACAACGCCGGCAAAAATAAAAGTCGGCCTACCGTCGGATTTCATAATCACAAAATCGCCAAATAGGCCGGTATCAAAATCCATCTCGCCTTTAATTAAATCTTTGAATTTAATTTTCTGGGGCTCGACAATAAACCGGAGAGAGGGCTTGCGACCTTCTTTCTGAAATTTGGCAATTTGTTCTGGCTTTAAATGACGGCAACGGCCAGAGTATTTGGGCGCTTGCTTGCGCTTTACTTGCTCCTCCCGCTCTTTGGCTAGTTCCTCGGGAGTGCAATAACAATGATAGGCCTTTTTTGTCCGCCAAAGCTCGTCAGCGTATTTTTGATAAAGATCCAACCGTTGACTCTGGCGATAAGGACCATAAGGTTCATTCCTTTCCGGTCCCTCGTCCCAGTCCAAACCTAGCCAAGTTAGGCCATCGATAATGTCAGTGACAAACTCATCCTTGGAGCGCGTTTGATCGGTATCCTCAATCCTTAAAATAAACTTGCCACCCCTTTGGCGGGCAAATAGCCAATTAAACAAAGCTGTATGGGCGGTGCCAATATGCAAGGGGCCGGTTGGAGAGGGGGCGATTCTCACTCTAATTTCTTCCATAATTGACCTCTAACTAACAACTCAAGATTGTTTCTTTAAATACTTTTTAAATCCACCTAATTATTTCGCTAGACATCTTGTTAATTCCTAACTTACAACCATCAAACTACCACCAACAACTTCCGGTAATTATAGTTATAGTCACCTCTTGTTGCCAGTTGTGGGTTGTTGATTATTTTATTCCTCTACGGCGGAAACGATATGATTGATTTGGTCTTGGTCGATGGCGACAACATCGATGCGGATATTTTTTCGGGGAAATTTTTGCCATAAGGCTTTGGCCAATTGCTGCAATTTCCTTTTCTTCTTTAATGTTATCATATCAGCGGCTAAACCAAAATCTTGGCTCGATTTGGTTTTAACTTCAACAATAACGAGGGTGTTTTTGGCTCGGGGATCAGCCATTAAAATATCGATTTCACCCCAAAAAAGACGAAGATTGCGACCAATTAAAATATAACCCTTGCTGAGCAAATATTGGAGTGCTTGATCTTCGCCGGTGAGGCCTAGCTCTTGCCGAGAGTCTTTCATCGAATAAAAATTTAATTATTTTTTAATTATTTTTCTTGAGCTTTGATTTCTTCGTGAGCAGCTGCGGCGGCGGCAAACTTCTTTTCTAACTCCATTTTTTCTTTTTCTTTCTCGGCTTCTTTCTTAAGCGCAGCTTGACGTTTTTCTTCTTCAATGCGAGCAATTTCTTCTTCAGAAATAGCCTCTTCCCACATCTGGTAGTCTTTGCGCTCCGGTATTTTTTGGGCTTTTTTGCCAACTAAATCACGCAGAAAATAAAGTTTAGCTCGACGGACAGGCCGCGATTTGATTTTTTCAATCTTGGTAATTAATGGCGAGTGCAAGGGAAAAGTTCTTTCAACGCCAATGCCGCCAGAAATTCTTCGTAAAGTAAAACTGCCATCCAAAGAATCGCCATGTTTTTTAGCCAAACAAATTCCTTCAAAAGTTTGGATTCGGATTTTATTTCCCTCGGTAATCTTAAAAGAAACCCGCACCGTATCGCCGGGACGAATTTGGGGAATATTTTTCTTGCCAAATTGTTTGGTTAAAGCTGGTAACATAATGTTCGATTTCCACCAATAATTTGGTAATTTTGGGAGTGTTTTTGTCGACTGATATTTTAATTCTAACATAAGGAGAGAAATTTGACAAGACGTAAAGTGGCAGGTGACATTAGCTTGAAATCACCTGCCACTGGATGGTTGTTGATGCCCAGACCCTCGGTGCC
>Ga0272448_1007113_pt1 | contig 11921 bp, 9 predicted proteins | sample YNPCB0191_FD_202220 | JGI IMG/M metagenome (GOLD analysis project Ga0272448, IMG submission 202220) | Hot spring sediment microbial communities from Yellowstone National Park, WY, United States - YNP-CB-019-1 | ecosystem: Environmental > Aquatic > Thermal springs > Hot (42-90C) > Sediment... | reverse complement strand
GGAGGTCGTATTCGCTTCCCCGGAGTTCCTCCATGGCTTCGGCGCCCGACGAGCAGCAGCGGCATGCGTAGCCGGCCGCCGAAAGGCGGCGCACGAGCAGATCGCAGATGAGAACTTCGTCGTCGACCACAAGAATGCGCGCCGCCTGCGGGAAGATCCGCTGCACGTCTTCGTGATGCCCTTCGGTTCTCTTCAAGTCGCTGGCCAACATGGCGCTCCACCAAGGCCGGGGACGGTAGCGAACGACCCCCTCCGCGCTTCATATCGACCTGCGGGGAAAAATCATGCCGGTTGCCTTGCGCTTTCCGCCGGCCGGCGGCGGCGCATCGGGCGCCGCGCGCCCTGCCGGGGCGGGCGCCGAAGTTGTTTTCATTGTACGGGGTGCCGTTTTGCGCTATAAAGGCACCGGATTGAAGGATATCCGTGAGAGGCTGCGGGAGTGCCCTCCGACGGCGGCGTCATTCGCCCGCGGACCGCGCCCGTTTGACGAAAGGAGTTTCAGGCATGATGCCCGTATCCATTCCGATCAAGTTTCGAGCGGCTGTGCTGTTGCTCGCGGCCGCAGTGTTCGTGCAACCATACCTGATGAGCCAGGAGAAGCCCGCCGCCCAGTACTCCGAGGAAGAATACAAGGCCATGGAGGAAATCCGGGGCGAGGCCGATCCTGCCGGCAAGACGGCCCTGGTCGTCAAGTTTTTCAAGGCGTACCCGAATTCCAGCCTGAAGGAGTATGTGATCGGCGACTTCGTCGCCATGATGTCCAAGCTGCAGCAGGCCCAGAAGTGGGATCAGGTCACGCAATACGGCCGCCAGGTGATCCCCTTCGATCCGGGCAACCAGTACCTGATAGGCTTCCTGGCGGAAGGCTACCGGCAGACCAAGAACTACAAGGCATTCGTCGAGTTCGGCGAGCAGGCCTACCAGAAGAATCCGTCGGGAAACCTCGCCTACTTCCTGGCCAAGGCCTACCTCGAGATCGGCAACATGCAGAAGTTCCTGCAATGGGGGGAGACCACTGCCGCCAAGATGCCGGAGAATTACGAGATTCAGCTCGAGCTCGTCAAGCAGTACTCGGCGATCAAGAACGACGCCAAGGCCGACACCTACGCCCGGCAGGCAGTCAAGACCCTGTCGGCGATGACCAAGCCGCCCGAGGGCATGAGCGCGGCGGACTGGAAGAAGTACACCGACTGGGCGTTCGCCACCTGCTACTATCAGATGGGATATTACGCCAACCTGCAGAACAACTACTCGGCGGCGATCTCCAATCTCATGAACTCGGTGAAATATTACAAGCGCAACGACGCCGCGTATTACTATCTGGGGCAGGCATTCTGGCGGCAGAACAACCTCGCCATGGCGATGATGAACTTCGCGAAGGCCTATCTGCTCAACGGATCGACTTCGGCCGCCGCCAGGCAGCATCTGGAAAATATCTATAAAGCCAGCAACCGCGGGTCCCTGACCGGACTGGACAAGGTCCTGGCCAAGGCTCAGGAAGAACTCAAGTAGGCGTGGGCGTATACACCCACCGCGAAAGGATCAGCAGCCGGGGTGATGCCGACGTAATCGACATCACCCCGCTGGCCGAGGAGGCGCTCGCAAAGAGCGGCCTGCGCAAGGGCATCCTGTCGGCATTCGTCCCCGGCTCGACGGCCGCGATCACCACGATCGAATTCGAATCGGGAGCGATCGCCGATCTGCGCGCCGCCATCGAGCGCGCGGTCCCCAGGTCGATCCGTTACGAGCACGACAAGCGCTGGGGAGACGGCAACGGCTACAGTCACGTGCGCGCCGCCCTGCTCAAGCCCGGTCTGGCCGTCCCCTTCGAAAACGGCCGCCTCGTGCTCGGCACATGGCAGCAGCTCGTGCTTGTCGACTTCGACAACCGCCCGAGGGAGCGCGAGCTCGTTTTCCAGCTCGTCGGTGAGTGAGCGTCCGGCAGCCCCCGGCGAGGTGCATCCCGTGTGTTGCAACCCGACAGGCCCGATCATGAAGCGGGGCGAGGGCTCCCATGACTGAACATTCCCCCGACGTCGTGGTGATCGGCGGAGGCATCGTGGGCCTCAGCACCGCGTATCACCTGGCCCTGCTGCGCGCCGGCCGCGTGGTTCTGATCGAGCGCGCGGAGATGCTCGGAACCGGTTCGACCGGGCGCTGCGCGGGCGGTTTCCGCCACCAGTTTTCCACCGAAATCAACATACGGCTCTCGCTCGAGAGCATCCGCATGATAATGAACTTCGAGCCGGAGACCGGCTGCGCGGTGGACGTCCACCAGGACGGCTATCTCTTCCTGCTCACGCGCCCCGAGGAACTCGAGGCCTTCCGTGCCTCCATCGCCCTGCAGAACCGCCTCGGGGTGCCCTCGCAGCTCCTGGATCCCGGCGCCGCGGCGCAGCTCGCTCCCTATCTGGACCTGGAGGGCGTGATCGGCGCCGCCTATTGCTCCTGGGACGGAATCGCCGATCCTCACGGCCTGACGCAGGGTTACGCGGCGGTGGCGCGCCGCCTGGGCGTGGAGATCCGCACGGGAGTCGCGGCCGCCGGCCTGCGCGTCCACCGCGGCAGAATCGAAGGGGTCCATACGAGTGCGGGCTTCATCCCCTGCGGCGCCGTGGTGAACGCCGCCGGTCCCTGGGCGCGCGAGGTCGCCGGCTGGGCCGGCGTCGACCTCCCGGTGCATCCCGAGCGCAGGCACGTTTACACAACCCACCCATTCCCCGCCGCGCCGCCGGACTTCCTGATGGTGATCGATTTCACCACGACCTTTTACTGCCATCGCGAAAGCGGCGGCGTGCTCATGGGAATGGGCGACCCGGAAGAGAGGCCCGGTTTCAACCTCGACGTGAACCCCGCATTCCTGGACAGGGTTCTGGCAACGGCCCTGCGACGCTACCCGCAACTGGGAGACGCCGCCGTCAACCGCGCCTGGGCCGGCTTGTACGAAATGAGCCCCGACGCTCACCCGATTCTGGGCAGAGTCGAGGGTGTGGAAGGATTCTTCCTGGCGAACGGTTTCAGCGGGCACGGCTTCCAGCATGCTCCCGTGACGGGCAGGCTGGTGGCCGAGGAGATCGTCTTCGGCAGGGCGCGCACGCTCGACATCGCCCCGCTGCGCTTCGACCGCTTCGCCCGCGGAGTTCCCGCGCGCGAGGCGAACGTCGTCTGAACCTGCCCGCAGGCACAGCGCTCGCCCGGCATACCCGAAAGGCTCGATCCACACGGTCGCCCCGGGGAATACCGGGACGCATGAGTTTTCCTTCGCAACCGGCGCCGGCCGGGTCAAAAGCGCCAGAGGTAGCTCAGCTTGAAGAAGAAGCCGCGACTGGTTTCCAGGAAACGGTCGCTTTCCACGTACTCGGAGCCGTTCCATTCGACGCGCTGGAAAGCGGAACCGTAACCCGCGTAGAACACCGTACCGGGTATGTAGGTGAACGAGACCAGGCCGTCGGCAGTCAACCTTTGCCGGTAGAAGTTGTATTCGGCGATCCCCCGCAGAAACAGGTACTTGTTCAGCTGGTATGTGTTCCGGCTGCGGACGATGGTGTAGGCGTAGATCTTCTCGCCGCCCGCCCTTCTGTAGAAATCGGAATAGTTGAAGCTCAACGAGGAATTGAACTTGTCGACCGGCTGGCATCCGACCTCGGCGCTGAACCGATTCCCGTATCCCTGGTACGGCGCTCGCGGGTCATAGTAGATCGCGCTGGTGTGCCGCGCATTCAGGAACACAAACAGCTGCTTCGTCACCTGCGAATTCAGCCTGAACCCGAATCCGCTGCGATCGAATCTCGCCCCGGCGAAGACTTCGTTGGCCGCGATGCCCTCGAAGCGCACCTCGGTGCTCCGCGGCAGCTGGAAGCGAAGCACGAAGAGGTTGCAGGTCTCCCACATGCCGTAGACGGTGTCGTAGATATGGTAGCTCCAGTAGAAAGGCTCTATCTTTTGGATGAACCTGCTCTTCGGATAAACCCGATACATGGCGAGTCCGGAGATCCGCCTCAGCCCGGTCCGCGTCACGAACCCGGTATCCACCCTGAAGTTCTGCGATACATCCTGGTAACCCGCGTTCAGCGCCCATCGTCGGTTTGAGAGGTCGTATTTCACGGAAAGCGCGTGGTCCTTCTTTATGTTCGTCCCTCCCGGTTCCCGGGTCAGCGCGCCGAAGGCGTGGAACGACAGGGTCGAGATGCCGTTCAACCTCAATGCGCCGTCGGCGCCGCCCACGCGGTTGTATCCGCCGCCCGCCTCCCTCCCGGCATAGAAGGCCCCGAGATGGGAATCGCCCTTCAGCGAATGCTTGTAGCGGGCGATCAGGAACTCCGGGTGCTGGTCGGATGCGTCACCCGGCAGGTTGTCCCGCGCATATATGGCCGCCAGCGTGTCGCGCCGCGTGATCTTCCCCGTGAGCTTGAAGCCGTAGTCGGGATTGATGATGGTCCGAGTGTAGACCACCGCCTCCAAGGGCGAATCCTCGACCTGGCCGCCGAAACTCCACAGATCGGCCCCCTCCAGGAAAAAAGGCCGCTTTTCCTGGTAATAGAGCTGGTAACGGAGGTTGATGTCGATCTGCCCTGCGTCGGCCTCGACCTGGCTGAAATCGGGATTGTATGCGGCGTCCAAAATGAGGTCGGAGGTCAGGCCCAGTTTGCCCGTCAGGCTGAAATCCTTGTTCTCTTCCACCCGGGCCAAGCTGCCGTCGCGCGCGGCATAGCGGTTGCCGAAGGTGAAGGCCGGAATGAACTCCGCGACCCGCTTGTAATGCAGTTCATGGAACAGTACCGGGGCGCTCTGCATGAGCGGGCTGCCCTTGTCCGGCGCGAGCGGCGGATCCGAGACCTGCTCCGAGTTGCGCGTGATGAAGCGGAAGAAGATGACCCGCATGGTCGTCGTCTTCTTGTATGGAAAGCGCAGGCTCTTGAGCGGGACCTGGGCTTCGACCGTGTAGCCCTGTTCGTCGACCATGCCTTTGCTGTACCAGACGAGGTCGAGGCTGTCGTCCAGGTTGCCCTGCGAGTTCAGGATGCCGTCGCCCTGGATGCCGTAAGGGTTGAGCATCAGGCCGTAACCGCTCTGCATGTCGTTGAACGTGTCCAGGATCATCCCGATCAGGTCGTCGTCGCCCATCGCGTCGCGGCGGCAGACCGAGGTTTTTATCTTCGACGGCTCGCTGTCGAACGCCCGGGCTGCGAAGTAGATGTTCTCGGAGTCGTAGGTCAGGTACGCAACGGTTCGCTGGCTCGCCGCCTTGCCGTAGTCCGGCTTGAAGGTCTTGAAATCCTCGAACTTCATGGCCTTGAGCCAGGCCGCGTCGTCGAGGCGGCCGTCGATTACGGGAGGGGTTTCAGCGAAGGGCACGGAGGGCACGGTCGATCCCGCTTGCGTCGTGACGCCGCCGTCGGGGGGTATAGACTGGGCGAACAACCGGATACTGAGGGTGAGGACCGCCATCGGCACCGATAGAAACACAAAACGGGCACGCAGGCCGCACGTTCCGCGATCCGCGGCAATCTCTTCGATTTCTTTCATCGGTCTCGTCCGTACCTTCGCGGTGTACCTGTCGCTTCTCCCGCATCCACGTCGGATCGCGCGGCTCGAGCGTGCGAGCGGAGCCCAACCCGGGCACGAATCCGGGCTTCTGCAGCTAATACGGAATGTACGGTTGAAAAGTTCGCGAGCGCGCCGCGGAGCGATCGCGGAGCTCGTCAGAAACCAGGGGAAGGCGGCAAAGGTGCACCGCCTCTTTTTCCTGCGGTCGGCCTCCGGTATGGACGCGCCTTGGGAATGTCGATGGCTACCGCTGCGGGGAATGTTCGGCTTGCCGGGCGGCGTCGGACCGTTTCAGCCCGCTGCCTGCTCTTCGAACCAGCGGCCCGCCGCCGCCGGATCCACGTTTCCCCCGCTGAGAATGGCGCCGACGCGCTTGCCCGCGACCGGATATCGCCGGTTGAAAACGGCAGCCAGGCCCAGCACGCCTGTCGGCTCGACCACCAGCTTCATGCGCGTCCAGACGAAATACATGGTCCGGATCAGGTCGGCGTCGGAGACCGTAATCATGTCGTCGACGCAGCGGCGGATGATGGGAAAGGTGTGCTCCCCCAGGGAGGGTGTGCGCGCGCCGTCGGCGATCGTCTGCGGGTTGTGGACCCTCTGCAGGGTGCCGCTGCGGAACGAGCGCACGCCGTCGTCCCCGGCTTCCGGCTCCACCCCGATGACCTTGCAATCGGGAGCCAGATGGCGGGCGGCGATGGCCGAGCCGCTCAGCAGCCCCCCGCCGCCGCAGGGAACGAACAGGTAATCGAGCGGCCCGGTCATCTGGAACAGTTCCATGGCGGCCGTTCCCTGCCCGGCGATGATATCGGGGTGGTCGAAGGGCGGGATCACGGTGTAGCCGTGCTTGTCGGCCAGCTCCCGGGCGATCTCCTCGCGGCTGCTGGTCGCAGGGTCGTGAAGCACGATCTCGGCGCCGTAGTCGCGTGCAGCCTCGAGCTTCATCCTGGAAGCCCCTTGCGGCATCACGATGGTCACATGGATCGCCTGCATCCGGCACACGCGCGCCAGCGCCTGGGCGTGATTGCCGGAGGAATAGGTGATGATGCCGCGCGCCTTGCGCTCATCCTCGAGGCGGCTGACCGCGTTGTAGGCCCCGCGGAACTTGAAAGAGCCGGCACGCTGCAGGTTCTCGCACTTGAGAAAAATCTCGTTGGCGCACGCCTGATTCAACAGGCGCGAGACGCCCACGGGCGTCAGGTGGGCCACACCCTCCAGCCGTTTGGCCGCGGCGGCCAGATCGTCGAAAGTCACCATCGATCGCGCTCCATTCCTCGAGGTTTCAGTCTTCGGGTCCGGAAATCCCCGCATCCTTTTGCGGAATCTCCGGCCGGGTGAAATCGGGCATGGGATCGCCGAAGATGTAGTGGTTGAACCATGCCAGATTGTGCTGCATCACGGCGCGCTGCGATTTCGGCTTGGTGATGCCGTGGCCGAAACCGGCGTAGACGATCATCTCCACCTTGACTCCCTGGTTTTCCAGCCCCTGGCGCAGTTCGTAGGCGTTGGGGATGGGCACGCGGCGGTCGAACTCCCCGTGCTGGATCAGCGTGGGAGTCTTGGCGTTCTTTATGTAGGACATGGGGGAGGTCTTGCGGTAGATCTCGGGATCGTCGGCCGGGTCGTCGCCCAGGTAGTTGATCGTGAACTGGGTGATGTCGGTGTTGTAGTAATAGGTCGCCCAGTTCGAAATGCCCGCCCCCACCGAGATGGCGGCGAAGCGGTCCGAGGAGGTCGTCAGGAAGGCGGAGATGTAGCCCCCCTGGCTCCATCCCATGCAGCCGACCCTCTTGGGATCGACCCATCCTTTTCCGACGAGGTAGTCGACGCCGGAAATCACGTCCCAGGCGTCGCCGACCCCGAGATTGCGATAGTTGAGCATGCGGAACTTCTCGCCGTAGCCGGCGCTGCCGCGGTAATTGACCTTGAGGATCAGGGCGCCGCGCGCGGCCCAGATGTCGCTGGGGTAGTAGCGCGTATCGGGCGCCAGCAGCGCCGGCCGGTCGATGCCCGTCGGGCCGCCGTGAATGATGCACAGCAGCGGGTACCTGCGGGTCGGTGTGAAATCGGCGGGCTTGATGAGCACGCCTTCGATGACCGTGCCGTCCTGGCTCTTCCATGAAATGACCTCCCTGGTCCCGAGAACGAATTGCCGCGCCTGGTCGCTCATGCGCGTCAGGGCGCGGGGCGCGAACCGGTCGACCTCCGAAACGCAGACTTCGGCCAGGGACGTGGGGGAAGCGATCAGGCATGCCAGGCGCCGCCCGTCGCGCGCCAGCGAGAAGGACGACGCCATCAGGTCATCGGGCGAGCTGATGCGAACGATGCGGCCGGTCGCCGGGTCGACGCGGAAAAGATGGGAGGCGGTTTTCTGCGAGCCGGAAAAATAGATGCCGTCGCCGTTCCACTCGACGAACCCGGGGTTCTCGTCGAAGGCATCGGTGATCGAGCGCGGCGTGCCGCCTTCGGCCGGCACCACGGCCAGTCTGGAATTGCGCGCATTGTAGTCCGCCCTGCCCATGTAGCTCGAAAAGACGATCTGCCTGCCGTCGGGCGACCAGTGCGGGTTGTTGTCCGGGCCCGGCTGGGAGACCGCCTTGCGGATGCTGTCGTCGGCCAGGCTCAGGACGTATATGTCGGCCGTGTGCCCCTGGATGAGATCGGGATTGACGGTGGCGCTGAACGCAATCCGCGTGCCGTCGGGCGACCAGTCGAAGGAGCCGACGCTGAAGTCGTTGCCCTTGGTCCGCTGCACCCCCGCCGCCGGCGACGCCTGGGCCTCATCCACGGCCACGGTCCAGAGATGCACGAAATTGTATTCGCGCCGCACGACGCTGTAATCGCCGTAATGCTCCTTGCGATCCTTCATGAACCGGGGCGCCGGCTCGGCTGCAGTGAAGGCTATCATCCTGCCGTCCGGCGACCAGGCGAAGCTTTCGACGGCGCTCTCGCAGTCGGTCAGGCGCTGCGCCTCGCCGCCGTCGGGGCGGATGACGAAGATCTGGTTCTTGCCGCTGCGCGCGCTGGTGAAGGCCAGGCGCGTGCCGTCCGGAGACCAGCGCGGGTTCGAGGCGCCCTTGTCGCCGCGCGTCAATTGATATGCCGTGCCATCGGTCCTGTCGGCGATCCATATCTGGCTAATGAATGCGTCCTGCTGGAAATCGGCTTGCGAAACGGTGTAGGCCACGCGCCGCCCGTCGGGCGAAATCTCCGGCGCGCCCGCGCTGCGCACCGAGAGCAGGTCGTCGACGGTGGGCACGCGCGGCGCGCCGCCCGCAAATGCGAGAGCGGCCGATGCTGCGAGAAGCAATGCGGCTTTGCGAATCATCTCTTGCGCCTCCTGAATCCAACCCGGACGAGCCGGGGCCTATGGAAACAAAGGCATCCGGCAGTCTTGCCCATTATGCAGGTGCCGTCGGCTTTCAGCAATCAGCTTTCAGGCATCGCCCTCCCCTCGACGCAGCCTGATCGCTGCGTGCTGAGAGCCCGGGGCGGCAACGACGATCACTCCCCGTGCTTGTCGACTTCCTGCCGGAGACGGACGAAAGATCACCGCCGGAAGGCTGAAACGGCAAAGACCCGACCTCCAAGCGTCTGAGGGGCTGCTAATATAGCACCGTCCGGCCGGGCGGGCCAGCGCGCCGATAATCGGCTGCCGGGCGCTGGCAAGGGCCCGGCCGGAGATAATGCGGACATCCATGGCAGGCGGCAAACCCCTGGCGCTGCTGATTCCGGGGCTGGACGGCTCCGGCCTCCTCTATTACCGTCAGATCGGCGCGCTGTCCGAGCGCTACCGGCCGGTCGCCTGGCGATTCCGCGCCGCAGGCGAATTCGACATATCCGATCTCGTGCGCGAGCTCGGCGAGGGGACGGAGGGCGAAGCGCCGCGCTCGATCCTGGTGGTCGGGGAATCGTTCGGCGGCGTCCTGGCGATGCACTACGTCCTGGAGTACCCGGAACGGGTGCGCCGCCTGATCCTGGTCAACACCTTCGCCCGCTACCCATGCCGCCTGCGCATCCGCGCGGCGCGCGCCCTGGCGCCGCTGCTGCGCTTCCGCCTCGCCTGCCGCATCAAGGACTATGCGGCCGATCGCATTCTCGCGCGCGAAGGGATCGCACCTGCCGACTTGCAGCGCTACCGCGAGATCGTCCGCGGCGTCGACCTGCGCGCTTACCGCCGCAGGCTGGAGCTCGTCGAGCGCGCCGACGTCCGCAGGCGCCTGGGCGAGATCGCCGTCCCCACCGTGATCCTCGCGGCCGGGCGGGACAAGCTGGTCCCCTCCATACGCCAGGCGCGCTATCTTGCTTCCCGCATTCCGCAAGCCACAGTGCACGAGTTCCCGCACGCGGGCCACGCCCTGCTGCTGACCCCCGGCGTGTCTCTTGCAGCCTACTCGGAAGAGAGTATATTGAATCGTCGCCGATCAAGACCGGGAGGGAAGCCGGATGACCTTGAAGCAGGAGAAATGCGAGGCGTGCCGGGTGGGAGCCCCGCGCGCGACTGAAGCCGAGATCGCCCAATGGAAACCGCAGGTTCCCGACTGGGATGTGGTCGTGCGCGACGGCATCGCCCGTCTGGAGCGGGTCTTCGACTTCCGCGATTTTGCCGAGGCTCTGGCCTTCACCGTCCGGGTGGGCGAGCTCGCCGAGCAGGAGGGCCATCACCCGGCCATCCTGACCGAATGGGGGCGCGTGACCGTGAGCTTCTGGACCCACAAGATCGGCGGGCTGCACCGCAACGATTTCGTGATGGCGGCCAAGACCGACGAGCTTTTCGCGCGCGCCCGGTAGCCCGGCGCCCCCTTGCGGGCCGGCCTCAGTAGACCAGCGCCGGCTCGTCCGCGTGCAGGAACCAGCGGTTCAGCAGTATGTCGCGCGAGAAGCGGATCGAGGCCAGCATCCTGCGCGCCAGGAAGCCCTGCAAACGCGCCGGCAATGCGCGGAAGACCTTCTCCATCCTGCCCGCTCTGGCGCTCTCGAGACGCCGCATCAGACCGGTGCGGTACGGCTCGAGCCGCTCCCGGCTGTAGTCGCCCCGGGCATCGAGCAGGGTCTTGCCGGCGAGCAGCCCGGATTCGATCGCCGGGCGGATGCCTTCGCCGCTGTGCTCGTAGGCCAGGCCCGCCGCATCGCCGACCAGGAGCACCCGATCGCCGACCAGGGTGCGCGTCGACGGGCCGTAGAACAGGTAAGGTTGCCCTTCCAGGGTGTTCGGGAAACCGGCCGGGATCTTGTGGCGCTCCCGCAGAAGGTTGAGAAAGAGGGTCGCGTAGCCGCTGAAGTGTGCCCGATCCTTGCGCCGCAGGCCGACGTTGATATAGTCGCCTTTGCGCAGGCACCAGCCGAAGCCTTTCATGTCGGGGAAGAAGTAGAGTTCCGGCATGCCGGGTTCCACGGTGCATCCATCCAGCGCGGTCTCGTCCAGGCGATATTCCACTTCCTTGGCAATCACGGCGGGCTCCGAGGCGGGCCGCGCTCCCAGGTGCTGCGCCACGGGGCAGAAGTGCCCGCCGGCGCCTACGACCACGGCGGCCTTGAGGCCCCTGTTGATGACCCAGCCGCCGTCGGTGCGCTCCAGGCTGGTGAGCTCCTCGCCGTCCTGAAGCCAGACGCCGGCACGTTCCACGAGGTACTGATCGAACTCGCAGCGCCGCACGCCGTAGCCCACGGGATGGTCGTAGCGCGTCTCGACCATCGGCCCGCCCATGCAGCAGGTGCGGAAACCGAAGATCGGCTGCAGCACCCGCCCCTTGGCGTACTCCGCGGCGTCCAGCCCGAGTTCGAGCAGCACTCCCGGCGTGATCCAGCCGCTGCAGGCCTTGTCGCGCGGGAATTTCTGCTTGTCGAGCATCATGATGTCGAGGCCGGAATTCCTGAGCTTCCAGGCGCACGAGGAACCCGCCGGCCCTCCGCCCACAATCACCACGTCACAGGAGTCCATCTCTCTCCTCCCCGGCTGGATTCGCCCCGGGGCTCCGGCCCACCGGGGTCTCCGATACACTCTTCGTACATTTGCGGCGATTGCTGCAGTGTTCTTCTCGCGGCACGGTCTAAGGAACGGGCGTGCGCCGGACGATAAGCGCTGCATGGCTGCAGCGAAACAGGGGAGCGACACCGTTTGGGTGCTGCCGCCTCTGATTCTCCATCCTTTTTCCAATGCCCTCGACCCGGTGCGTATGCTGGCGGGGACTACCACGGCGGCGATCGCGCCGCGCGAGCCGCCGCCCGACAGGAACGCGGCGGCTCACGTCCGGAGAAAGCTGCTCCTGGCGAAGTACTGCGAGATCCGCATGCTGTGGTGCATCGGCAAGGATCTGCTGCGCTGGATCGACCAGTGCCTCGACTTCGTCGGGCGACGCCGGGAGCTGCGCCAG
>Ga0272448_1007109_pt1 | contig 11926 bp, 8 predicted proteins | sample YNPCB0191_FD_202220 | JGI IMG/M metagenome (GOLD analysis project Ga0272448, IMG submission 202220) | Hot spring sediment microbial communities from Yellowstone National Park, WY, United States - YNP-CB-019-1 | ecosystem: Environmental > Aquatic > Thermal springs > Hot (42-90C) > Sediment... | reverse complement strand
TCTCTGTCGTTTCTTGCCGGCCATGGCTGAAGATTATGCGCACGGGAGCGAATCGCGCAATACCACTTTCGGGTTGTCCGCAAAGCCCAACCACATCCGTAGCAACAATCGTGCCGAACAGGATTGATTGCACCAGCCTTTTTCGCGTCCTGTTATCCTTTCCCGAGCTTGTATTCCTTGGGCAACGGCCTAGCCGAAAGTGGGCGGGGCGAGTGTGGGGCGACAGGGGTTCGGACGAGGCCGACCATCAAAAGATGTGGAGCATTTAGCAAGACTTGACGCGACGTGGAGCGTTACGCGGTAAGCCCGCAGCCGTTAAGGGTGGGAACCGGCCTTGACTCTGCCCGTTCATATTCACATAATAGTGGATGCGGCGATGGGGTTCGCCGTGAATTGCTGGCGAATCGCTGCTGCGCAGCGGTGCCCCCGGCTGATAACCCCTACCAGAAGGGTTTTCCCTTGGGTGGGGGCAAACAGAAAGAGCCGAAGCCCTGGGGAAGGTTCCCGAGGGCTTTTTTCGTTTGATGGCTATCCGATGCTGACTCCACTGCATAAGAACGCCTTGCTTTCGACGTTTCTGCACATCGAGAGCCGGCTGAACGAGATGGAGTCCCTGCTGGCTCAAAGCCGGCGGCCCTCGCCGCTCGACCAGCACGTCCCTGACTTATCGCCGACCGAGGCCAAAGTAGTGGAGGACTATTTTGCCCGTATCCGCAGTACGATGGTGACGTGCCTGGAAAAGCACGGCGTTCCCATTGAGGTCCGTCGCGTCGGCCTCCGCTGGTTTTTGCAGACGAACCTGACCACGCTGAGAATCGCCGTGGCGGAAGTATCCCCAGACCGACTGTGCGGCTACGGGGAGTTGGACGAAGCCGGCTGCAAAGAGGTGCTCAGCATCCAGCAAGAGCTGGATCGGCTTCTGGATCGGGTGAGCGCGTACCTGAGCGATCGGCTGGGGCACAATCTGCCTGAGCGCATCGCACGCCTGGATGCCGCCCCCGGCAGTGTTGCCATGCTCCGCATGCTGAACCGGATCGTGATGCGGTGGCAACTGGTCGAGTTCCGTCCCGCGATCGACACCATCGTTCAGCGTCTCGAATCCCCACAGTTTGAGATTGCGGTCTTCGGACGGGTCAGTTCGGGGAAGTCATCTCTGCTCAACCACATCGCCGGAAGCGCTATTTTGCCGGTTGGAGTCACGCCCATTACGGCGGTGCCGACGCGACTCATGTGGGGGCCTTCCCCCCGTGCTACGATCTACTTTGCCGAGTACGGCCCGCGGAGCGTCGATCCCAGGCAGTTGGCCGAGTACGCCTCCGAAGAGAAAAACCGCGGCAACCACAAGCACGTGACCGCGATCGTCGTGGAGATTCCTTCCCCAAGACTCCGTGAGGGCGTGGTCCTGGTGGACACGCCGGGCATCGGCTCGCCGGTCGCCAGCGGCAGCGTGGAAACCTTCGCCTACCTTCCCCGCTGCGACTTGAGTGTGGTACTGATCGACGCAGGCTCGACCATCAACCAAGACGACCTTTCGTTATTGCGCGATTTGTACGAGGCGGGCATTCCGGCCCAAGTGCTTCTGAGCAAGGCCGACCTGCTCGCTGCCGAGGACCGCGAGCGCGTCTTGCAGTACATTCGCAATCAACTTCGGCAGAAACTCAACCTGGATATGGCGGTCCATCCGGTCAGCGTCAGGGGTAGGGATGCCAGGTTACTGGATCGCTGGTTCCAGCAGGAGCTCGAGCCGCTATGGGAGCGCCATCGAACGCTGACGGAACAGTCGTTGCACCGGAAGATCGCACGGCTGCAAGAGTCGGTAGCCGGCGTGCTGCGAACATTGTTGGCCAAGCGTCGGGGCACGGCCTGCGTAATCCGCGACGCCAGGGAGATCAAGAACCTGGAGCGCCTCTTGGATCAGGCAGACGGGGCGATTGAGCGCGCCGAGACGCGCCGCCGCGACTGGTCCCGAGAAATGGAAGCCTTTCGGGAGAGCATTCTTCAGGACGTGGCAAAGGCCATCGTGGAGGCAGCCCCCAACGTAGGAAAGGACAAGAGCAGTCCTGTTGGGCAAGTCTTCGGACGGTCGTTCGCCCAGATGGGACGGATGGCGCGCGAGGTGGTCGCTGAACTCCAGCAAGAGCTGGTTCGCAGTCTAGAATCATTAGAGAGGACCGCACCCTTGACGACCGTCGATACTTCCGCCATTCGCAATGCGGCCATTTGCGGCCTGCCTGCCATTGACCTTGCACCGCTGTTGGCGAGCTGTGAGGTGACGATTTCCCGTTGGGCGCTGATCGTGCCGGCCTTAGCCCAACGGGTGGCGCGGAGCACGGTTAAGAAGCAGTTGGCCGAGCAAGTGGAATACTATGTCAAGCTCTATAGCGCGCAACTCCAATCGTGGCTTAAGAAATCTATCGCCCAAGTAGTCGAGCCTTATCGGTCCCAGGCCGAGGTGTTCCGAGAACAACTTCGCCGGATCACCACCTCCGATACCGGAACGGCGGACAAGAAGGAAACAGCCGAGTTGATCCGCGATTTGCAGGAATTGGAACGGACTGCAAAGGGGGAGACGACTGCGGCTGTCGGTGAAGAGGCTTCTTATCTTTCCCCTGCAAACCGTGAAGGACCACCTAACCTCTCGTCTCGCGGCATGGCTCCAAGAAAATCGAACTGACACAAGGATGACGGCGTGCCATTGAACTCGGAAGCGAAAGCAATTAGGAACGCGGACAGCTCCATGCAGCCAGGCGGCTGGCTCAATCGGAACGTCGTGGGCATGGGGTTGACGAGCCTCCTGTCAGATGCGGGGCACGAGATGGCTACCGCTGTTATGGCCGGTTTCCTAGCCGTGCTCGGTGCGCCGGTATATGCCCTGGGCGTGATAGAAGGAATCTCCGATGCCCTGTCGAGCTTCGTCAAACTTGGGGCCGGTTGGTGGAGCGACCGCCTTGGTCATCGAAAGGCGATCACCACAGCCGGATATACCCTGACCGGTGGCGCATTCGTGCTGTTTGCGGTGGCTGGGAGTTGGCCGCTTGTACTGGTAGGGCGGATGGTTGCTTGGTTCGGCCGCGGAATCCGGGGACCATTGCGAGATGCGATGCTGGCCGAGTCAGTTGCACCCGGCGATCGGGGCAAGGCGTTCGGTTTCCATCGCGCCGGCGATACGCTCGGAGCGATCATCGGCCCGCTGATAACTGCGGGGCTGATGTTCTTGCTCCAGCCGTATGCCGCCGAAAGCCCTGCCATGCCCTTTCGGATCATCTTTCTCTTGACGCTGCTGCCGGGCTTGGGAGCCGCCGTGGCTTTCGGCCTGATGGTCAAAGAAAAACGCCGTCCGGCCAATCACGGCATTAAATTCTGGGCGTCGGTTCGAGCCTTGCCGCGCGACTTCCGCCGCTTTCTGATCGGTGTGGGCATCTTCGGCGCGGGCGATTTCTCCCACACCCTGCTGATCCTGGCAGCCACACAACTCTTGACCGGCAGCTCTAGCGCAGCGACAGCCGCTCAGATCGCCGCCCTGCTGTACGCACTCCGCAACGTGCTTTATACGGCTGCCTCGTATCCCGTGGGAACGCTCAGCGATCGTTTCGGTCGTCGCAGCCTCTTGGTATTGGGCTATGTCCTGGGAGCGGCGGTAATGCTCGGCTTCGTCGTTGCCTTCATGACGGGCACCGCCGGCATTCTCTGGCTGGGCGTCTTGTTCTCTCTGGCAGGTGTGTACATCGCTGTTGAAGATGCACTAGAGGGCGTTTTGACCGCCGACCTAGTTCCCGACGAATCGATCCGCGGCACGGCCTACGGCGTGATGGGCACTGTCAACGGCATCGGCGACTTCCTCTCCAGCGCCGTGGTGGGCTTCCTCTGGTCGTTCAGTCCGGCGGTTGGTTTCGGCTACGCCGCTCTGATGATGCTTCTTGGTGCGGTGCTGCTTCAACGCCTGCGATAGCTCAGGGACTCCCCAGACGTATTCACCGAACAAGACGACTTGAAGACGCCTGAGGTCGTCCGCTCCGCTCTTGAAAGTCCAGTGGCTTTGAGCGATTTTCGGACATGTTTTTTGTTTCGTCAAACAAGGGGGCGAGTTCGAGGCGTTCCAGCGGTTTGGCCGAAGTCGGACCGCGTCCGATGGAAAGGTGCAGGACCAGCTTCTGCGGCTCGAACACCATTGTTTGCACCGTGCGTTTTCCCTGGTTCACCTCGTGAAGCAATCGCGCGACGTCGCCGACAGAAAGACGCTCGATCTGCCGGCTTTTTGCCAGTATCTCATACCGCTTGCAATGGGTATCCACAGCCATCGGAGTAAGGCGGAAATGATTAGTGCACCAAATCAATCCGTCGCTAGGCTCGCGGACGCCGAGGTTGCGCGTGGTGATCTCATAGACCCGCTGCTGCCGCTGGTCGCAAGCCGGCAACAGCCCTCTGCCTGAGGGCCGATGACGGCGAATCCAGCAGTCAAAATCCTCGACCGAGATGCATTTTTCCATGACCTCTCTGGCGGCGACGGCGAAAGGAATCCCGGTGGGATCGAACGCCGGCGAGCCGTCGCCGGATTCCCGTACGGTGTTTGCGCCGAGAGTCAGGCCGTTTTCATTGATTCCGCAACTCGACGCCAATAAGCCCGGAAAGGTGACCATCGCAAACGCCTTGCCGCCCGCCGGGCGATATACGATTACCAAGCTGTATTCCCCAATCAAGTCGTCGCAGTGAAAATCGAAGTTGCGTCCATAGAGCGGGCCGCCGGTGGCGCTGCGTTCTGCGGAGACGAGCAAACCGGAGCAGCCGACGAGCTGTTGCAATTCGAAGAGGACGTTGCCCAGCACGATCAGGTCCCGCGGGACGTCGGCGGCCCTGGCCATCGACTCCAGTTCCCGGCGGTACTGTTGTGGGAAACGTTGATAGACGGCCTGGGCGGCAAAAAAATCGCCTCACGAACGGCGTCCGTTCCTTTCTGCTCCAACCATTGCCGAAAGTGAGCGACCAAACCTCCGGCCAGCTTCAGTGCGAGGATGCCGATCTGCTCTCTCATTTCCTCAAACGACCCGCCGACCACGAGCACCGGCAGGCTGCCGAGGTAGCGCAACTCCCCTCGGCCGTGCCGCCCTTCGGGAAAGCGAAAAGGTTCTCCGGCCAGGGCTTCGGCGGCGGCCAGCCTGCGGGAAGGCTTAGAGGAGATGTACACCATCAACCGTCTGAATCTCCCCGGCAGTCTACGCCGCTGCTTGGCGAGCACCAACCTCATTGACTCAACCGACTCGGGCGTGCGACAACGGACCCGACGCGTGACGAACTGGCAGGACGCTTCCATGGCCATGCGTTGGGCAGCGGCAGCCTTCGTGGAGACGGAGAAACACTACCGCCGGATCATGGGCCACCAACACCTCTGGGTGCTCAAAGCCTTCTTGGATGAAGCTGCCGACCAGAAGCAGATTGCCAAAAAGCGGAGAGCGGGATAGACTGGAATCCACCCGGGGCCACTATCCACTTTCAACTGCCCATGGGACATCTTCTTTCTGTGTATCGATCATGGACGAATCACAGATAAAGCTATGGAATATATTTCATCTATATCAACTCTTGAAAGAATTGATTTAGCATTCGTATCTATTTCAGATGCAGGCATTCTTTTTTTGACGCGTTTGCCAAATCTACGTATTCTTACGTTAGCATATAATAACGCATTGTTGAGTGATCAAACATTGGAATACATCGCCATGATGGAGCATATTGAGCGGATTACAATATTTGGGAATAGATTTAGCAGGAAGGCAATTGCTCGACTGAAAAATGCGAGGCCTGACATAGTTATTGCTATTGACTGAAGTTTCGCAAACAGAACGAACCCGATTAAAACTGCCATGGAGGAGTCACGAGATTCTTTTGCGGCGTAGAGTAATAGCACAACTGCCGGAGGCGGTTTTGAAAAGGCTGCGGCCTAGAACGCGATCGTCCAACACGATCGACCTTTGTCGGTCAACCATATCGGGCTGTGCTCGCGGATGCGGATTTTCCCCAAACAGCGGGTTATGAGGCGTTTGAAGAAGTGATCGCCCAAACTGAGGCCCGATTGCCGATGCAGGCGTTGGCGTGGTGCGTGATGCCAAACCATCGTCATCTCGTGCTTTGGCCGTACGGCGACGGCGACCTCGCGGAGTTTATGCGGTGGCTGACGGTTGCGTAAAATAGAACAAGCCGGCCGACCTTATCCCAAAAACTCAACGAAACATCTCCCCGCCGCTATGTAGCCGAACCCCCGAAAAAAAGCGATTAGCTTACAGCGAAGACTTCGGCCTGCGGGGTTGCTTTTTCCGCTTGCCAGGCGGCAACCGGCATGGTATGAAGCTAAAAGTGCCACATACTGTTGAAATCTCGAACCATTAACAAGGCTTCTTAGCAGCCGGAATGTGGAAAAAATGCGAATCGCGCATGTCATCACGCGGCTCATCCTCGGCGGGGCGCAGGAAAATACCCTCCTCTGCTGCGAAGACTTGATGCGCATCTACGGCGACGAAGTTCTGCTGATTACCGGTCCGCCGCTGGGGCCGGAAGGGAGTCTACTGGAACGGGCGAGAGCGAAAGGCGTGCCGCTGGAAATTATCCCTTCCATGCGCAGGGCCATCTTGCCCGGACACGACCTGCTGAGCTATCGGCGACTGAAACATCTGCTCAAAAAATTTCAGCCGGACGTGGTCCACACCCATAGCGCCAAAGCCGGAATCCTCGGTCGGGCGGCAGCTTGGAAGCTGAAGGTTCCGGCCATTGTCCATACCGTGCACGGTGCGCCGTTTCATCCCTGGCAGAACAAGTGGGCACGCCGGTTTATCTGCGCTTGTGAACGTTGGGCGGCCAAGCGCTGCCACGCCCTGGTCAGCGTTGCCGAGGCTATGACCGAGCAGCTCGTTTCCGCCAGCGTCGCCCCGCGTGAGAAGTTCATCACCATCTACAGCGGCATGGAGGTTGAACCTTTCCTGAAGGCGGACGAACATCGACTCCGCATCCGCCATGAGCTGGGCTATGGAGAGAACCATGTAGTAATCGGCAAAATCGCCCGCTTGTTCAGGCTCAAAGGCCACGATGACGTAATTTGCGCCGCCAGGAAAGTTATCGCCGCCAATCCCTCCGTCCGCTTCTTGTTCGTCGGCGACGGCATATTTCGAGAACGCTTGCAACGACAGATTGCCGACGCCGGGCTGACGAACTATTTTCAGTTCACCGGCCTTGTTGCGCCGGAACGCATACCGGAACTGATAGCCGCCATGGACATCGTCGTTCATGCGAGTTTGCGGGAAGGCCTGGCCCGCGTGCTTCCGCAGGCGTTGATAGCCGGTCGGCCGATTGTAAGCTATGATGTGGATGGGGCAAGGGAAGTTACACTGGACGACGTCACCGGTTTCTTAACGCCGCCGCGCGACGTAGAACGGCTGGCCGCAGCACTGATTCGACTGGCCACCGACGCCGGCTTGAGAGCACGCTTCGGCAGCGAAGGCCGCAGACGCTTCACCGACCAATTCCGCCACGAACGCATGACCGAACAATTGCGGCAGCTGTATCAGGCGTTGCTCAGCGATAAAAGAAACATTCCTGGGCCGATAGGATGAGAAAGAGTACCCCCTTTCCGAGGCCGTCGAGCTTTTCGGAGTAAGAAGGTAAAGAGGGAGGACTGAGAAAGGTCAGCCTGTTAAAATCGGGCAAAAATTGGTAAACTTAAGCATTAAAGAGGATGGGTGGCCGAGTGGTCTAAGGCGGCGGTCTTGAAAACCGCTGTGGGCATTTCGTCCACCGGGGGTTCGAATCCCTCCCCATCCGTTGCCGGCAGGGAGATTTGGCCCCATAATCGGGGGAACAAGGGAGAGGTAACAGCCAGAAATAATGCCCCTGAGCACAAGAGGCCATAGCCAAACCCAATCCAAGGGCACAGCCCTCAAGCTTGCCTCTTAAAAGACTAGCAAATAGTAGAGCATCAATACCTGAAGGCAAACCTTCCTGCTTTTTACCCAATAGGTCAATTTGGGAGACATGACATAGGAACACAACAATGGTTCTTCGTTAAAGTATAGAAAAGACGCAATTTGGGAGGAAGGCTTTGTAGAGGGTATCGATCGTTTCCTTCCGAAAAATAACTTCCACTTTTACTTCCGCGAGGTTTTCACGACCCAGGCACACTTTTTGGTTGCCCCCAGACAGAATGGAAAAACTGCGAAAAATGCCCTTGTTTTCCAGTTAAGCTGTTGTTACTATTCCGCCCGCTTGTCAACCGGTTTTTTATACTCCAAGCGAGCTTTTCGAGGCCTGCCATGCTGAGCTTGGGCCGAGGACGGTGGTTAAGCGTCTGGTTGCTGTGTTGCTTTATCGGCTGCGCCGAGAATGCCATGGTCTTAAAAGGCAAGCTCGGCCAAGCTGAGCAACAGCAGTCGGCGCTGGCGAGTCAATACCGGCAGCTTCAAGAGCGTGCGGCGGCATTAGACCGCGACAATCAAGAGATGAGCGCCTTGCTGGCCCAATCACGTCAACAAGCCAAGCTTTTCGAGGAGCAGTTGGCCGCCCTCCGCGAGCAACTGCGGAGCGTGGGCACGCAACTTGCCCAGGCTCGTGCGGAAAAGGAAAACAGCGATAAGCGCATTCAAGCGCTGACGGCCTCGCTTCAGCGACAAGGCGGCGTAACCATCGAGCCGAACAACAGCTTTTTGCAAACCTTGCCGGCGACGAATATTTCCGGAGTGTTTGTGCGCCGAGACGGAGATGTCATTCGCATTGAATTGCCGGGCGCAACTCTTTTCGACTCGGCCAGTGCTCGGCTCCAGCCCGGCGCGGCGAACCTGATTTGTGATGTGGCCGCGGAAATTGTGCGTCTCTATCCAGACCAGATTGTCGGCATCGAAGGCCACACGGATAGCGATCCCCTCTTAGGCAACCAGTGGCGCAACAATCACGAGCTGTCCGTCGCGCGTGCCATGACGGTTTACGATGTGCTTGTAAGCCGGACACGTTTACAGGGCGATCAGCTCTTCGTGGTCGGCCATGGAGCAAACCATCCGATTGTTTCCAACGCTACGCCTGAAGGCCGGCAAAGAAATCGGCGAATAGAGCTGGTTATCTATCCGGAACGAAAAAACCAATAGCCTGACTGCGGCTGCTCTTTGTGAGCTACCTCTAAAAGCGTCTCAAGTCTCAGCCGTATCTCGGCGATAGACTGCGCAACAAGCAGCGGTTTCCCAAAGCTGCACTTCCACCACAGGCAGGCCGAAGTCCGCGACGACTTGGAAGATCAGTCGGGCGATGTTTTCAGCCGTAGGAGGGCTGTCAAGCAGGTAGAGCGGCTCGCCCAATGCCTGAAGCGGCCTTACGGCGGGATCAGTACGCTCCAAGATCATGCGATGATCGAGATTTTCATCCAGCCAGTGTTCGACGACGCGCTTAATTTCTGCAAAGTCAAGCACCATACCGTGCTCGTCCAACCGGCGGCTTTCAAACTTGATTACCGCCACCCCATTGTGGCCGTGGAGATGGCGACATTTGCCGGAATGGCCCAGCAGCCGATGCCCATAACAAAAGTCGAATTGGCGTGAGATGATGAACATAGTATTTTCCGCTAGCTATGAAAGTATGCCGTTGGGTCAGTGAGCTTAAGGTATTGAAAAGCCTTACGGCGTTCAGCACATTTGTTGCACTGTCCGCAATGCATCCCGTCGATCGGTGCAATGCAGGAAAAGGTAAGTTCCAACGGTAGATGGCGACCGCGGAATAGTACATCGGCTTTTCGCAGGTGAGCGAAAGGCCGAAAAATGGTCAGCTTCGCCGCAGTTGTCCTTTCCAGCATCCGCTGAAAATCCTGAAAAAACTCGGTGGTGGCATCGGCGAAGGGATTTTCGGCCAGGGTAGCCAAAGCGAGTCGCTTGATGCCGTTCAGCCCGCACCAGATCGCCGGCTTGATGCTCAGCAGCAGGTTTCTCCCGGGCAGATAGACAGCTTGATCCGGCGAGCGTGCATCAGGCGTGCCGACTCCGTCAAGGCTCCAGTGGGAGCCGTAAAGATCGCCCAGCGGAAGCTCGAAGATGCGCAGCTCCAAAAGCCCCGGCCCGGCAATCGCTTGAAGAAAGGATTTCAAGGCGGCCAGCTCGTCTTGTTCCCAGACCAATCCGCACCGCACGTAGAAGGGCTGCAGGGCGAATCCTTCGGCCAGCAAATGAGCCACCATTACGGCGCTATCCAAGCCGCCGCTTGCCAAAGCCCCAACTACTTCCGACGTGGAAGGCACGGATGATATACCTTGCAATGAAATAACGTTTTCCTGCGGCTATTCCACACAACAGGTGATAACCGAAAGAACACTCCCAAGTTCCAGAAGTATTCTACGAGCCGGCCTGAAAAGAGAAAAGGGCCGCGTTTCCTGCCGGCCCGACGAAATGGAAAGCCACCAGCGGCAAGTACTCACTCACCGGAGAATCGGCTAAATGATTTTCGCTGCTCGCGGTCGGTTCGCGTTAGAAATCGAACTGCGCACGCATCGCCAGAACATCGATAAATGTGTCCGGACGGGCGCCATTGGGGCTATCCATGGAGTGAACATAGTTGAACATCAAGCGGGCATAGGGAGTCAGATACCAATTGACGCCGAAACTGTGATCGGCCGCAATCCCGCCCAGTATCCCGCCGTCGTTTAAATCTATCCATGAATAGCGGTAAGCCAATTCCCACGCGCCGATGCCCGTGCAAAGATAGCCGTCCTCGCCGCGAATGCGGAAGAAATTCTCAAACGGCTTGATGCGTTCGAACCGACCCTCCTTGCGATTGTATGCGCGGCTCTCGCCGGTAAGGAAATAACTTACAAATACATAGCCGCCGTTGAACACCGGATTAGTGAAACCGGCATCACGGGTATAGGTGTGCATCATATATTCGGCCTGCACGGAAAAGGGGCCAAGGACCAAAGCGATTTCGGGCGCCAGCGTTTGACTGTTTTGCACGTGGGTGAGGGTGTCAACGTCGCCGATCCGCGTATCGACAACATACGGCCCTACGGCTGTTTCCGGTCGCGCACGAACACGTTGCGTGTCCGCGAAGAGATAACAATAACGATAGCCCAGCCCAACGTGCAAGAGCCTTCGTCCGGCATATTCTTCATCGAACCAGGGTGTCCAGGTAACGCGTGCCGTGCCCGCCGTTCCATCGCCGCTGAGGGTGGAATCCTCGGTTACATAGGGCGGCGTGTCCTGTCCGGAGGCAAACGCCCCGATCGACCACGTGGCTCGTTCGTTCTCCGTATAACCGAAGGTGGCCACGCCGGCGTTAAATGCCGGAATAAAAGCATTGGACATGGAACGCTCCATGAAGGTAATAAATCGCGAGCTGGTTAATTCCTCGAGACTCAGCGGCTCCTTGAAATGCCCGATGCGGACATTCTGTAACAGCGGCAATTCTTTGATCTGCAAATAGACATCTCGAAAAGCCACGCGGGAAAGGTCCTGGCTGTCGCGCGGAGCAACGTCCACTTCGAATTTGTAGGCCATCACATCGAATGCATTCCCTTGAGCGCCGATACGAGCATTCCGAAAGAAGGTAGTATCCTTCGCGTCGCCGTAAATGGCTCGACTTTGATCATTTTGACCAAAAGCCACGGTATCCAGGTATGCCCGACCAATGACCGATACGGACGGTTTTTCAGCGGCTTTCTTTTTGTCCTCTTTTGCTTTGGATTCGATTTTCTTCAGCGCCTTTTCGACCTCAGCCAGCCGGCTTTCCAGATCACTCGGCTCCGCAATAGCCGATTCCGAGATGGGCAAGTCCTGCCGCCAGGTGCGTTCTTCGCCTCCTACGAAACCGCCACCCTGAACAGCGGCAGAATCGTAAGGCGAAGGAGCAGGCGAAATCTCCTGGGCCGTGAGAGCTGAGTTTAAGCCGAATATAAGCAGCAAAGCTGGAACTATTT
>Ga0272448_1007107_pt1 | contig 11928 bp, 10 predicted proteins | sample YNPCB0191_FD_202220 | JGI IMG/M metagenome (GOLD analysis project Ga0272448, IMG submission 202220) | Hot spring sediment microbial communities from Yellowstone National Park, WY, United States - YNP-CB-019-1 | ecosystem: Environmental > Aquatic > Thermal springs > Hot (42-90C) > Sediment... | reverse complement strand
CTGACAGAGCCTGATGCAGGCTCGGATGCTGCCTCGATCCGGACCACGGCGGTCCGCAAGGGCGACTTCTATTATCTCAACGGCACCAAGATGTTCATTACGAACGGGCCCATTGCACACGTGCTGGCGGTCTACGCGACGATCAATAAGGACCTCAAGCACATGGGCATCACCGCCTTTATCGTTGAGAAGGGCTTCAAGGGCTTTTCAGTGGGAAAGAAGCTGAACAAGATGGGGGTGCGCTCCTCGACAACCTCGGAATTGATCTTCGAGGACTGCGAAGTGCCTGTGGAAAACCGGTTGGGAGAGGAGGGGATGGGGTTCATGGCCGCGCTCGGGACCCTGGAGTGGGACCGGAGCGCCCTCCTGGCGCCCTCCATCGGCGGGTTCGAGTGGATACTGGAGCAATGCGCCCTTTACGCAAAGCAGAGGAAACAGTTCGGGAGGCCCATTGCAGAGTTTCAGGCGATCCAGCACAAGCTGGCCGACATGAAGGTTTTCCTGGAGGCGCTCCGGCTCCTGGTCTACCGGGTTGCCTGGTACAAGGACCAGGGGAGGCCCCTCAACCACCTGGAGGCTGCCATTGCGAAGCTCGTTGCAGGTGATTGGGGGATGCTGTGCGCATCGGAGGCGGTTCAGATACACGGCGGCTATGGGTACATCCACGAATACCCGGTGGAACGACTCTTCAGGGACTCGAAGCTCGGGTCCATAGGCGGTGGGACTTCGGAGATCCAGAAGACGATCATTGCACGGATGATGCGCGAAGGCCTTTAGATCATCGGGTTGGGGCCGAGTGACGGAGAACGAACATGGACTATGAACTGAGCGACGAGCAGAAAAAATACAAGGAAGAGTTCGCTCGCTTCTGCACCGAACAGATCGCCCCTCATTGCCCGCAGATCGACCGGGGGGGGAGGCAGGCACACAAGAAGCTCAAGAGTCTCCACAGAAAGCTCGGTGCCTTCGGGTACCTCGGCCTCTCCTTCCCTGACCAGTGGGGTGGGCGGGGGCATGACCTCCTGTTGCAGACGGCCTGTGACGAGGTGCTTGCGAAGGTGTCCTCATCGGTCTTTCTTTCGGCCTACACCTCGGCGATTCACTGCGGAAAACTCATCGAACACTTCGGCACCGCCGAACTCAAGCGTCTCGTGCTCGAGGGTCTTTTGGCCGGCCGCACTATCGGATCTGTCGCGCGGACAGAGGCCCAGGCAGGGTCGGATCTTGGGGCCATTGTCACTGCCGCGACCAGGGGAAATGGCGAGGTGGTGGTGAGCGGCATCAAGGATTTCTGCGTAAACGGCCCTATTGCAGGTGTGTTTCTCGTCGTGGCCCGTTCGGTCGTGGTGCCGGACAGCAAGGATGCCGGTGGCGAGAGCGGGCCGACTGTGCTCGTGGTCCCGAGGGATACTGGCGGGGTGGAGGTTGTGGAAACGGTGGAGACGTTCGGCTATGTCGGATTGCCTATTGCACGGGTGCGGTTCGACTCCTCGAGGCTCCCCGACCGGTTCGTGGTGGGTGCCGAAGGGGTCGGCCGGCGGATCGTCGAGGAGTCGTTGGAGTGGGATGCCAGGGGCATGACGTCGGCCTCCATCGGGATCATGGCGAGGGCACTGGAGGCAAGTTTTGCCTACTCGCAGGAAAGGCAGGCATTCGGCAAGGCCATCGGGAGCTTCCAAGAGGTCTCGTTCAAGTTGGCCGAGATGAGGGCCATGCTCGATACCGCCCGCCTCCTTGCCGCAAAGGCCGCGTGGCTTGCACAGGAGGGCGACCCGGAGGCGTCCGTGTTCCTCTCATGTGCCAAACTGTATGCCTCGGAGTCCGCCTCCAAGTGCGCCGGGTATGCGGTGCAGATCCACGGCGCGCGGGGTCTGCTCAAGCAGTCGGTCGTTGCCTCGCTCTATCGGGACGCCAAATACGGCGAGATCGCCGGGGGCACCTCCGAGATCCACAGGATAGCGATCGCCCGATCGGTCCTCGACGCGGTCGATTGAGCCAGCACTGGATCCCTTACGTATCGTCAGGGCCCGAGGAATCCATCCCAGGGGAAGCGTCATCATCGCCATCGAGGCCTTTGCCTGAGGCGATCTCGTCGGCCATCTGGTCGAGCTCCTCTCCGCTTATGTCCTCGCCGAGCTGACTGCCCATCTTTTTGAGCCAGCGGGCCACGCTTGCAGGGTCCTTTTCGTCCAGGCCCGCCAGGGAGCTCGGGTCCGTCATCGCCTCGAGTCGTGCCTCTTCTGACTTGACGGACACAAACCGCGATATGAGGCGGCGCAAGCCCCCGGCTCCACAGGTAGGGCAGGCCGCCCCCTCGTCACCACCCACCCTGAAGGTGAGGATCTCCACTCTCTTCCTGCACCTTTCGCACCAGTACTCGTAGATCGGCATGGAACAACTCCCCACTCACCTCATCGGTGAAAAGCATGCGCGTGTGCCGCAGGGCGGCAGCGACCCCCTCGCCTGAAATAAATAATCGCAGCGATCGGTTTGTCAAGGATCCTCGAGGGCAGGGGTCAGTACCCCTTCCACAGGATGGTGTCCCTCTTGTAGTTGACGTCGTCCCTGATCGGGTAGTTGATGTTGTAGTGGAGCCCCCGGCTCTCCTTCCTGTACATGGCGCTCGTGATGATGAGGTCTGCGACCAGGGCCAGGTTCCTGAGCTCGACGAGGTCGCTCGTGATGAGAAAGTCCCAGTAGTATTGATGAATTTCCGACATCAAGGCATCGATACGGCGTTTGGCCCTCTCGAGGCGCTTGTTGGATCTGCATATGCCGACATAGTTCCACATGATCCGCCGTATCTCGTCCCAATTGTGGGCGACAACGACCGACTCGTCGCTGTCCACGGCGTGGCCGCTGGTCCATTCTGGTATCGATGGGGGCGCGGCCGCCGGCCGGCCTTGCGCGGCCACGAGGGCGTCCTGATAGGCCCGCTCTGCGAAGACCAGGGCCTCGAGCAAGGAGTTGCTGGCGAGCCGGTTTGCGCCGTGAAGGCCCGTGCAGCTGACCTCCCCCACGGCGTAAAGGTTTTTTAGGTCGGTCCTCCCGTTGGTGTCCACCACGACACCGCCGCAGGTATAGTGCGCGGCAGGCACGACAGGGAGCGGTTCTTTAGTCATGTCCAGCCCGAGCTCGAGACACCGGCGGTAGATATTGGGGAAGCGGCTCTTTATGAAATCGGGCCCCATATGGGTACAGTCGAGATAGACGTAATCGTCGCCTCGCTTCTTGAGCTCGTTGTCGATGGCTCGCGCCACGATGTCCCTTGGAGCGAGACATCCCTGGGGATGGTACTGTTCCATGAACGTGGATCCGTTGGAGAGCCTGAGGAGCGCGCCTTCCCCTCGCACTGCTTCGGAGATGAGAAACGACTTTGCCTGGGGGTGGTAGAGGCAGGTGGGGTGAAACTGTATGAACTCCATGTTGGCGATCCGCGCACCGGCGCGGTACGCCATTGCCACACCGTCCCCGGTGGCGACATCGGGATTGCTCGTGTACAAATAGGCCTTGCCCGCACCACCCGTGGCGAGGACAGTGACAGGGGCGATGAAGGTGTGAACCGTGTCGGCCCGGATATCCAGGACGTATGCACCCCAGCAGGATCGCTCCCCGGGGGGGACGTTGCGGCCGCGAGGGTAGACGAGGAGATCGATAGCGACATGGTAGTCCCTGAAGTGGATTCGCTTGTGCTGGGATGCTAGATCGAACAGCCTCCTGACGATCTCCCTGCCTGTGAAGTCCTCCGAGTGCAGGATGCGCCTCTTGGAGTGACCTCCCTCGATGCCGAGGTCGTACTCCAGCGGTTCGGAGTCGGGCCGCTTCGAGAATCGCACGCCGAACCGGACGAGTTCTTTGATGCGCGCAGGGCCTTCCGAGACCACCATTCTGACGACGTCTTCATGGCAGATGCCGGCGCCTGCCGTGAGGGTGTCGCGGATGTGTTCCTCGAAAGAATCCTCCTTGCTGGAAACAGAGGCGATCCCGCCTTGTGCGTAGTTCGTGCTGGATTCGAGGGCGTCCTTCTTGGCCAGGACAGTGACCTCGGCGTGCTCAGCCGCCTTCAAGGCGAACCACAGACCTGCGATCCCGCTGCCGAGCACGAGGACATCGGTGGAGTATCTCATTGTTTCTCCGATCTGTGACGATAGAATCGAATAGAACCGGCAGGCCCTGGCCTCGACCGAGGCGAGCGGCGGGCGGCAGCGGCTCCCCACGCCCCTCCCGGCCCGGCCCTTTCTTCTCCCCCCTTGCCTCCTGCGGTTCTGGGCACGCGGCGTCTCCTCGAGGGCGATCGGGCACGCGCCGGCGAGAGTGGGACGAAGGTGCCGCTTTGCTGGTCTGCTCTGTGCACACTGACGATATTGACAAGGGAAGGCCCGTTCTCACAGTATGAGGGAACCGCAGGCCGCCCGAAGCCTGCGACAGCGGCACTCGGGGTGCGCCCCGGGGTTGAGGAGCCCATTGAATGCGGACAAGGATACTGATTCTGTGCCTGTGCAGTCAATGGCTCGCTGCAGCGCCGCGCACGCTCATGGCCGATATCTATTTTTACGTGGACAAGGCGGGCGTGGCTCATTTTTCCAACGTCCCGGTGGACCGGCGCTTTCGGTTCAAGGAGCGAGAGCGGCCCGCTGTCCGGGCCATCTCCTCGTTCGAGCGAGACAGGGCCCGGTATGATACAATGATAGAGGAGGCGGCCCGCAGGTACCGCCTCGACCCTCGGTTGCTCAAGGCAGTCATCCAGGTGGAGTCGGATTTCGACCACCAGGCTGTTTCCGAGGATGGGGCGATGGGGCTCATGCAGCTCATGCCGGAAAAGGCCAGCGAGCTGGGGGTTCGAGACGCCTTCAACCCTTTTGAGAATCTCGACGCCGGTGCCAGGTACTTGTCGGAGCTTTTGAGGAAATACGACGGAGATCTCACATTGGCTCTCGCTGCGTACAACGCGGGGGAGGAGGCGGTTCGCACTTACGGCGGGGTGCCGCCTTTTGCCGAGACAAGGCACTACATAGAGAAGGTCCGGGGGCTCTACCCTGAGAGAGACGGGCGGCGGGGCCCTGATGCCGAGGCGAGGGTACGGCAGACGGGCCTGGAGAGGGCTTCCCTCCCCTGAGGGGAGCCCACACTCGCTGCGGCGCAGGAGAGGGGGACGACGACCGTTATGAGTGAAGCCCGAGGGAGCGGCAAAGGCAGAAGGGCCCAGATACCGAATATCCTGTCCCTGTGCCGCGTGTTCATTATACCGATCCTTGTCGTCCTCCTTCTTTTCCCCGGCAGGGGGGTGCGCGCCCTGGCGGCGGCACTGTTCGTGCTCGCCTCTATCACCGACTATCTGGACGGGTATCTGGCTCGAAAATACAAGGTCGTTTCGTCCATGGGCACGTTTTTGGATCCTATGGCCGACAAGGTCCTCGTGATGGCTGTTCTGGTGATGCTGCTTCCGCTCAAAGAGGGCTCAGTGCCGGCCTGGATGGTGGTCGTCATCCTGGGCCGTGAGATCATCATCAGCGGCCTCCGCAGCGCCGCCTCGGCCAGGGGGGTCGTCATCCAAGCAGCAGAACTGGGCAAGTTCAAGACCATTCTCCAGATCTTCGCGCTCACAGGGCTCCTCCTCCACTACAGGTACCTTTTCTTGGATTTCCACTTGGGAGGCATGTACTTTCTCTGGGCAGCCATGATCCTGGGTGTGTGGTCCGGCGTCGATTACTTCTTGAAATTCTGGGCATTGGTCGCCAAGGAGCAGGCAGAGCCGGGGCGGCAGGCCGTCATGCCCAGGCCCCCGTGCGAGGGAATGCCGGCCCGTACCGACAGTACCGGCAGAAGCTAGATGGACACTTCGTTCGAGCAGCTCGAGGACGTTCTGGGATACCGATTCCGAAACCCCGAGCTCTTGAAGACCGCCCTTACCCATCGTTCTTTTCGGAACGAGTCTCGAGCGAGCGAGGATATCGAGGACAACGAGCGGCTCGAGTTTCTCGGGGATGCGGTCCTCGGGCTCCTCATCGCCGAATGGGCGATGGAGGAATGCCCGGCCCTCAGGGAGGGCGGCCTGACCCGCCTGCGTTCAGGACTTGTCGCAAAGAGCTACCTTGCCAAGATCGCCCGAGCGTGGGGGTTGAGCCGATATCTTTTGCTCGGAAGGGCCGTGGCGACCACAGGTGCAGGCGAACGCGATTCCCTGCTCTCCGACGCCCTCGAGGCGGTTGTCGCAGCTGTCTATCTCGACGGGGGCATGGAGGCCGCCCGAGGGGTGGTGCGCAGGCACTTTCGTGCGAGGATGATCGAGCTGGCAGCGCGCACGAGGGCTTGGGCCGACCCCAAATCAGCGGTCCAGGAGTTGTGCGCGGGTCTGCTGAAGACACACCCGACCTACCAGGTGGTAGAGGAGAGCGGTCCTGACCACAGCAAGCGATTCTGTGTGGCGCTCTCGCTGTTCTCCACAACTCAGGCCGTGGGCAAGGGCCCCAGCAAGAAGGCCGCCGAGCAAGAAGCGGCGCGGGTGTTTCTCGAACGTCTGAAGACCAACCCCCTCGGCCTGCTGTGAGCGATTCCCGGGCCTCTCGCGAGGGCCTTTTGCGGGGGCCTTGCCGAGGGGCCGAAAAGAAGAGGATATGTGCAGATGCGAACCCCAGGACCTGTGCCGAGGCAGGAGGCAGGGGCGATGGGTCCGGTCACCGGAGGTGCTGGCTGATGCGGCGCTGGATCGCCCCGGTGTTTCTCACCCACGCAGGATGCGCGCACAGGTGCGTCTTCTGCAATCAACATCGCATCACAGGGCAGGCAAGGCGGCCGACGGGTCGGGAGGTGGGAGAGATGCTGGAGCACCTCTTCGCACAAGGCCCTCGACAAGGGCCGAGCCGCTTGACGAGGCAGATAGCTTTCTATGGGGGCAGCTTTACCGGCCTCCCTGTGGCCGTCCAGGAGGAGTATCTCGGATCGGCACGGAGATTTCTCGAGGAAGGCCTGGTCGACTCTTTGAGGGTTTCGGTGCGTCCCGACGGTCTCTCCCGCGATCAGCTTTCGTTTCTCTCGAGCAGGGGTGTCCGGACGGTAGAGGTCGGTATCCAATCACTCTGCGACGAGGTGCTGGAGAGGGCCAGGCGCGGCCACTCGGCCCAAGAAGCGGTGGAGGCCCTGGCAAGGGCCAAGGGTGCGGGCATGGAGGTCGGCGCCCAGCTCATGGTGGGGCTGCCCGGAGACACCCGGGAGCGCGCCCTGGAGACGGCGCGGCGTATTGTCCGGACCAAGGTGGATTTTGTCAGGATCTACCCTGTGCTCGTGATGAAAGACACCGAATTGGAGGGGATGGTCGCCGAAGGGACATACAGGCCCCTGGAGATCGGCGAGGCGGTGCGTCTCTGCAAGGAGCTCGTGAGCCTGTATGAGGAGGCATCGATCAAGGTGATCAGAATCGGTCTTCACCCGGACAGTCACTTCCGGGGCCCTGATCCTTCCTGGGTTGCAGGTCCGTACCATCCCGCGTTCGGCGACCTGGTGCGCTCGGCGGTGTTCATGGACAAGGTGCGGGGGCTTCTCGAGACGACGCCCCTGGCCGGGGTCGTTGTGTCGCTGCGGGTCCACCCGGGCGATCGCTCGATGCTCCAGGGTCACCGGAAAGAGAATATCGACACGCTCATCGAGACCTTCGGTCTGGCGGGGATACGAATCCTCGAGGACCCCCATCTGCCCCGAGGCACGGTGGCGTTCGCCGAGGCGTCCCAGGCAGGGTGCGCATCGTGACCGAGAACGGCGTGCCCGGCGGCCTTGTGTTCTTGAGACGAGTTGAGCGGGGATGAGTCGAGAAGAGAAAGAGTTTCGCTCAGGGTTCGTTGCGATTATCGGCAGGCCCAATGTGGGCAAGTCCACCTTGCTCAACCGCATACTCGGGGAAAAGGTGGCGATCATTTCCGAGAAGCCCCAGACGACCAGGACCTGCATCAGGGGGATCCTCACCGGCGAGCAGTACCAGATCGTGTTTCTCGACACCCCGGGCATCCACAAGGCCCGGCGGGATGCGATAAACCGCTTCATGGTCCAGACGGCGCTGGCAACGCTCAGCGAGGCCGACGTGGTTCTCTTCCTGCTGGACCCGCCGACGCTCGGCCGCAAAGGGAGTCGTTTCATAGCGGCAAGACTCCAGGAGAGAGAGGCCCCGGTGATCGCCGCGGTCAACAAGATCGATACCCTCCCTGCCAGCGAGATCCCATCGTATGTCTCTTTGTGTCGAAGCCTCGGCGAGTGGCAGGCAGTCCTGCCCATCTCTGCGAAGACGGGCCAAGGGATACCGGAACTTCTCGAGAGGATCGTGGGATCCCTCCCTCCAGGGCCGCTCTACTTTCCCGCAGACCACTATACAGATCAACCCACTCGGTTCATGGTCGCTGAGATCATCAGGGAAAAGATATTCTGTCTCACCGCTGAGGAGATACCCTATGCCGCAGCCGTTGTGGTAGAGTCGTACCAGGAGGAGGCCGGGGCCGAGGCCGACCCTGAGCAGAGGCGCGTCTCCATCGAGGCTGTCATCTATGTGGAGCGGCAGTCGCAAAAAGGGATCCTCATCGGCAAAGGGGGGGAGATGTTGAAAGCCATCGGGTCCCGCGCCAGGCAGGAGATCGAGGCGCTGTTGGGTGCCAAGGTGGTTCTCCGGCTCTGGGTCAAGGTCGCCCGCGGCTGGACCGATGATACGGCAAAGATGCGAGCACTCGGTTATGGGTGAGCGGGGCTCGAGATCGCTCGGCACGTCTCCTTTGGCCCGTCCCTCCGGCCGTCTTCCTGTTGTGGCGATTGTGGGGCTGCCGAATGTGGGGAAGTCGACGCTTTTCAATCGGCTGATAGGTGCGCGCAAGGCCCTCGTCCACGATGTCCCGGGCGTTACCAGGGACCGGCTCACAGGGGAGGTTCACTGGGGGGATCGTGTCTTTACGGTCGTTGACACCGGGGGATTCGATCCTCACCCTCCGGCCGACACCCTCGCCCTGAAGATCCAGTCGCACCTCGAGGCCGCCATCCGAGATGCCGATGTCATCCTGTTCGTGGTAGACGGCAGACAGGACCTCCAGGAGGGGGAGAGGGAGATGGCTCGGGCGCTCCTGAGGAGCGCCAAGCCTGTGGTGACCGCAGTCAACAAGATGGAAAGGTCTGCCAAGCCCGACGGGTGGTACGATTACTTCGAACTCGGCATCGAGCCTCTCTGCCCCATATCGGCAGCGCACGGCATAGGGATCGGCGAGCTTCTCGACGCCATAGTCTCGAGGCTGCCCGAGGCGGCAGCAGAGGCGCCGGCGGACCAAGGTGGGGCAGATGAGACCATCCGCGTCGCGGTCGTCGGTCGGGCCAATGTGGGGAAATCGACCTTCCTGAATACCCTTTTGGGCGAAGAGCGGCACCTCGTGCACGATGCGCCCGGGACGACCAGGGACGCGGTCGACTCTTTGCTTTCGGCCGGTGGGCGCGACTATCTTTTCATCGATACCGCAGGGATACGAAGAAAAGGGAAGGTCCGCAGCGTGCTGGAAAAATACTCCGTGGTGAAGGCCCTGCAGGGGCTGGACCGCTGCGATGTGGCCCTGCTCATGATCGATGCCGAGCAGGGTGTGACCGACCAAGACGCTCACATCGGGGGCTACATACTCGATCGGGGCAAGGCTGTTGTCGTGCTCCTCAACAAATGGGACCGCGTGGACGACCGCCACCGCCGGAATCCCGGAAGATACATCGAGGGGGTTCGGGCACGGCTCCATCACCTGAGTTTCGCTCCTGTCCTGAGAATATCGGCCAAGACAGGTTACGGGGTCAGGGAGGCGCTCCCTGTGGTCGACCGGGTCGCAGGGGAGTACAGGAAGCGCATCCCCACGCCGGAGCTCAACCGCTTTTTTGGGGAGATAGTGCAGGCCCACCCCCCGCGCGGGTCGGTCCAGAGGCAGATAAAATTCTCGTACGTGACCCAGGCCGCTGTGGGGCCGCCCACGTTCGTTGTGTTCACCAACACCGCTGAGCGGCTCCATGTCACGTACCAACGATACCTCGTCAACCAGCTGCGCGAGCGTTTCGGCTTCGAGGGCACCCCTATCCGGTTGCTCTTCAGGAGAAAGCGCTCGCGGCCGTGAGCACAGGGGCTCGGGGGAAGGCTATGGGACGCTTGAGGGAGACCGGCACGATCATCGCCGAGGTGTGGAGGGGATACTGGCGCGATGAATGCATCATCCTGTCAGCCGCCATATCCTACTATGCGATCTTTTCTGTGATCCCCTTTCTCTGTCTCGTCCTGGTCATCTGGGGGTTTTTGCTCGGCTCTACCGACGTATTGCTCCAACAGATCCTGCAGTTCGCCACGGCCCTGGTTCCCGATATCAGCGAAGAGGTCCTCGGCGACATAAAGAGCGTGGTCGAGCACCGGGGGGCGCTGGGGTGGCTGGGGATCGTCTTCTTGTTCTGGGTGTTCGACGTTGCCTTCTATTCCATTGCCCATGCCTTCGACCGGATCTTCGATCGCGGGGGGAAACGACGGTACTATAAGATCAAGCTGTTTTCGTTCGCCTCGCTGCTCGTGGCCGGCTGTGTCATCTACATTTCGGTCTACGTCGCCATCGGTGCCGCGCTTCTTATGAAGGCCGACGTGATCGTGGCCGGCGTCAATGTGTCTGCGCTCCTGGCGAAAGGGCTCTCCTTCAAGTACGTCGTGGCCGTCCTGGTATTCGGCGTCTGTACCGCCATTCTTCTGATCGTACCGCATACGAGCATCAGGGTGCTCTACGCGGTCTCCGGCGGGCTTGTCTGTACCATCCTGTGGTATCTCTCGAGGATTGCCTTCCACTGGTACATCGAGAACATTGCGGTGTTCAATATCGTCTACGGGACCTTGGGCACGCTCGTCGTCGTGGTCTTGTGGATCTTCTATTCCTCCAATATTCTTCTCCTGAGCGCGGAGTTCGTCTCGGTCCTCCAGAAGCGGTGGGACGGCCCCGGGGCGCTCTTGACAACGGCGCGCCAAAAAGGGTAGGTTCGGGGTCGATCAAACCTCGAGCGCGAAAAGATCTCCGACGCCCGTCACAGGGCGCAGGCCCTTCCTCGGATTCACGTCCACAACACGTGTAGCGGCGGACAGGGTGGCGAGAGGCGGTGCTACCCGCTGCAGCCGAGCGGGCGGGGACCGCTGAGGCCCCGAGCCGCAGCGAATCGATAGAGGGCCCTCGTCCTCACAGTGGGGAGCGAATCATGGCAGGAGAAGATTTCCCTTTGGCACTGACCTTCGACGACGTTCTGTTGATGCCTCAGGAGACCGAGGTCCAGCCTCACGAAACAGATGTCGCAACGAGGCTGACGCGGGAGATCGCCCTCAAGATACCCCTGCTCAGCGCTGCGATGGATACGGTGACCGAGTCCAGAACAGCGATCACCATGGCCCAAGAAGGGGGGATCGGCATCATCCACCGCAACCTTTCCCCTGAGCGGCAGTCCCAGGAAGTGGAAAAGGTGAAAAAATACGAGAGCGGGATGATCATCGACCCGATCACCATGCACCCGGACCAGCGGATCTCCGAGGCCTTGAGGATCATGGAGGAGTTCAACATATCCGGGCTGCCTATAGTCGAAGGAGAACGGCTCGTCGGGATACTGACGCACCGAGACCTCCGCTTCGAGAAGCGGTTGAGACTCAAGATCCGTGACGTGATGACCAAGGAGCGTCTCATTACGGCTCCCGAGGGAACCACGATGGAGGAGGCCATCGAGATACTCCACAAGCACCGGATCGAGAAACTGCCGGTCGTCGACCGACAAGGGCGGGTCAAGGGGCTGATTACGATCAAGGATATCGAGAAGGCCAGAAAGTTCCCCAATGCGTCGAAGGATTCGCTGGGGCGTCTCATGGTCGGGGCTGCGGTCGGCGTCTCCAAGGGGTTCGAGGAGCGGGTGGAAAAGTTGATC
>Ga0272448_1007104_pt1 | contig 11930 bp, 10 predicted proteins | sample YNPCB0191_FD_202220 | JGI IMG/M metagenome (GOLD analysis project Ga0272448, IMG submission 202220) | Hot spring sediment microbial communities from Yellowstone National Park, WY, United States - YNP-CB-019-1 | ecosystem: Environmental > Aquatic > Thermal springs > Hot (42-90C) > Sediment... | reverse complement strand
ATTTTACGAGAGACTCGCTGGCCCAATCTCTTGAGTTTGGCCTGTTGGTTTTGGAGATGACGGGGGGAGCGCAACGGTATACATGCCCTTGGGTGTGGCAACGGTCAAGAAATTCGTAAGGCCCCAATCGAAAGCCCCATCTCTCTACCGCGCTCCCGCACCACAGCGCCGATTTCCAACGTGATAGACGCATACCACTCGCAGGCGAGCGGGCGTTCCTGGCGTTCTTGCCTTTCCCCGGATAGATACCAGACCTATAGCTTGCAGATAGAGTTTGCTATGCCGATTATTCTGTCCAGGGTGTGCAGTTTCCATCCCTCCCCATGGGACTTGTATCCCCAGCCCGGATATTGACTCAGGCTAGCATGGGTTATATTTACTCGGTTCCCATAACCATGCAAACTCTACGTAATCTATATCATTGCGTTTATAATTTGACCTACCGTTTGGTTCTGGTTACGAAATATCGCCGCAGGTGTATGACCGGCCACATGCTAGACCGACTGGCTGTTATTCTTCCGGGGTACGGCGGCAAAATGGGAGTGCGAGGTGCTGGAATTCAACGGTGAGGCGGATCATGTGAATCTGCGCGCTGACTCCCAAGGTATTACCGTCAGCCTCCGTGAATACTCTCAAGACGCTTACCAGTCGCTTGCTGCGCAAGGAGTTTGCGGATCACCTAAAACGGTATTACTTGAGTAAACCCGTATTCTGGAGCCGAAGTGACTGCATCCTGACCGTTGGGGTGTGCGACTGTCCGTGCTCAAGCAATACATCGGAGCAGCAGGAAAGACCAGAGTGATCGCCCCTTGGACGACCCGCACCGCTTCACCACCCCTGAACCGCTGCGCAGTTACAGGCGAAGCACTACGGCGCGTCTTGGGCAGGTTTAAACTGATACTAACTTTTTGTTGAGCGCAGCTTCCAAAAGTTTGAGTGGGGATTTCTCAGGATGTTTCAAAGCTTCTATTTTAATATGAAATGTTTGTTCTAGCAGAAACTGTCCTTTATCTACAGCATGTAGCACTTGATCTGTAAAAACAATCCAAGTACTTCCTGCTGGGAAATCGAAGGCTACTTGAGGAGAATTTTTTTGATATTGCAAATCGAGTTTGCCTTTATCATGAAGCTCGAGCATGAAATGGTCGTATAGACTTCTATAACCTTTAGTTATTCCAAGAACATAAAGAAGAAAGCGTTTGCCAGGGGTAGGGGATTCTAGTTGAGGAAGAAGGTGTTTGAGATATTGCGGAAAAGGCTCTCCAATTCTCCAGCTTCTTGGTTTACCGCTAGGGTTTATATTAGAAAAAACTCTCAATATCCTTTCTCCTCCAGTGGGGCTAGATGGGAAGGCATCCACATGAAGCCTCGTGTCATCTTTTCTTGGTGAAGTTGGGCGACCAGAAATTTCTACGGGCCGAAAACTTGTACGGGCTATTCTTAAGGAAGAGCCATAAAAAGGAAAAAGCAGATGAAGAAATTCCTTTGTCTTTTGGGCATATCGTTTGAGCATCCCACTGAGCAACTTAAGATCCTCTGTCTTTCCTTCAGCACCTTTTAGACTAGCATTTCTTGGATCATAGCTAATATTTTTTGCTCCACTAACCCAAGAAGGCTCAAGAAATTTCGTTTCTTCGGGTAAAAGAGAAAAATTGAGCCTGGGGAAAAAGAGAACAGAGCCATTTTCAAGGGATTCTATTGCCTTCTCCTGTATCTCTTTTGAAAACTCCGCATCCCAACGGTCTGCTTCAAATTGTATGACAGGATGATCCAAAGAAGAAATATCCATAAAACGCACTTAGTAGGTTATCTTTATCTTTTTTTCTTTAAAATTGGAAGCCCCGTCCGTTCGCTTTCCGTGACAACGTATCCATTAGGTAAGGCATCAAGAGCCCCATCTCCAATTTGGGTAGAAAAATAGTAAAGAGTAACCTTATGCCCGTTTCTGAGAACCTGTTCCCTTGAATGAAGGTAATAGGTTTTGCCTGATTTTTTGCTCACAACTTGGTATGCCATAAAAGCACCTTTTTTTAAGTTTTGTTGAAAATTAAATCAATCCATTTTCCTTTAAGAGAGGATAAACCCCTCTTTTCATCATAGTTTTTAACCCTTTTGCAGAGACCCGTATTTTAACCTTCCTTCCCAACTCTGGAATGAAAATATTTTTTTTTCTTAAATTAGGAAGGAACAACCGAGGCGTATTCCCCGTGGTATGTAAGCCTATGCCTCCCTTCTTTTTAGCTTTCCCTTTTCTGATGATTCTCCTACCTTTAGCAGGTCGAATACCATGAATTGGACAAATTCTAGACATAGAAATTCTCCTTATTTCATCAACAAAACGTTTCGAGCCCTTTTTATCTCCCTAGTTAATCGCCTATGAAGTTTTGCAGGCAGCCCTGTAATTCTTCTAGGAAGAATTCTTCCATTTTCGGTTACATACCTTTTAAGCAGCTCAACATTTCTAAAATCTATAGCTTCTGCATCGATGTCCACTCTTTTTTTAACAACTTTGGGAGTTGTTAAAGCTCTCTTTTTCCTTTTTTTTTCCTTTAAATTGCCACTGTTTCTACCCATAGGTATTCCACCTCTGTTTTATTTAATCATTTTTTTCTTTTTTTTCTTCTTCTTCCTCTCCATGTTCCTCTTCTAAGAGCTCCTCAGTATCTGCAAATTGAGGTACAGATTCCCATCTTTTTCTAAGCTGATACATCTTTTCTTTTTCAAATTGACGTTGGCAGTCGATATCAAACCGGGCATAAGGAATAGCTTGAAGGCGGATGATAGGAATTGGTTTGCCACACATTTGGCAAATTCCATAAGAATTTTCTTCTATTCTCTTTAGACTTTCGTCAATTTCAAAAAGAGAATCATTTTCTTGAGAAAGTAAGCTAAAGGCAAAATCTCGGTCATATACGTCGGTACCAGCATCTGCCTGGTGGACGCCAAAACCAGTAGATTCTCCACCTTCGGGCTTCGATCTCAAAACCTCCGAAGAAACCCCTTCCATTTGCTCAAGGATTTGTTCTCTCAAGTCCAAAAGTCGTTCTTTTTGAAGCTGCAAAAATGCTTTTCTTTCCTCTTGAGATAAATCAGTAATTTTAAGATTAGGGTTAATATTCTCTTCTTTGTTAAAGGAGTTATTTACTTCATTAGTTACTTTGTTGAAATTCTCAAAGTTTGACATAGCATTAGACTGTAACGTATTTTCTTTTTGCTTCGCTTCCTTTTCATTTGTGGCATGTTCGCTCTTATCTTCTGTTTTTTTCTTTTTCTTTCTCATTATTTTATGGGTATATCTATTTCAAGTAGATGTTTTTTTACCATTAAAGATTAATTTCTTTTTTTTCTTCGGCAACTGATAAATAGCTTCTTTCGATTATTTTTTAGAAAATTCCCATCTTTCTATTTGGATTCTTTCAGATAAAATTCAATCAGTCCTTTTGTCGATGCGTCATGCTCATAGAGTAAAGAACCAGTGGTTAGCTCTTCTTCAACCCTTGTAGCAAGCTGTTTGCCTAGTTCCACTCCCCATTGATCAAAGGAATTAATATCCCAGAGCAATCCTTCAACAAAAATCTTGTGTTCATAAAAAGCGATCAAGCTACCAAGAGTCCTTGGAGTTATTTTTTGGATAAGGAAGGAGTTTGAGGGCCGATTCCCCGGAAAAGTTCTATGAGGAAGCAGTTTTTCGATGGCTTCAGGATTCATCTTCGCTTTTTGCATTTCTTCTTTAGCTTCTTGCTCTGTTTTACCTTTCATTAAGGCTTCCGTTTGAGCAAAAAAATTTGAAAGAAGAATAAGATGATGATTCCCAATGGGATTATGCGTTTGGATGGGAGCAATGAAATCTGAAGGAATGAGATGCGTGCCCTGATGGAGAAGCTGGAAAAAAGAATGTTGTCCATTGGTACAAGTATTTCCCCACAAAATAGGCCCTGTGGTATAGGTCACAATGGTTCCATTTCGTCGAATTCGTTTCCCGTTGCTTTCCATATCTAATTGTTGGAGATAAGCTGGAAAAAGTTCTAAGTACTGATCATAGGGAAAAATACCATAAGTTTGAGCTCCAAAAAAATTGCCATACCAAAATCCAAGAAGCCCCATGATCACCGGGATATTTTTTTCTAAGGGGCTATTTCGAAAATGCTCATCCACAAGATAAGCCCCATAAAGCAGTTCTTCAAACTGATCCATGCCTATATAAAGAACGATAGATAATCCAATGGCAGACCACAGGGAATATCTCCCACCTACCCAGTCCCAAAATTCGAACATGTTTTCTGGGTTAATACCGAAATCCTTCACCGCTTTTTCATTGGTTGATATAGCTACGACATGCTTTTCAATTGCTTTTGGATCACCAAAATAATCTATGAGCTGTTTTCTTACCGTTTGTGCATTCGTTAGGGTTTCTTTAGTAGTGAATGTTTTTGAGGAGATGATAAAAAGTGTCGAGTCTAGTTCAATTGCTTTTAGTACTTCGGCAATATCTGTTCCATCCACATTTGATACGAAATGAACATTAAGCTCTTTATGACCATAAGCTTTTAAAGCATGGGTGACCATTCGAGGTCCTAGATCCGATCCGCCGATACCTATATTGACGATATCTTTTATTGGTTTTCCGCTATATCCCTTCCATCGTTTGGATCTGACTGCTTCTGCAAAATTTTTCATTTTTTCTAGAACCCTTTTGACATCGACCATAACATCTTTTCCCTCTACATAAATTGGCCGTTCAGATCTATTCCTTAAAGCGATATGAAGCACTGGCCTATTTTCAGTAAAATTAATTCTCTCCCCAGAAAACATCTTTTCTATATATCCAGGCAGATCGACTTCAGTGACGGCTTGCAAAAGCAGAGAAAGAGTTTCTTCAGTAATTCTATTTTTTGAATAATCGAAAAGGAAATCTCCCCAACAAATCGAAAATTTCTCAAATCTTTGAGGATCGGAATGAAAAAGATCCCGCATGTGGAGTGGAGAAATTTTTTGATAATGTTCACTTAATGCTTGCCATAGCCTCGGGGAAAGTGAGTTATTCATAAGTAGTTCCTTTAAAAGTTTGTTGAATGGATAGAATGATCGTTTATCCCTATAAAGTTTGTAGACAGAAAAGAGTTAATTACTTCTACTTCCTTAAAACACTGCTTTTATTTCTATAAAACTAAAAAATAAAAATGAAGTTTCTTTTTAGAAAGCTATTCTTTCTGTCTTCTGCTTTAGGCTTATAGCTCAAGTCAATAATGCCACTCCTTGAGCTATCTCATTGGGAGGGGGGCCACAGATGCTCATGGAATTTCTCTCTTTTTCTTTTTGTAATCCTCTCTTTGTAGTTTCAAAAAAACTGTTGGCGAGGCACCTCTTTTGTTAAGCCTTAATGATCTGCTCTTAGAAGTGAGGAGTTTTGAAAGCCTTTCTTTCAGCACAGACAGTAGGCTACTAAAAGCTAACTTGCAGGGAGTTGTGTTTTAGCTAAATCTTTCTAAAAACTCTAAAGGAAATTCTTTCTCTCACCCTTCATTGAAATTGCTTTTCTCATTAGAAAACAAAAGATAGATTATGCTGAATTTCTTTATCCTAATGAATGATTATTATGAGAATTCCATTATCCTCTTATCGAGTTCAATTGAATAAGTCATTTAATTTCGAAAAACTGGCAAAGATCATCGATTATCTTTCGCAATTGGGGATATCAGATATATATGCTTCTCCCATTACTAAGGCTAAGCCAGGCAGTTCTCATGGCTATGATGTAGTGGATTATACAAAGATTAATCCAGATTTAGGGGATTTTCTTGTCTATGAAAATATAGTTTTAAAGTTGAAAGAGAAGGGAATGGGATGGATTCAAGATTTTGTTCCGAACCACATGGCCTACAGCAAGGAAAACACCATGCTTATGGATGTATTCGAGCATGGACCTTATTCTCGGTACTATGAATTTTTTGATATCGAATGGAACCATCCTTATGAATCTTTGAAGGGAAGAGTCCTTGCTCCCTTTCTTGGCCCACATTATGGTGAAGCTTTGTCCAAAGGAGAAATAAAACTGGTCTTTGATTTGGGTTCTTTTTATGTTCGCTATTATGATATTCAATTTCCTCTGAAAATAGAGAGCTATGCGACCATTCTGACTTCCGTCCTAAATACGATTCGAAAGCGGGTAGATACAAAAGATCCAGATTACCTCAAACTCCTCGGCGTCGTTTATACCCTTAAGAATATTGGAGCTTCCGAGTCTAGACAAGAACGTATCGAACAGGTTTCTTTCATCAAATATATATTGAATGAACTTTACACGAAAAATGCGCTGATCAGAGTGTGCGTGGATAGAACCATTGAGCTATTCAATTCGGAAGATAAGACAGAGCCAGAGCATTTTCTTCTCATGGACAAGTTGCTTACGGAACAATATTTTCGCTTTTCCCATTGGAGAGTGGCTTCGGAGGAAATTAACTACAGAAGGTTTTTTACCATTAACGATCTTATTTCTGTTCGTATGGAACGGGAAGAAGTTTTTGAAGAAGCCCATTGTCTTATCTACCGATTGATAGAAGAAGGCAAAATTACTGGACTTCGTATCGATCACATTGATGGCTTGCTCGATCCTGAAAAATATTTAAGCGCTTTGCGTAGAAGAATTCCAGGGATTTTTACCATTGTTGAAAAGATCCTGCGTCCGTTAAAAGAAACACTGCCTATTGGTTGGCAGACTGAAGGAACCACAGGGTATGATTTTTTAGCTCTTCTTACTCAGCTTTTCTGCAACCTAGAAAATGGTCCTATTATGGATCGAATTTATCGAAGGTACACTGGGATAGATCAAGAATATGAAGAACTTTTAAGAGAAAAGAAAAGATTCGTTATTGGAAGAAGGCTTGCTGGCGACCTTGACCGAATTGCTTTGATCCTGCATTCTCTTTGTTCTCGTCTCTGGTTTGGCCCAGATGTCACTATCTATGGGATACGGAGAGCGCTTGTTGAGGTCCTTTCCTGTTTTCCTGTTTATAGAACGTATATCTCCAACGGTCAAATGAGTAAACAAGATAGAATGTTTTTGGAAGAAGCTGTCAATATTGCCAAAGAAACCCTTCCAGAACTTTCAGTGGAATTGGATTTTATCCTCAAATTTTTTCTTCGAGAAATAGAACATTCTTTTTCCGAGGAGGAAGAACAAGAAAGAGAAAATTTTATCAAACGCTTCCAGCAACTAAGTTGCCCACTTATGGCAAAAGGACTCGAAGATTGTCTTTTTTATGTCTACAATAGGTTACTTTCTCTTAACGAAGTTGGCAATGATCCATCCATCCTAGGGATTGCTTCAGAAACGTTTCATTCCTTTCTAAAAGAAAGAGCGCTGTGGTGGCCTTTTACTTTCAATGCCACTTCAACGCATGATACAAAAAGAGGGGAAGACGCTAGGGCTAGGATAAATGTACTTTCAGAAATTCCACAAGAATGGGAGAAGGTGCTATATCAATGGACAGAAATCAATGAACCGGAAAAGTCCAAAGTGGGAAACATTATGGTTCCGGATTATAATGCGGAATATTTCATATATCAGTCTCTTATTGGACATTTGCCTTTTGACCTCTCGGAAATAGATTCTTTTTTGGACCGATTTAAAAAGTATTTCATAAAGGCAAGTAGGGAAGCAAAAAGCTTTTCTGGATGGCAAAATCCAAATACTGCTTATGAAGAAAAATGTTGCCAATTTATTGAGAATCTTTTAAATCCGAAGAATTCAAAGTTTTGGGAATCCTTTCTTCCCTTTCAAAAGAAAATTGCCCATTTTGGAATCATTAATTCTCTTTCACAGTTGCTCTTAAAAATTGCTTCTCCTGGAATCCCTGATTTTTATCAGGGCTGCGAGCTGTGGGATTTTTCATTTGTTGATCCAGACAATCGCAGACCTATTGATTTCGATTGGCGAAAAAAAATTCTGAGGGAATTTATAGAGGTAAGAGATGAAAAGGCTTTAGTGGAAGAACTTGTAAAAAACAGTTCAGATGGTCGCATAAAGTTTTGGATCACCTATAAGGGCTTGCAGGCTAGAAAGAAATTCCCTGAAGTTTTCGGTTCTAAATCCTACATTCCATTGACCTTTCAAGGGTCGAAAGCAAGGAATGCTTTTGCTTTTCTTAGGCAACAAGCTGACCACTGGATTATAGCTATAGTGCCAAGGTTTTGCACTGAGCTTTGCAAAGAAGGTGAGTTCCCTGTTGGATCTGCAATTTGGCATGATACTATCGTGACATTGCCTGAAGAGGCGCCTTTGGAATGGTCTTCTCTGCTGGTAGATGGAGAAAAAAGAAAATGGGATCGGAAAGTCAATGTTGGCGAAGCATTAGAGGTACTCCCTGTGGGTTTATGGTGTGGACAGGCTACAAAAAGAGAGCAAACAGAATTGAATGTTCACTAGACTTTGAACAAAAAATGACTAACCCAGTTAATCTATCTAGAGGAAGCTGAGCAATAAGAAAGCAGGAGATCTTCTAGATAGCTATCTAGCATTAGATTTGATTTGGAAAGGAAAGATGCTAATTTCCTTTGAATAGACACCACTGGAATATCATTGTCAAAGATCTGGTTTTTAAACACCCTATAGCCGTGCCGATACCTGCATGTGTCCGAAGCTAGATTAGCCGACTTGAGGGCAACGCGAGCCGTCACGCCTCACCAAAGCCCTTTCCGAAATCGATAGTAGCCCCAACAGCAACCGAACTAAGCACATGAGTTGGTAAAAGATTCAGAGATGAACCATAACGGCATGGAACACACCGACCGATTCCTGCGGTGCAGCTTCTTTGAGTATACAAAAGCTCTGTTATCCCATGTTTGGTGAAACTTTTGTATGGTGCTGATTATCGATGAGCTTTTTTTCAAAGTGTCACTATGAGAGGGTTTTAGGAGCTATTTTTGGGTTTCCAAGGCTCCATGAAGCCAACTCGGAGGGCGGAAAGGATCCGGCCGCCCATGTTGGTTTCCCGCCGTGACTCCGCGGTGTTTAGTGCCAGCGATGTCTGCTTCGGGCGTCTTTGGACGGTGCGTAGGTGAGTCAGGGCCTCTTTGGGGGAAAAGGAGAGCTTGGCTGCCTTAAGTTTTTTCTCCAATAGCCGGTCAAGCAAGAAGGCCAAGGCGGCGACAAAGACATGGGCCTGGCCTTCAAGAAGCTTTTGCTGTTCCAAAGGCTTTTTCGCCAGAACTAGAACCGACCGGAACGGAGGCTCCAGCGGAAATAGCGATGCCCGTGATGGGCCCAAAGGATGCGCTCAGCGCAGCAGCCCCAATCTTTTCTGGATGACGAAGCTTTTGCGTTTTCTACCCGCTTAGCGAGCTTCTGAGAGCTTTTTCCCGAATCTTAGCTACAGCTGCCTCTCGCATCGCTTGCTCGTAGGCCAGCCGCTAGAGCACTCTCGACTACAAAGATTCTCTGCCTCGGGAAGTCCTCCCGGAACCTCGGGCTTGCCTCGGTCTTTACTTTCCGAAAGAGACGGGCTGCCAGGAGAAGAGCTTGTGCTCGGGCCGAAGGTACTCTAGGACCTCCGGGCTCCTCCGCTGCCTAAAGTCCCACCAAAAACCCATGGCCTTGGCTCCAAAGAAAGCCCAGGTTGGCCCTACTGACCATCCCCCCGGTCCCCGAGCAAAGACCACCCGGCGCAAGCCCAAAGCGCTTCTCTCTAAATCCTCCACTACCGTCTGGACCGTTTCCAAATCCTGCAGACTCCTCCGGACCCTCTCCTTCGAAGTAGGAAGAGCTCAAATCGTAGAAGACCATCTTGGGCTTCAAGGAAAAAAGATCTTTAGGCTCAAGCAAAAAGGCCATCTTCAATCTCCCCCTTCCTTTGAATCAAGCTCATCCAGCGTCCGATACCAGGGCCAAAGGAAGCGGTGGCCCACCTGTACCCGACCGTTTTGCTTCCACACCGGCTTTAGTCCGCTCCCCCCTCGCCGATCCGGGACATAGTCAGTCTCTAACCACTGGGAAGAGGGCATGTTCGCTTCCCGGGCAAATCAACCGATGGGCTACAAGAACAAAAGCTCTCCTTACCTAGGGAAAGAGCTTGCCCCTCTAGAGCAGCTCCCCCAAAAAGCTAAAGGAAACCCCAACTCCTCCCACAAAGTCCTGGCTAATAGTGTTGGGCCCCAAACCGCCGCCAATTCTGGCTTAGAGCTCTCCGTCGTCTTTGCGCGCGGCTCCCCCGTTAAAAGCTCCACAAGCCTGTCCACATGAAGAGCCAAAAGCTCCTTGCGCTAGAAGATTCGCTATCGACCGGATCTCTAGATTTTCCCTCGATCGTAGTAGCTCTCCACCAGTCGAACGTACTGGTCCACTTTCCCGCTTGAGCCGCCGGATTAGAACGATACGCAGAAACATAAAGAGACATTATCCTACAACGTTGATCTATTTAGTTACTTTAAAAGATTTATTCATAATAATTATTCATAATGTATAACTATGTTTCGGCAAAAATGGCTCCCTCTCCTCTGGAGCACCCCCAAAATCAGGCGATTTTCACCAAACATGGGGTAGTGGTCTAGAGCCAGTAGAAGAGGCAAACCTCTTTTTGATTGTGGCTAAAAAGTAGGTATAAGCGATCGTTTGGCGGTCTTCAGAGGTCTTGGACATCAAACCAATTTGGGCGCAATTGTGCCAAAATGTAGCATTGATGGCCATCCACCGTATTTAGTGGTAAGAAATTTCAACAACTATAGTAAAGAACGATGTTTTTTGGACTGATCGGAATATATGTGGGTGAGGCAACTAATTGGTCAGGAGAAATGGATCCTGGTCCGCTCCATTTTTCATCAGCAAGATCAAGAATTTTTTCCAATGGATAGACTTCTTCCTCGATCAAATATCTCCTTTCTACTGAGTCGAAGTTAGTTATTCCAAGAAGACTTTTCTGCTTGTTATTAAAAAGAAAGAAAAAGAGCTTTTCTTCTTCATTAAAATTTACAATAGGAGAGATATTTGCAGTGCATATTAAAGATTTATATTTTTGACGTAATGCAATTGTATGCTGATACAATTTCCATAAGATGGCGTGTGTCCCTTCAGTCCTTAATTCCCAATTAATAATAGATTTGTTGAAAGCTTCTTGTTTTGTTGCATTATATCCTTCTTTGTCTCCATGAAAATCTGCGAACTCTTTCAGTCTTCCTTTTTGAACTGCTTCTAGAAGATTGGGATCCCCATGATCGACAAAGTAGAGAAAAGGGTTTTTTTCTCCATACTCTTCCCCCATGAACAAAAGCGGAATAAAGCCTGAAAGAAGAGTTAATACACAAATCATTTTGAGTTCACTAAAATCAATGAGACAAGAAAGTCTTTCTCCTAAATACCTATTTCCAATCTGATCATGATTCTGGGAAAAAACGATCAATTGGCTTCTTTTGACATGTAGGGGTTTTCTTCCATGCTTGCGTTTTCTATAGGAAGAATAGCAACCATCAATGACATATCCTTGCTTAAAAGCTTTTGCAACATGTGAAAGGGTGCCGAAATCAGAATAATATCCTTTTGTTTCCTTGGTTATAAAAGCGTGCAAAGCATGATGAAAATCATCACACCATTGTCCATGGAGATGACAGCCACCAAAGGCTTTCGGATAAATGAATTTGGGATCATTCCTATCACTTTCGGCAATAAGATAATGGGTTTTATTGAATGTGTGACAAAATTCTGTTGTTTTATCGGCTAATTCCTCAAGAAAAAGATACGCGCTTTCGTCATAAATGGCATGAATCGCATCCAGCCTTAAAGCGTCTATATCATATTCAGAAAACCAGAAAAGAGCATTATATATGAAAAAATTTCTAACTTCGTCAGAAAAAGCATCGTCATAATTAATGGCCTCTCCCCATGGTGTTTTATATTTTTGGGTAAAATAAGGAGCAAATTGACTAAAATAATTACCTTCCGG
>Ga0272448_1007101_pt1 | contig 11932 bp, 10 predicted proteins | sample YNPCB0191_FD_202220 | JGI IMG/M metagenome (GOLD analysis project Ga0272448, IMG submission 202220) | Hot spring sediment microbial communities from Yellowstone National Park, WY, United States - YNP-CB-019-1 | ecosystem: Environmental > Aquatic > Thermal springs > Hot (42-90C) > Sediment... | reverse complement strand
GGGTGGGCGTTGACAAACTCATGACGAATCGATAAAGTGATCGACGAGGGAAAGAAAATGGAGGTTTCTCGAGAAACAAGTGTCATCATCGTCACGCACAATCATTCACGCTACATCGTGTACTGTTTGAAAACAGTGATCTCAAACATGCCATTAGAAATTATCATGGTGGATAATAATTCATCGGATGACACGCTTTCACTAATAAAAAAGGAGTTTTCTCAAGTCGAAATTATCGATCTGAATGAGAATCGCGAAAATGGTGAGTTTGAAGGCAATCTCCTTCGTGATAAGAAATTTTCACTTGGTTATCGTGACTCAAAAAATGATCCCTACGGGACGCTTGATGATCGCTTTCATCATCCTAAAGCATCTCATGACAAAACAGAACCGCGAATCCGACTCATCAAATTACTTGAGAACAGAGGATATAGTGCTGGCAATAATCTCGGTATAAAATATGCAAAAGGGAAATATATTGTCGTATTGAATCCGGATACTCTCGTCGAAGAGCATTGGCTGGAGGAACTTGTGAAACCTCTGGAAAGAGGGGAGAAGGTAATAACAACACCGAAGATACTCCTCTACGACGGTTCCGCGATAAACACGTGCGGTAACATCAATCATTTCACAGGCCTTACTTTCACCCGAGGATTGAATGAAGATCCAGCAAGATACAATATTTTGGAGGAGGTCAGCGGTTTTTCAGGATGTTGTTTTGCTATCAAAAAAAGCGATTTTGAAGAGATTGGAGGGTTTGACGAGAGTTTCTTTCTTTACAACGAAGATTCAGAACTTTCCTGGCGAGCACACTTGAAAGGTTTCAGGATATTCTACGTTCCTAGATCGATTGTCAGACACGACTACAAATTGGTTGTATCGCCGGAGAAAATATATTATCTGGAGAGAAACCGATATGTGATTCTGAGGAAATATTTTTCTCTGAAGGATTTTCTGATGCTATCCCCTTCATTGCTAATGGCCGAGCTGTTGACTTTTGGATATGCGATAAGAAGCGGGTGGAAAGGGATAAAATCGAAGACAAAGGGCTTAGAAGAAGGCATCACTGCCGTGATAATAAGAGAAAATGGTAATCGAAGTCAACTGATTCAATCTCTCTGTTCAACGATACCACTCGATCAGCTTACATTCGGTGAATCCGATAGGAAGATCAAGCTCCTGATTAATCGAATTTTTAATTGGAATTACAAGGTGGCTACATGAAGATCGCTCTGGTCTGTTCTCATGGCGGGCATCTTACGGAGTTGCTCTACATTATGCAGACTTTTGAAGACCACGAAGTGTTCTTCGCGACATATGATAGCGAGAGAACTCGGGCAATGAACCACAGGAAGTATCTCTTTCCCAATTTCGGAGAAAAACCGTTGAAAATGCTGAAGAATCTACCAAGAATCTTGAACATAATGAGTAAAGAAAAGCCTGATGTCATTATCAGTAATGGTGCTGAGATCGCCATTCCTTTCTTTTTCCTTGGAAAATTATTCAGGGCGAAAACTATCTTTATTGAATGTTATACACGCATTTCTGAACCGACTATTACGGGCAAGCTTGTTTATCCGTTGGCCGATCTGTTCTTGGTATTATGGCCTGATCTCCTCAAAAAATATGGAAAAAAAGCTCAATACTGGGGAGGGCTCTTTGAAATCATTGAGAAACAAGAACTATCGTCATTTCACCGTGGAGAATTTATATTTGTGACCGTTGGCATGCATTATGCTGGTTTCGAAAGACTTATCAGAAAGATGGATGAAGTCGCTGGTAAGGTAAATGAGAAAGTCGTGATGCAAATTGGGAATACGCAATATGAGCCTATAAATGCTGAATATTTTAAATTCAAAGATTCAGATAATGAAATAAGAGAATACATGAGGAAGGCAAGGCTTGTCGTATGCCCTGGTGCAATGACGATTCTAGATTCATTAATAGAAGGTACCCCTGTTATTGCGGTTCCGAGACTACGAGATTATGGTGAGCATTTAAATAATCATCAGCTGATATTTGCAAAGAAACTGGAAGACTTGGGACTTATCAAGGTTGTAAGAGATATTGAAAATTTGGAGAATTTTATATTAAATATCGATTATTCAAATAGCAAAAGTATCGCAATAAATCAATTGTTTACGCGCAAGATTAGGGAATTCATCCAATCGCGATCGCAGGAGTGATGGTAATAACCATGGAGGTCGACTGGATGAATGGCTTTCAAAAAATGGCGGTATGAGGATATTTTTTAGTTGAGCGAAGCCTGATTAAAAATGCAACCTTTTGATTTCCTTGCATTGCGATGACGCGTGAACGAAAAAGAACCACCCAAGTACGCAGGAGAAGTAATCCATTGAACGATTTAATAGCGATTGCTTGGTTTTTTGGCATCAACTTTCTTTATTATTTCGTTCTCCTAAAGTCTTCTTTAACGAGGCGAGTATTTCTTTCAATTCAAAAAACGCGTTTTTATCTATCAAACTTCTTATAATCTCGTACAAGAGAAGACCGAAAGTTGCCCACAAAAATGCGGGTTTGTTTCCTCTGATTTCACTTATGAAATAACTAGCTATTACCAAGTTTAAAACTCGAGTTCCCGTGTCTATTCTTTGTCCCCGAGGAGATCTATAATGAAAAAGCTTCATATGCGGGCTAAGGTAAATCCTACAAACTTTGCCAATTCTGGCGGAGAATTCGAGATCTTCATTTAGTGCATATGTATTATATTCAAGTCTCTCATTGAATCTGTATTTTGTAACTATCTCTTTCCTAGCAGCGAAATTTCCCCCGAATAACCACTCAACCGGAATAAGCCTGTCAATCATTGGAAATTCTGGCATTTCACTTCTGTATCCAGATGGTAGTATCTTTCCTTTGGAAATACCTTCCCAGAGAAAAAGAATTTTGCCAAACCTTATAATCTTCCTCACAGCGCGCTGGAACAAAGTCAAATTGGAGAGTCCGTTTAGAGAAATCTCGCTCAGAATCATCCTGAAAAATGCATTATTGGGTGCTTTTTCCACGACATATCTCAAATCTTTTTGTTTTAGCCATCGCGATTCTATCAGATCGATTCTGTCAAATACGTAGCCAGTTACAATCTCTATTTTATCATCCTGGAAAATCTTCTTAACCTGAAGGAAATAATCTTCAGGAAGTATTGTGTCATCATCTAGGAACACGATGATTTCGCCTGTGGCAACGTCAACACCGAAATTTCTTTTCTTACATGTGCCTCCGACGTATCCAAAATACCTAAGATTGAGACTGTTTTTGAAATTGTCAAGAACTCGAGGCGTCTCTGTATCGTTAATTTCGCCAACAATAATAATCTCCTCTGGCTTAATTATTTGTTTTTCTAAACTCGACAAGCATCTTTTCAAGTCTACGGGTCGATCTCTTGTTGGGATAAGTACGGAGGTTTTCATGTTGCTAATTAAAATGCGTCTCTATCTTATCAAGATTCATTATTTTGAATGGATCAGCGATATCTTCCTTCTCCGTCATCTGTCGAACATTAGACCAATCAATGACCCAATAGCTAGCGAGAGCCCCCAAATTGCATAAAAAAACAAGAATTTGGTTTTCTTACGACGAAGACATTGCAGAATTCCGAAACCAGTGATTGCAATGGGTGCAAATAATAAAGATGGTGCATTGTGCTTGCGCATCGCTTTTATATTTCCTTCGCCATAATTAATCCGTTGTTTTATAAATTCCTTCATAGTCGACCTGTGGTAATGATAGCCAAGGATTTGTGAAACACCAAATTTATAGCCCAATCGACTCAGTCGATAAAAGAAATCTGCGTCCTCAGCGGCTTTTGTGAAAACCGGATCAAATCGAAATTGAATGATGAGTTCTCTTCTAATTATGAAGATTGGTGTTCCCAAATATTTTTCTTGTCCACGAAAATCCAAATATCTCGCCCAATGAAACTCCTCTCCTTCCTCCCAGTAACTCTTATCCTTCCTGGCTTCAACAACCAAGGCATGGATTGCTACCCATCCTTTATTTAACATCTCGGTAAGCATTGACGATAAAGTGTCGTCTCTGGGGAGTACAGCATCCGCAGCTACAAACGCCACGAATTCTGAGGAAGCATTTTCTGCTCCAATTTGCATTGCGTGTGCTAGGCCTTTTCCCCCATCGCTTATTATCATGTCCGTATATCTTCTTGCAATATCCACTGTGTCATCGGTTGATAAGCCGTCTACGACAATAATTTGCTCCACATTATTTGACTTAATGCTTTGAAGTGTGCTCTCGATCGTCTTTCCGCCGTTCTTTACGCAGACTACCGCAGTAATTGGAAGAGGTCTCATCTTTTATGTTTTTGATAGACAATTCAATATTTTTATCTTTCCATTGGAATTATAGCACCAGCCGAATCTTTAGGGATTATATTTTTTTTGATCTTGATATGATTCTTGTGATGCCACTTTAATTAGATTGTATTTCTTGAAAACGTCTTTTTTTTCATGTAGAAGCTATTCTTACTAAATTTACAATAGAGAATATCAAATAAGGAAAAAATTCGGATTTCCATCTTTGTATAATTCCAAATTATGGTATAGGTATATTCAAAAAATCTCGATATTTCTTGGTTTCGATGCGAAAAATCAATAAGTTTAAAATTAGAACTTAGGGAACTTCCGTTGTTAGAGTCAGATGAAAAAAGATTGATAGCAATAAACGACAGGACTTTATGGCTTTTCAGAATCTCATAAATCGGGAATTTTGTGCCATAGCATGAGAACAAGTCGATTGTCTAATAATCAACGCCAAAGCGTAAGGACTAAATCTACAATAAAATGAGAATTTGATTTAGGGGCTCCAAAACCTTTTTTGCAAATGTGTCGTAAAGAATTTGGAAACAGAGAAATTCGGGTATCTTTTGGAAAAAGGTTATTATTACTGGTTTTTAGAATGATAAATGATTTTTTTGTCCAGTTCCCAAGAATTTCTAATCAAAAAATGAAGAAAATCGTGTATTGACTACAAACCAATCAAATGCAAAAACTTAATCAGCCTTTCTCGGCAATACAGGAACCATTGAACGAGAAGGGAAAGGCAAACATTAATATCATAAGCAAAAGAACATCAAAGATACTTATTTCTATTTCAATTATTTTGGGCGTTTTTTCACTTTTCGACTCTAATATGAAGATAGGGAGTTTAGGGTTAATCGATGGTATGAATCCCTGCTATTTTTTTGCCATTGGTCTATTAATAATCTCTTTCTTCATCACGATCAGATACAATCCCAGACATATTTGTCTAATTTTGATTCATGTCTTGTGTCTTGATCTACTATTTGTCCTCGTTCCAGTTGTCGTCGAAGGTGCTCCGCGTTTCACATACAACTACGTGACTTCATCTCACATAAATTTCATTGTGCAGAATGGTCATTCTGATCATTCATTGATTCCTTATCAATCATGGCCTGGAATTTTTTACTTAGGCTCAATGCTTAATCTCATTGGCGGAATTTCCAGCATCGAAATAATTTTTTATACACCGATCCTTTTTTCTTTTCTTAATTTACCTCTGAGCTATTTGCTTTATTCCTCATTACTTGAGGATAAGAGAGAAGTTTGGGGTTGCTTCTTGCTGGGTTTCGTCTTCTTTTGGGGGGCACCGATCTGCTTCGTGCCAGGAGTGTTAGGTGGTGCACTAGCTTCTTATGCCATAGTGGGGTTTATTAGATGGAGAATTCTCGAAAGAAGAGATAATCCGTCATATGGGTTCATAATATTATTGTTTGCAATCGGATGCGTCATCTCGCATCTTCTTTCCTCCATTACTCTCCTTATTACACTGCTGTTCTTGTGTGTCATTGAATTGTTCTACAAGAAAGAACCCAAGTCAATTACAATCGTCTTATTTCTCTTTGTTATAATAATCTCATGGCAATTTTATGTTGTTGGATCTTATTCATTTTCGGTTCTTCGGAATTTTTTGGAAAATATGCTCAGATATGATGTCACGACCTCCGAGATATATAGGATGGGTTTCTCAGGATCACATGAACATTCACAGGTTGTAATGATTAGAATTGTAACTGCAATAGTATTGGTTTTTCTGGGCTTTATCGGCTTTTTAAAGTGCATTGGGAGGAAGCGATTTTCCACAAAATCAGCCGTAATCGCTGCTCTCATCACCGCTCCTACATCTATGGTTTTTCTGACGTCTTACTCTGGGGAGATTCTTTCCAGAGCTTTTTCAGGTAGCGCAACACCACTCAGAATATTTGCCTCCAAAAATCTCATCGGAAACATCTTCCCTTGGTTTCTATTGGTGCTTTTTCTATCCTTTCCTGTTTTTTCTTTCATTAATGCATATGGAAATGAAGCCTCAGACTATGTGGCTAGATCCGAAATCTATGGCGTGAGCTTTCTCTCAAAGACAGCAACAGCTAATTCAAATGTCTATACATTTCGACCTCGGATATGGGGATTTAATTATCAACAGACAATTACACGGATTGCTTTAGATCCAGAAAATTTTGTCTTTGATGAAAAAACAAAAAATTTCATATTGATGGCGGAAAGGGATATCGAGGATTACAAATTTCTAGTAGGGGAAGTCGATCTACAAAAAATCCACTCATTTGTGGATAAGAACTCAACAGCAAAAATGTATATGAGCAATAATTTTGCTCTCTTCTTCAATGCAACGTAATAATTTCTTAATCTCGATTGTTGGGGATTCTCAAGAATCATGTCTGGTCGAAATCATTCCTTGTCTTGCCACCAGAAAAAATTTTTGGGCAATTATTGAAACCTAGCATTCAATTAAGGTACTCTTCTTCAATTATTGTGGGGAGAAAAATGGCGCGTAAAATAATCGTAAGTTTAAGAGCACAGTTTCGTTGGGTTTTTTGCTCTAAAATCTATACAAATTCTCGGGGTGGGAACTCAATGTCGCAATTGCTCGGCGGCAGTAAGAAGCCATCCAGAAGGGCATAGGCTATTGCAGAAAATATTTTCTTAGATTTTCTTTTAAGTAGTGTGCTAAATACAAAAGATGGCGCTCTCACTGTAATATGAAAAATAAAGAAAGATAGAAAATGTCGACAGCGCGCATTTCTTCTCATAAAAAGGATTGCGTTTCTCATAATCAAGTAGGTTCTTCGCTCGTCGTATAATGAAAGAGATCGAGCTATTTTGTGCCATATTTTAGCATGCGGTACAACAACAACTCTAAATCCTTTTTTCTTTGCCCTGATGCAAAAATCAGTCTCCTCCCAATTGGCAAAAAAAGGCGGATACAGCAATCCTATCTCCTCAAACACCTTTCTCTTTATAAGCATCGCAGCGCCCCCGATGAAATCGACATCGATGATGCCGTCGAATTGCCTGTGGTCATTCTTACCTCTACCTAATACCTGGAAGGTACCACGCCAAAAATTCAATGTGCAACCCATAGAATCTATTGTATTGGGATCATCATAGTAAAGAATCATAGGTCCAAGGATCCCTATTTCCTGACTTTCTTCCGCCACCTTGACCAAATGATCAAGGAATTTCGAATCAACTATCGTGTCGTTATTCAATAGCAAAATATAATCAGCGCCCTTCTCCAGTGCATATCTAATTCCAATATTGCATCCAACCGTAAAACCGCGATTGACTTCGTTCTCCACTATTTGTACAGAATCCCCGAATTTGGATTTCAAAACCCTTACATCATCTCCTACGGAACCGTTATCAACAATCAAGATCCCAAAGTTATCATACTCTATTTTTTGCAGAGACTCGATACATTCTATCGTATCACTTAATCCGTTCCAATTAAGTATAACTATGAACACACGTGGAGAATCTGGATTCATTTAACTCTCCCCCTATTTGGACCTCTCAACACATGGGAGAAGACGTCCATCGTTTTTTCTGCTACAATCCTCCAGCTATGATTCTTACAAACAAAACTTCGTCCATTCTCTCCCATCTGCTTGCTGATCGATTCATCCATTGAAAGAATGCGGATAATTGCTGATGCGAGACTTTTTGGATTTTCTGGTTCATATAGAATGCCAGCATTCTCGTTTTCAATAATCTCAAATCCTCTCAATTTTGGTGCAACCACAGGTTTAGCGCAAGCCATGTATTCATATAATTTAAGTGGAGAATATCCAAATTTTGACTTTTTCTTGCAACAACAACAACAACAATCTGCGGCGTTAATATATATTGGAACCGATTCGTATTTTATGACACCTACGAATGTGATCGAATCGTGGATTCCCATTTTTCTAGCTAGGTTTCTGATCGTTCCAAGAATGGCCCCATCTCCCACGATCAAAAAATGCGCTTCCGGGCAACTTCTTAAAACTTCTGGGATCGCGAGAATCAAATCATCTAAACCTTGCCATTCAACCATGCTACCAACCCAGCACACATAAGGCCTATCAGGGTCGAGACCGAGCATCATGCGCGAATTCTTTGAATCCAATGGTCTGAATAGATCCGTGTTTGCGCCATTTTGAATCACGGTAATTTTGTGATGAGGCAAGGCGTATAATTTGATGAGTTCATCTTGTATATTAGTAGTGACTGTGATGATGTGATCACATGATCTATTTTCGATGTATTCCGTCAAAACATAAAAAGGAATTATTAATTTATAGATCCCCTGAAATTCAATTTTCACTTCCTCGATGACGACACCATTTACTTCTCTAATCAATGGAATTCCTGTTATTCTTGATAATAGTGATGCAAGAGGAAAAGGCGATCCATTTCTTGTGTAGATTATATCTATCTTTTGTTTCCTTGCAGTCCACAACGCAAGAAAGAAGCCATGAAGAAGGGCGCACAAGTAGCCCAGAAATCTCACATTTGGCCTTAAAACTCGACTGATTTTCACTCCTGAATGCATTTGTCTTTGACTTTTTTGATCAAATAATCCCGAAATCACGATTATCTGATTATTGAATTCCGCCAAATTTGAAATCAATTCTCTTGGATGCGTGGTGGCAGCTAGATTATTATCGATAATCATATGGGGTAAATACATCATGATTTTCATCGCATCACCGGAAACACATACTCTGGCTTATAACTGCGAGATTAGCAATGAGCGTAGATTTATTTTTCCCTATTCACCCATCAATGAGGTCATTAACACAGACCGTAATCCCTTCTTTACATCCATTATCTTCCACACTCTCATTTCATCAGAAATTACACTCATTACTCCCTCAAGTCCATATAGGTGTTCTTTCTTGTATTTTCGAGTTCTGTGATTCAGGAAATGAGGCTTTTGGTCTCTATCAGATATAAATTTGATTGATCTCATCTTTGATTAAAAGGAGAATAATACGGCGAATTCGGGATGTTTGATAACACGAAGCGAAATAGGTGTATTAAAAATTCAAAGGGATTATTGTTTACCATTTCTTTGATTATTTTTATACATGCATAGGTTCTATAATAGGTTCTATTTTTTATACTCTAAGATGTCGGGTTAACATAGACAGATAGTTATACTGTTCAAATTGATCGAAGCAAATCAACAAACTTTCTGAAATTCACTTGAGCATTGTAATTCTGACGCCAGTTTTCCTTCGCACGTAATCTTTTCTCAGCAGCAAGTAATGGATTATCGATCATTTCGATGATAGCATTTGCTATTTCTCGTGGCGTCGGGTCTTTTTTGAGCAAAACACCGTTTTCATTTGTAACAATCTCTGGCGTTCCGCCGACAGCCGTTGCAATCGCTGGTATCCCGCAGCTTTGCGCTTCCATAATCGAGACTGGAATCCCTTCTGATTCACTTACATTGATAAAGACATCAACGGGATTCTTTCTATAATATTCCATCACTTCTCCATGCGGCAAGAGTCCTAGAAATTTATAGTGAACATTTTTTGGCAACAATTGTTTGGTGAGAGTTTCAATTTCTTCTAAAAGAGGGCCTGTGCCTATATGTGACCATAGAAATGTTTGTCCCGGTCTCAACTTTCCAGCTTCAGCAAGTCCCATGATCAATAGGTCGACGCGTTTGACTTTGACGAGATTGGAACAAGACACGATTCTGAAAAATCCATCTCTAGATGGTGGTGTCGTGAACAAAGGATCGGGTACACCGAGCCTGTTCATTATCAGTTTACTTTTAAAGGGGGAATATCGAGTTTCGAGATATTTCACTCCGTGTTCCGAGATCGGGACTAGTCTGTCAACATAATTAAAAGATAAATGCCTGAACGGAATGTATGGTGGGTTATATCGTTCCTCATAAAGATCATAGCCATGAGCGCGTGAGACAAGTTTGATGTGAGGAAATTCGCTTTTCACCAGTCCAATTCCAAGGGTCTGAGCGTGAAACCAATATGTGTAAAACACGGTTGAGAAGGAATCTTCGTAATTCTCTTTGACAAACCGCCGCACAAAATCCCGCGTTCGCAGTGCCTCAGCCATGAATCCCAGCATTGAGAGAACATTTGGAAAGCATTTGCGTTTGGTGAGAGCATCAAAAAACTCGTGTATCAGCTCCTGTTTCGATAGGGACTGGAAATAATAACGGAGTGGGCGGGCACTCCTCATAAATGAATCTAATATCTTGACATTAGGCGGAAGCGGACGATTGGTTCTTCTCTCGGATGAGGTGGGACAAATCGGGACTAGTATCACCTTTTTGAACTCTGTAGCGAGATATGGTATCTCGTAGTCAAGGAAGATCTCGGAAACTAGATCATGTGGGTATTGATTGGTAAACAGGACAAGTGTATCATTTGCCCAATCATTGTTCATAGGGTCACCATTATCATGAACCCTGGTCGCGACGTGGGAAATCCTTTCAGAACCGTGCATCTAATGATATTACAGATACTAACAAGTTTCTTCATCCTTTCACTCATCGTATTCTTATCTTTCCTCCTATGCACGTACTTATCCTCCAGATCTTCAGGAACTCGAAACGGCGGTGAGATATCAATCCCCTTTTCTCGATATCCCTGACTCAAATAATATGCACCGGTAACACCAGCTACGGAAACGAGAATTGAATCGCATACGGATTCAACGAACTCTGGCCTCGAAAGACATTTTTTCCAAGACCTCCGTATGTTCTCCAAGCTTTTCGAGAACATACTTCCCGCTCCTTCTAAAAACCTTGATATCTCCTTCCCCATTCCCAATAAATCCTGAGCATCTTGCCGATTTGCCGTTCGGGGCGAGAATGGTGAAACCTTGCTCCTCTTTGATCTCTTAAAAGCATCGTTCGTCTGAACCCTTCCATCCTGAGTGATCACGATGTCGTCTTCGCCAATAGGTGTGAGAATCCTATGAACGCCACCCATCGATTTCAAGCGTTAGCTTCGGAGTCGTTTGGCCTGGTGGAAGAGACATTTGCTTTATCCCTATTACTTTCTCCGTCCCCGCTCATCTCGGTAAGAGTTTTTGTGGATGACGATGGGAGTATCGTGACCCCCTTGTGAAGAGCTCAGTTGACTCGCTAAAGGACTTCCCTTTATCGTCTGTGTGATACCACTTGCCCGTACACCTCTAAATTTCTGACAGAAAGCGTATCATAGCCCTTCGCTTGTTTTCTGGTGTAATCAAGAGTATGAACAATTTTTCGCATTCGTTTTTCAGGATTTGATTCATATTTTCCAATATCCGTATAGTCATCTCCTGCTTCGCAATGGTTACATCTTTGTTCTCCATGCTCTCCCAGATTTTTAAGAGACGAACGACTGCTTCATTATTAGTCGCGATTGAATGATTATAAGATTCATTAAGTAATTCCGCAACTTTTCTGTTCAACCTATCAATCTCTGCCCTCAGCTGGTCATTTTCTTTCTTGTATTTACCAACTTCATCTGCGTATTGGCTCGCTTTATGAAGTATCGCTTCTTTCTCGACACCGACCTCGGAAATCTCCGATTTGAGCTTCTCGTTTTCTTCTCTAAGCCTCTTGTTCT
>Ga0272448_1007099_pt1 | contig 11934 bp, 4 predicted proteins | sample YNPCB0191_FD_202220 | JGI IMG/M metagenome (GOLD analysis project Ga0272448, IMG submission 202220) | Hot spring sediment microbial communities from Yellowstone National Park, WY, United States - YNP-CB-019-1 | ecosystem: Environmental > Aquatic > Thermal springs > Hot (42-90C) > Sediment... | reverse complement strand
GAGACCTCATACCACGGTTCATGATCTCCAGATAAAGATACATACCACACTCCCGGAATTGAAAGCCTTGGGGAGAGAGATCATAACCTCAGGAGGTATATCCACCCTCAATCTCGGTACGGTCGACAGGGAGACCCGTGTGGATGTCTCCGGGGATCTGAAAACACTGGGTAAGGGTGGAGTTGCGGGTGCATGGCTCGAGTCGGCAGAGGATATCATTGGTGATGCGCTTGTCTCATTTTCTGCAGAGGGTATGCGGGATGCAAGAAAGTATGTGATCTCACCCCCGGATGATGTGCATATTGATGGTGCATTTGGTGAATGGAAGGAGCTGAAGGAAGACCCTGTGGATCAGGAATACCGGAATATAGATATCCGGAGGTATAATGCCCTGAGAAACGGATCCGGGATCCTCTTTTATCTTGATGTTGAGGGTGAGGTATTCGGCGGGGTGGTTGTCCCGTTCAGCGCACCGATAATTATCTCTACACCTCCAAAACCCGGGAACGGTAGCGGTGTTCCGCCGGGTCTTCCCCGGGCAGACGGGGCAGATAATGCATACATCTTTCTCGATGTGGACAGGGATCCCTCTACAGGGTACAGTGTGGGGGAAATCGGTGCAGAATATGCGGTGATCATCACCGGAAAGTATGGAAAGGTCTTCTCGAGAGGGTTATACCATTATGGCAGGGCGTGGAACAGGGTCTCTGATGTCTCAATCCTGCGGGATAGTTCTCAATTTGAGGGAGCGGTCTCGGTTCCCGGGTTGAATAACAGCGTGAAGGTAGTCTTTATGGTAGAGCGGTGGGACAAACAGGAACGGGATCTCACTGAGACCGAGATCACCGCCATGCGATCGATGCCGCATACCCGGAGAGGCTCCCGGGAGGAACGGGTAACAGACCTCCCGGAACCTGAGGCGATCGAGAGGTATGATTTTGTGATCGGTGAACAGAGGTTCTATAGTGGTTACACGCTGATTACAAATACATATTACAGGGCACAGTCGATCGTGGCACCATTCGATTTTATGCTTACACGGACAAGGGTAGTGGTCTGTGATAACGGTAGTGCTGCAGATACACTCACAATGGAGATCCGGACGGACAGCGGGGGTCTCCCCTCATCCACGGTTGCCCTGAGTTATACCCCCTCCCTGCCTGCACCAAGGGATTGCAGGAACCCGCCAGCAGGATACATCTATGCAGTAGCAGACTGGAATTCACTTATAGAAATCAAGGGCGGAACGAGGATCTGGCTTGTCCTGAAGAGCAGTGCGACAACTACCGATGAGGCGATATACTGGCTCAGGTCAACATCGGCTGATCTCTTTCCGAACGGATACTATGCATATTCAAACGATGGGGGATCGAGCTGGACATCGATCTCCACCTATGATGGACTCTTTACCATGCACGGAACGGAGATCATGTCGTTTGAAGACAGTGCAGAGAGCAGTGTGAAGGGGTCGAGGTATGTCCTCGGGGATGGTGTAACGATAGGGACAGGTACATCAAGTCAGAATGCGCCGCTTGATGCGTATTACAACTATCACAGGTCCCAGATGATATACCTGGCAAGCGAGGTCGGTAGCGGGGGTCTCATCACCGCCATCAAGTTCAACTCTTATATTATGAACGAGGATAATATCCAGAGCCTCCAGGTATGGCTTGGAGAGACACCCCAGTCCTCATACAGCAGTGATACCTGGATATCCCCCGAGGGGACACTTGTATACTCGGGGAGTTTTACAGTACCGATGTACGGGTACGGGAGCAGTCAATCCGTGAGATGGATGGAGATCCCGCTTCAGACACCCTTCGTCTACTCCGGGACGCAGAACCTCCTCGTAAGCATATACACCCAGACATCACGGGAAGACGGATATTCCCTTTACTATTATACCTCCACGGGAAGTTACATGTTCGTCAGCGGGAGTGATGATTCCACGAACCCTCCGCCTGTAACCAGGTCATACTCCAGACCGAACATCCAGATCGTCTGGGGCGCATGGCAGAGGGGTGTACCTGCGAATGTAGGTCCACCCGGGGATCATACCCGGGGAGGAAACACCCTATCATGGGGGACCATCATCAACGGGAATTACCCCAACTCCATCACTGCCACCCTGACCACAAACTACATCTATCTCCCATCAGGTACAACACCTGTTCTCTCCTTCTGGCACTATTACGATACGGAATCCTCGGTAGACGGAGGAAGGGTCCTCTATTCCATCGATATATCCTCCGGGTTTTCTCCTCTGAACCCCGTTGGCGGCTACCCCTCGACATGTTCCTCCCTCGGGGGGTCCGGGTGTTTCTCCGGTGCAAGTGCCGGGTGGAGAAGGGTGGTCTTTGACCTATCCCTGTATGCGGGAAATACCATAAGGTTTAGATTTCAATTTGCATCGGATTCGGGTGGACCCGGTCTCCCCGGATGGTACATCGATGATATCAAGGTAGGTTATCCGATACAGATAGATGAGGTCTGGTCTTACGGGACCGGTGCAGGGGAGAAGATCGTCCTGTACAACTATGGACCGTCAGACATCTCTGTAGCCGGCTGGAGGATCGCAAGGACCTCCGGAGAGACCATAATCCTATCGGGTACCGTTCCCTCAGGGGGGACATGGTCGTACTCCATTTCGCTCAATGATGCAGGGGATTATGTTCGAATAAAGGATTCAACCACCAGGGGTTCCATCTCTGAGTCCGGATATGCATCCAGCACAAGGGTTGATGTGGATTATATGCAGTACGGGACGACCACCGGTGTTGTCTCACAACTCTGGGGACTGATATGGACACAGGGGTCTGCCCTTCCTGCACCATCATCATCGTCCCAGTATCTTAAACGGGACAGTGAAGGGTCGTTCACCTCCGTGGATACGGGTGACGCCGGGGACTGGGTCATTGTCCCGGAGTGGACTGCCCCGTGGATCCTGATGTGTATCTCTGTTCCGCCGGTCGTGATCTTCATCAGAAGGAAAAAGCCAGGCTCAATCCGATTTTAGCATCCTCATGAGTTTCTCATCTGTCCTGTAGGCAAGGATCAGATCCGCAGCATCTTGGACATCCTCGATCGCCACACTTTCTCTTCCTTCGAATGCTGCGTTGGTGCGTGCAAGTTCGGAGAGGAGAAAGTCCATCTTCATCGGGAGTTCTTTAAGGTGACAGATCTGTGATATTTTCCCCTGAATCTTTGTGGAGAGGTTGATCTTCGCAAGTGAGTCCCGCGCCTTCAGGATGCGCTCTTTCAACTGTTTATCTTCATGTTCGAACTCTTTTCTGACCTTCCTGGGGTCAACCATATATTCACGCAGACGCTTTGCGACCTCCATCCTCATACTCGGGTCAGATAGCGGGTCAACACGGATATGCATCGCCATCCTCCGAAACGCTTCAAGGATCTCGAAGTGACCCCGGCTCATCATGTCAAGCACAAACCGGACCTCGTTCGGGTCCTTTCCCTTCATGGCCCTGCTGAGAACACCCATATTCAGTTCGGTATCTATCATCCCGTAGGATATCGTCTCCCTCGAGGGGAATACACCCGAAATGAACCGTTCCTCAGAATTCCACGGAAGGATCGGCTTTCCATCAGGTCTCTTCAGGTCATTGAGAAGATAGGCAAATGAGACCACCATCATGGTCTTTCCATTCCCCTCCTCGCCCCATAAGAGGATCCCTCCGATCGCCGGGTTTATCGCATTGAGAATCAACGCACGCTTTGCCCGATCCTGACCGACAATCCCTGAAAACGGAAACGGCTCCTCGCTATAGGGTACCCCCCTGCGAAGCAGAAGGGATGGGTGACCTGAATCACCGGCACCGCTTCTGGCTTTCCTTATCTCATCTTCCCGTCGTGCTATCTCCCTTTCAAACTGCTGGCGGATCAGATCCTCCCTCTTTCTGTACTCCACTTCCAGAATCGCCCGTAATGCCTCTTTTTCCTTTTCGATTCGTGTCCTGAGTTCATTCTCAAACTCCTTTCGTTTTGCTTCCATCTCCCGGAGAAACTCCTGCCGGATCTTTTCCTCCCGTGTCTTGAACTCAACCTCAAGTTTCGCACGTACCGTCTCTTCTGCTTTCTTGACCTCACTCTCGATCCGTTTCTCGCGTTCCTTTTCGAGTGCTGTGCGCTCCGCATCAAACACCCCTCGCATCTCGATCTCCTTTCTTCGGATTGCATCCTCCATTTCTTTTCTTAACTCCGCCTCGCGTCTTGTATACTCCCTGTTTAACCGTTCTGTAATCTCATCACGGATCCTCTGCTCCTCCTTTGCAAGGTTTGCCTGGAATTCGGCTTTTGCCTTCTCCCTTTCAACCTCAATAACCTCCTTCAGCTCTGCCTCTCTCCTTGCAATCCGTTCCTCCACCTCTTTCTGCATCTCGGAGAGACGCCTTCTCGCCTCGGCTACCTCCGCCTGAAGCATCTCCTCCCTCTTGAGAAAACTGGATTCAATCCTCTCCCTCTCCTTTGCCGCCTGAGCCTTTACCTCCCTGACCTCTGCCTCTTTTGAGGCAAGGTCACTCTCCGCCTTCTCTCGGAACCTCGCATACTCCGCTTTGAGAGCCTCTGTCTCCTGACGAAGCGCACCTTCCCTTGCCCGGGATTCATTTAACTGACTTTCGAGATGAGAAACAACCTTCTCATGTTCTTTCATCCGCTTCTCGAGTTCCTGTTCAATCTTCTTCATTTCTTCCTGAAGTTCGGTCTCCCTTTTTTCTGTTTTAGCCTTGAGTTCGGATATGGCTTTTTCGTACCTCTGCTTGAGTTCACCTTCAACCCTTGCGGTGATCTCCTTTTCCTTCTTTTTGAGTTCCTTTGCAACCTCTGCCTTTGCAAGTTTTCTGGCAACCTCAAAGACATCCTCTTCCTCGTCAGGGACCTTGTCTTCTTCGTCAGGGACCATTTCAAATTCCCCCAGTTTGCCCCACAGATGGGTAAACCATTTAAATATGTTCCGTCATCGAAGCATGGTAACCCGGTTAGAGTCTCACACCGAGACCGTATCTCCGTGAGATATCCACCAGCATATTATAAGTAGCCCGATCTACAGGAACACCCATCTTTATGTTTACCGCACGGGCACGATACTCCTTCTCATTATGCAGGTATATCTCCTTTGCCCCACATGCCTTATTGCCCGTTTTTACCTTCATCAGAAGGGATGTAAACCTCTCGGTTATCCTTTCCGGATCACCGAAGAGGTCAACCCTGATCCCGGCAAAGAGATGACAGATCCCACCATGACCGCCTCTGTATGTCTCCCAGCTGGGTTCACCAAGGGATAACCCTGCGGTAAGAAGTTCCACTATCATTGCCAGTCCATACCCCTTATGACCGCCAAACTCCTCCCCCTCTCCACCCAGAGGAAGGATCCCTCCACCTTTTTTTCCCTTCAGGTTCTCGAGTACCTCTCCCGGGTCTGTTGTTGTATGTCCCTGTGCATCAACACACCACCCTGCAGGTATCGCCTTCTTATTCCTTGCATGGACCTCCAGTTTTCCCCGGGGAATGACACTCGTCGCCATATCCACCATGTAAGGGTATCCGAGATCTGCGGGAAACGCTACGGCAATCGGGTTTGTCCCGAGAATGGTCTCCCTGCTGAATGTGGGGACAACCATCGGCGCTGTGTTGGTTGCGGAGAACCCGATCATCCCGGATTTCGCAATCCTCTCTGCGTAATACCCTGCAATCCCGTAGTGATTGGAGTTTCGAACCACAACTATACCAGCCCCGGTTTTCTTTGCCATCTTGATCGTTAAATCGGTCGCAACCTTTGCAGTATACTGACCGATCCCGTTCATCCCATCAACCACCGCCGAGAGTGCCGTCTGATATACCACCCTGGGCTTACTTTTCGGGTCTATCACCCCCTGCCGGATATGTTCAAGATACCTCTGAAGCCGGGCAACACCATGCGACGGGATCCCCCTGAGATCCGCTTCAATCAGGTTGTCCGCAACCACCTCCCCCTTTACCCGTGTGCACCCTTCTTTCATCAGGGATCCCTGAACGATCCTCCTGACTGAGCCTATCTTAAGATGTTTATATAATTCGAACTCATCCATTACGAACACCATGGATGCATACCATTCCCTTATATTAATCCGTTTTGAAGAAAGGGAGGAGGTATCCGGTACCTCCTCCTGCAACTCATGAGTTATCCTGATGTCCTGCCGAGGATGTCTTCAATTACCCGGTCAAGTCGCTCCTTTGTAAACTCCTCCTCTTCGAAAGGTCGTTTCCTCATACGGTGTGGGAGGGCTAACTCTGCTGCAACGGATATATCCTCCTTTGTGACTACAAGCCGGGAGTTGTATGCTGCATGTGCACGGGCGGCACGCTGAATCGTAATATCTGCCCTGTGCCCGTCCACCCCAAACTCAAGGCATATCTTGCTGATCAGGTTGATCTGTTCTTTCGTGATCTTCACGCTCTCGAGTCTGCGCTTTGCCTCGGCTATCTTCCTCTTCAACTCCTCCTGCTGTCTTGCAAACTTCCTGCGAAACACCTCAGGATCCCTGTCGAACTCCTCCCTTCTTGAGACGATCTCTATCCTCTGCTCCACATCATCGATCCCCTTGATCTTAACTACAGTCCCGATCCTGTCAAGGAGCTGGGGTCTGAGTGCCCCCTCCTCCGGGTTCATGCTCCCGATAATGATGAATCTTGCCGGATAGGAAACACTTATACCCTCTCGTTCAACCGTGCATACACCCATCGCTGCAGCATCAAGCAACACATCCACGATGAAATCGTCAAGGAGGTTGATCTCATCTATGTAGAGTATCCCCCTGTTCGCCTCCGCAAGTAACCCGTGTTCGAACGCCTTCAGCCCGTGGGTCAGGATCTTTTCGACATTGATCGTCCCGACGACCCTGTCCTCCGTAGCGTTCAGAGGCAGGTCAACCACACGAACGGGAACCTCTTCCCACGGGATCTCCTCGGGTCGCATACCTTTAAACCTCTCTCTGCACTCCCAGCAGAGTTTCTCCGGGTCGTCAGGATCGCAGTTAAACCTGCACCCCTGGACACGCTTGAAGTTCGGGAGGAGTTCGGCAAGACCCCGAACAGCGATACTCTTTGCAGTCCCTTTCTGACCCTCAAGAAGGACACCACCAATGTTGATATCAATCGCATTAAGGATCAGGGCAAGTTTCATCATCTCCTGACCTACAATCGCTGTAAACGGATAGATCTCCCGGGTTACCTTCTGGGATGTCTCCGGTGAGGGTACCAGCGATTGGATGGACGGTCTGGGTTTCTCCGGTGCCTTGATCTCCGCCTGAACGACAACCTTCTCCACCTGGACCTTGGTCTCCTCGGGTGCAATTGTAACGGTATCCGGTGAAACCGTAACCTCGGATGTCATGACACTCCCTGCACCCACCACTGCCTGAGCCTGAACCTCTCCCTTCACCTTTACACCCTCTTTGAGGAGCGTTCCGCAGGTCGGACAGACGATCTCCATCACATCGATCACAGATGCACACTTTGCACACCGGTATTCATCCTCCGCAAACTCTGCCCCGCATACCGGACATGAGGGGGCTGATGCCGGGACAACCGCACTGCACAGGGGACACTTCGTCTCCTCCTCAACCATTAATGCCCTGCAGTTCGGACATATGATCGACTCCGATGGGACGAGTTCTCCGCAGTTTTCACAGCGGCATACCTCCGTGACGAACTGTGCACCGCAGTTCTGACAGTTATCTTCATAGATGCTTACGGGTTCTCCGCACTGCGGACATATCGATTCCTCGCCAATATATTCTTCCAGACCGAGTTCTTCATCGATCCACCTGGTCTTGATTTCGTCCTCCAGAGGAGATACCCCGGGAAGACCTTTCTCTTCAAGGGGCGGGACAGCCTCATCAACAGCAGGCTCCGGCAGACCCTCATCAGCCACCTTTTCAACTGCTTCAGGCTCCTCCTCCGGCGGGGGCAAAACCCCTTTTTCATGAGTTTCTTCCGCAGGGGTCTCCGGTTCAGCAGGTGGTTCCTTCTCCTTTACCATCGAGGCCATAAGATCCTCTTTAATCTTATCCTCAAGAAGGGTCTGCGCATCTTTTTTCTCCTCTTTAAAGGGCTGACCGCATGCGATACACTCCTCTGCACCTGCAGGGTTCTTCTCGCCACAGGTCGGACAGAGGATCTCGCTTACCTTTACCTCGAGGTCTGCAAGACAGTTTGCACAGAGTATGCTATCCGGGCTGTTCATCGCCCCGCACTCCGGACACTTGATTGGCTCAGGCATCGGTTCTCATCCCCTTCTCCTTCTTTTTCTCACTTTTTTCAGCATCCATCTTTCTCAGTTCCTCAACCAGGATTTCGTCAAACATCATCCTTCTGCTCTGTTCTTTTATTTTTTCCGCTCTTTTTCGTCTGAGGATCAATAGCGAGAGAATGATGAGGATTACCAGAATGACTCCGATGACCACCCAGGGGACATAGACCATCATCGACACAGGGCGCACATTGATCCTAAGTGAAGTATAGTTAGTGAACCCTGTCGCCGGGTCGTATACATCCACTTCAATCGTATACTCCCCTTCGATCTCCGGGGCGGAAAGCATCATCGAGAATATCCCCTGTGCGTTTGCAGTGGTGTTGTGGATGATGCGTCCGTCCTCGAGGAGGAGTATACTGACCCTCGCATCTGGAACCGGGTCCGGACCACCGTTATACCGGACCTCGCCCCGGACATAGAAACTCCCTCCGGGCGGGACACTTTCCGGTTCTGTTCTTGCAACCACAGAGATGGAAAACGGAGGAATGACCTTTTCTGCAAACCTGATACTCAGAACAGTATCTTTAACAACTGCAAGGGCAAGACTCTTGTTATGCACACTCCCCTGCTTTGAAAAGGAGACTTTTATCGTATAGTTTCCGGCAAACACCCGACCCTCCGGGGAGATCACATCCCCGAGAAGGTCAACCCCGAACATTCCCCCGGTGTCTGTAACCCCGCTTGCAACAAGGGATCCCGTCCCCATCAGGTAGTATACATCTACATTCGCACCCGGCACGGGACGATCATTCCCGTTGGTCACGAGCATGGTTACATGCCAGTAGCGGTAAACCTCCATACCTTCAGGGACGGAGATTTCTCTGAATCTGATTGATGTCGCATGAACCCTAGATACACCGGAAAGGATCAGTCTTCCCTTCACATCCAGATCCGAGAGTGTGATATTTTGCGAGGTGATATTTGCATCCCCGGATACCATCACCCCGGAGAGCATTACCCTTGAGGATGATGTGGATATCGAACCGACATGTACATCCCTGAGCGTGAGACCCGTAAACGACCCTTTCACTGCACCGGTTATACCTGTTCTGGTCAGATTTACCTCTGATGACCCCGTTCCTCCAATCGATGCGTTCAGAGACGAATCACTGGCATGAAGCATACCATCCTTAAGGTAGATCCCCATCGGCATATTACTGTCGATACTGGAGTTGTCACGGAGTTCAATCATCCCTGAATCAAGGATCACACCGGACCTCCCCCGGGACTGGTCGATGAATACCCTGCACCCATCCTTCAGGATGAGTCTCCCTCCGTTCTCCACGACCAGATTCCCCTGCAGATATATGGATATCTCACCCCCGCTACCGGAGATGACCCGTTCCACCCCGTTTATCGAGAGGTCTCCTGCCCCCCGTCTGTACCCTGCCATCACCGGGAGTTCAAGGTATCCGTATGTGATGGGGGTCTGCGGGTGCCCGGGTTTAAATGGCGGAAGCACTACAGGATATGACGAATTTGACCCCTGATACTCCGCATAAAGGGTATAGTTTCCTTCATAGGAGATTCCGGATGCCGTAATCGTATCTGAGACCGGAATGAATGTGGCACTACCATTCAGGGTTAGCCTCCATTCGACGGTCTCACCCCCGGGATATCTCCTCAGGGTAACATTTACACCATCCATGGGGAGACCGATCGCATCGTTCACCCGTGCCTGGAGCCAGTGATGGATCTTCACCTCACCATTTCCCGTGACCTGAAGTGAACCTGTCATTACATTAACCAGTCTCACACCCAGAGAGGAGACGAGGATCTGACCTGAGACTGTGGTGTTTGTTATTGTGCCCGGGGTATTCAGGATAAGATTTCCTGACATTATGCCTTCTGCTATGGTGAAAGGAGCAGATATACTCATTGACCCTGTGCTGAGTATGCTGGTCCGGATCTCTACCCCTCTTCCTGTGCATATCACGGTTCCCTTTGTCTCTAATCGGGATGATGTGATCTGGAGTTTTGAGTTGTTGGACATGATTACATCAAGGGGATAATCGCTGAATACCCTGCTGGACTGGATATTCAGTGTGGCGTTCCCCTGAACAAACACACCGAACTCGTTTGCCGAGTACTGGAGGATCTCCATCTCTGATCCGGTAATAACCAGAACGGCATTATCCCGCACAATGATGTTTCCCTGAATCACTATATCCCGGTCTATAACCCGGACATCGTTTCCCCCCACCACGAGGTCACCGAAGATGGTCTTCTCTCCTCCGGATTGAACATGAAGACTTATCACTGGGATCAGCAGAAAAACTACCACTGATGCACGAATCCACGACCTCATGAGTTGCATATCCACTCCGTATTCTCCTTTTTAATATATTAAACTATCGGTTCAGACCCACCCCCTTGCTATACACCCCTACCCGGGGTTAAAGGTCACAGGCCATGTCCCTGCTCCTCTTGTCTTCATCATGTACCCGATCCCGGGCAGGATCTGGAAATTATTTCCCGGCGAATCAGGACATGACCATTCACCGACAATATCTACATAGGAACATGTCTCCCAGGCTCCCATTGCGGGGTTCCACCAGGATACCTCATAGACCTGCTTTCCCGGGTTCTGGGATTCGGTCACATTGGATACACCGTAGAACCCTCCTGACCCATCATCGTCCCACGCCTTGTAATTATGCGTGCTATACGGAATGGAGAAGAATGTTATCCCCTGATATACACTCACCACGGCTGCACTGGTGATAGCCTTTCCCCACATGGGATAGGTTACCGGCCATGAACCTGAACCCCGGATCTTCACCACATACGCCTTTCCCGGGGAGAGATCGAAGTTCGTGCCATACCATGTATCCCCATCGGAGGAGATTGCGCTTACCCATGTCTGTGCGTCTGCATCCCACTGCATCACCTCGAAGGGTATCTTTCCGGTCTTTGCCTTGAGATCCTTTCCGAGGTCAAACGCCCTGAACAGCGACGACATCTTCACCCGCAGGGAGATAAGGTTTACCCCCTGGTAAAGGGTAAGGGCTCCGTTTGTCCCTCTCACATCGTAGTAAAGCTGGGCATCTGTCTTCACATTGCCCACCATATCCGTGACCCTGAACTCAACAAGATTGTTTCCGATGAATGCAGTATCCCAGAGGTCAAAGTTATCGGTCTTGCTCGATGCGCCACCAAGGTTATCCCAGAGGGTCATCCATGCGGAATTGTTGTTCGGATACCTGTACTCCACCTTTTTCAACCCGCTGTTGGGCGAGGTTTCAAAGAAATCCACATTCACGGTATTCCCCGGGTCGCCTGAATACGGACCATAATATGTTACACCATTGTAGTTAATCGTGGGTGGTGTGGCATCTACCTTTATTGTGAATGTCTGTGACCCGTGTGGACCACCTCCGGGGACATTGATGATCTCAATCGTATGGGGATAATCTTCATCCGTGGTAGACTTTGCAATCGTCTGATAGCTTAAGGTTGCGCCAGTTGTCTGAACCCAGTTTGTAGGAACATCATCATGTATCCGGATATCGAAATCAGAGTCCAGAGGCATAACGGTTGACCCTTCATAATACACGGTGAGCCCGCTCCATGTAATCTGTTCACTGCCGCGAACCCATGAGCCCGGAGTGAGGGGACCCTGATAC
>Ga0272448_1007096_pt1 | contig 11936 bp, 11 predicted proteins | sample YNPCB0191_FD_202220 | JGI IMG/M metagenome (GOLD analysis project Ga0272448, IMG submission 202220) | Hot spring sediment microbial communities from Yellowstone National Park, WY, United States - YNP-CB-019-1 | ecosystem: Environmental > Aquatic > Thermal springs > Hot (42-90C) > Sediment... | reverse complement strand
AGTTGAACCAGAGCCCCGTTCAGAAGGGGATTGAGACTCCGATCTTGCGCTTCATCTCGTCGTGCCTCTGGTTGAACCAGAGCCCCGTTCAGAAGGGGATTGAGACCTTGGTCATAGGGGCAGTGCACCCCATGCGGGGAGTTGAACCAGAGCCCCGTTCAGAAGGGGATTGAGACCCCCTCTGGCGCGCGCGCCCAGCGGGGGTTGCCGTTGAACCAGAGCCCCGTTCAGAAGGGGATTGAGACCGCGGATAGCTACCGCGCTGGTATGCGCGGTAGGTTGAACCAGAGCCCCGTTCAGAAGGGGATTGAGACCCGGCCGAAGCGGGCAAACAGGATCTGTTCAACGGCGTTGAACCAGAGCCCCGTTCAGAAGGGGATTGAGACCCGTCCCTTTGATCCAGTTGAGTGTCGATTCGGTTGAACCAGAGCCCCGTTCAGAAGGGGATTGAGACTGAGCCTCGATGGAAATGGTCACCGCGCGGCCGTGTTGAACCAGAGCCCCGTTCAGAAGGGGATTGAGACCCCCAAGTACCTGATGAATTTGTCCCATACGTCTTGTTGAACCAGAGCCCCGTTCAGAAGGGGATTGAGACTCGGCCACGCCTTCTCCGCCCCAGACCTGCACGGTTGAACCAGAGCCCCGTTCAGAAGGGGATTGAGACCCTTCTCGACTCACTCGTTTCCATCGTCCGCGGTTGAACCAGAGCCCCGTTCAGAAGGGGATTGAGACCTGACGCGCGGCCGATTCTCGATGACCGCGACGTGTTGAACCAGAGCCCCGTTCAGAAGGGGATTGAGACACCGAAGAAGGCTTCCGCCGACTCCAGCGCCTTGTTGAACCAGAGCCCCGTTCAGAAGGGGATTGAGACTCCGACCAGATTCTGTTCTCGGTGCAAATGGGCGTTGAACCAGAGCCCCGTTCAGAAGGGGATTGAGACCGATTCGGTGAGTCTCATTGCTTTCTCTTTCCGCGTTGAACCAGAGCCCCGTTCAGAAGGGGATTGAGACTCGCCGTCCCGCAGCTTCGCCGCCGCCTGCCGGTTGAACCAGAGCCCCGTTCAGAAGGGGATTGAGACCCTTTGGCATGGCGCACCAGCAACTCGATGATGCGGTTGAACCAGAGCCCCGTTCAGAAGGGGATTGAGACGCCGTTGCCAACCATGTAGTCGGCAAGCTCGGCGTTGAACCAGAGCCCCGTTCAGAAGGGGATTGAGACGGGAATTTGTCCCCGCCGTAAGAGAAGCCATAGTTGAACCAGAGCCCCGTTCAGAAGGGGATTGAGACCACAAAACCGAGACATCCTCCTCGCACAGGTTGTTGAACCAGAGCCCCGTTCAGAAGGGGATTGAGACAGGCCAGAGGAACGCGATTGCGTGGGTGCTGTTGTTGAACCAGAGCCCCGTTCAGAAGGGGATTGAGACCGGGGGTCATCGCCCGGGATGAACAGGCGTCCGCGTTGAACCAGAGCCCCGTTCAGAAGGGGATTGAGACGCCTCGAGCTGGTCGGAGATAGATCCGACCAGGTGTTGAACCAGAGCCCCGTTCAGAAGGGGATTGAGACTGGTGCTGCCACTGATGCGTGTACCCAGTGTGAGTTGAACCAGAGCCCCGTTCAGAAGGGGATTGAGACGAAAGATATCGTTTGCGGCGGCGCGGACCCGGTTGAACCAGAGCCCCGTTCAGAAGGGGATTGAGACCTGGAATGCGATGCTGTCTCCCCACTGGTTGGTTGAACCAGAGCCCCGTTCAGAAGGGGATTGAGACGTTGACGGTTTCGCAATCGAGCGCCGCGATTGTTGAACCAGAGCCCCGTTCAGAAGGGGATTGAGACAAATAGCTCTGGAACAAAACGCCATGCATCGGGTTGAACCAGAGCCCCGTTCAGAAGGGGATTGAGACCGTCATAATCGAAAAAGTATCCAATGCAAAGTTGAACCAGAGCCCCGTTCAGAAGGGGATTGAGACTCGCCGAACTTCGCCTTGCACCAATCCATAGGTTGAACCAGAGCCCCGTTCAGAAGGGGATTGAGACACTGGGTGCAGGTCGCCGTCCCGCAGCTTCGCCGTTGAACCAGAGCCCCGTTCAGAAGGGGATTGAGACACCATCGACTCGAAGATGGCCTGCTCGCGGGTTGAACCAGAGCCCCGTTCAGAAGGGGATTGAGACGCTGCAGCGCCGGACGCAAGACTGATGATGTCGTTGAACCAGAGCCCCGTTCAGAAGGGGATTGAGACGCTGTACTCGTTGTAACCCAGTTCCACGATTCCGTTGAACCAGAGCCCCGTTCAGAAGGGGATTGAGACTGAATGCGGGGTCACCCCATGCCCCCAGTCGCACGTTGAACCAGAGCCCCGTTCAGAAGGGGATTGAGACCACTTGGCGCGCCCACTCAAGAGCCTGCTCAGTTGAACCAGAGCCCCGTTCAGAAGGGGATTGAGACACGTTGGAATTGTTGAGCGAGAGGAATTGCGCTGTTGAACCAGAGCCCCGTTCAGAAGGGGATTGAGACTATCCTTCGCACGGCGAAATGAAAAAACTGATTGTTGAACCAGAGCCCCGTTCAGAAGGGGATTGAGACGAATTTTGTATTCACCTTGCGGCGTTCAGTCAGTTGAACCAGAGCCCCGTTCAGAAGGGGATTGAGACATTGTCCTTGTCCTTTCTCAGAGTTTTTCCACGTTGAACCAGAGCCCCGTTCAGAAGGGGATTGAGACAGGTTGCCGTCCAGACGGAAACGTTCGGATCGGTTGAACCAGAGCCCCGTTCAGAAGGGGATTGAGACCGTCATTGGCTTTCTCCATTGCGGCGATAGCTTTGTTGAACCAGAGCCCCGTTCAGAAGGGGATTGAGACTGCAACCATTAGTGCAACATGAGGAATGCCTTTGTTGAACCAGAGCCCCGTTCAGAAGGGGATTGAGACTTCTGCCACTGTACCGTAGCCAGCACCCCATCGTTGAACCAGAGCCCCGTTCAGAAGGGGATTGAGACGTCAAGCGTGGCGTTTCGTTCAAGGCTCCGCGCGTTGAACCAGAGCCCCGTTCAGAAGGGGATTGAGACCCGACTTGTTCTCGCTGTCGCTCTCAAGGATCGTGTTGAACCAGAGCCCCGTTCAGAAGGGGATTGAGACCGGGATCCTGATAGCAACTCCACCAGCCCGGGGTTGAACCAGAGCCCCGTTCAGAAGGGGATTGAGACAGGAGATCCGGGACAGCCACGTCCCGATGTATGTTGAACCAGAGCCCCGTTCAGAAGGGGATTGAGACCGATATCCATTACCTGTCAGCGGGCCCTCTTGTTGAACCAGAGCCCCGTTCAGAAGGGGATTGAGACACGATCAGCAATCACGTTGATGTCGGTCATTTGTTGAACCAGAGCCCCGTTCAGAAGGGGATTGAGACCCCAGCTCGCGCTCGCTGAGCAGCTTCAGCGCGTTGAACCAGAGCCCCGTTCAGAAGGGGATTGAGACGCTTGGGATTGTCGTAGGGACACTTTACCCCGGTTGAACCAGAGCCCCGTTCAGAAGGGGATTGAGACTCCATGCCATTATGGACAGCGTCCATATCGGTTGAACCAGAGCCCCGTTCAGAAGGGGATTGAGACCGGAATACAAGACGGGTTCCATTTTCAGGCCTCCGTTGAACCAGAGCCCCGTTCAGAAGGGGATTGAGACCGTGATGCACGGCTATCATTCTGCCACTCTACCGGTTGAACCAGAGCCCCGTTCAGAAGGGGATTGAGACGTAGGCGAAACCGTACTCAACGATTCTCCGCGTTGAACCAGAGCCCCGTTCAGAAGGGGATTGAGACCGTCAAGCATGGTGCATGTCTCCAACGGTCAGCGTTGAACCAGAGCCCCGTTCAGAAGGGGATTGAGACACAGAATACAGGACAGGTTCGTTCATTTCAGGGTTGAACCAGAGCCCCGTTCAGAAGGGGATTGAGACATATCAGCCATTCCGCTGTCTTCATGCCTCTATGTTGAACCAGAGCCCCGTTCAGAAGGGGATTGAGACCGCACCGCAGCAGCATCTCGTTGCGCCGGATGTTGAACCAGAGCCCCGTTCAGAAGGGGATTGAGACCGGCGCGCCGCGCCGCCACATCATCGGCATACGTTGAACCAGAGCCCCGTTCAGAAGGGGATTGAGACTCGGCCAGCGCGGCGTAATCGTACAGGTCGATGTGTTGAACCAGAGCCCCGTTCAGAAGGGGATTGAGACGCCTCGCACTCCGTCGACCCCACGATGGTGAATTCGTTGAACCAGAGCCCCGTTCAGAAGGGGATTGAGACGACCACCAGACCGAACACAACGCGCCCTCGGGTTGAACCAGAGCCCCGTTCAGAAGGGGATTGAGACTCCCGCGACACGGGGTATTGCCCCGTGTTTCGTGTTGAACCAGAGCCCCGTTCAGAAGGGGATTGAGACCCGCGGCAGCCATGGCAACTGGCAGGTCCAGCGGTTGAACCAGAGCCCCGTTCAGAAGGGGATTGAGACACGCGCCTCTGGTCTTCATGCAGGATGTAGCCGTTGAACCAGAGCCCCGTTCAGAAGGGGATTGAGACGCTCGTCAGGCGGGAGTTATTCAAGCTTCCACGTTGAACCAGAGCCCCGTTCAGAAGGGGATTGAGACCCCCAAGGTGATTGCCTTGGCGCAGCCACTCGGTTGAACCAGAGCCCCGTTCAGAAGGGGATTGAGACCTGGTATGCGCGGTAGATGGAATTCAATTGCCTGGGTTGAACCAGAGCCCCGTTCAGAAGGGGATTGAGACTGACTCAGTCAGGGACAAAACCGTCCCTTTGAGTTGAACCAGAGCCCCGTTCAGAAGGGGATTGAGACATCTCGATCCAGTCGTTCATGTCACCCTCCAGGTTGAACCAGAGCCCCGTTCAGAAGGGGATTGAGACCCAGTCGGACCGTGCGGCGCGTTCAGCAATCACGTGTTGAACCAGAGCCCCGTTCAGAAGGGGATTGAGACCCAGTCGGACCGTGCGGCGCGTTCAGCAATCACGTGTTGAACCAGAGCCCCGTTCAGAAGGGGATTGAGACCCCGGGCCAAACATAACGTCGACAGCCCAGGCCCCGTTGAACCAGAGCCCCGTTCAGAAGGGGATTGAGACCCATTGCCGGGAACTTGTCTCCGCCGTAGGCGAAGTTGAACCAGAGCCCCGTTCAGAAGGGGATTGAGACTCCGCTGCGAGGGTCCATTGAGGAACCGGGTCGTTGAACCAGAGCCCCGTTCAGAAGGGGATTGAGACCGGCCAAGGCAAGCCGGATGGACGGTGCTTCGGGTTGAACCAGAGCCCCGTTCAGAAGGGGATTGAGACCGTACCAGCCCTCGAGGACGGGCCGAACCACCGCAGTTGAACCAGAGCCCCGTTCAGAAGGGGATTGAGACCACCCCAGACTTCAACCTGATGGAACCGAACGGTTGAACCAGAGCCCCGTTCAGAAGGGGATTGAGACGATGCCAGTCGATCAAATACTCCGCGCGCCAGAGTTGAACCAGAGCCCCGTTCAGAAGGGGATTGAGACGGACAACGCCGTTCGTCCGTGGTAACGGACAAAGTTGAACCAGAGCCCCGTTCAGAAGGGGATTGAGACCCCGATGGACCTAGCAATTCTCAGGTCCGCGCGCCGTTGAACCAGAGCCCCGTTCAGAAGGGGATTGAGACTTCACGTCGTCCGCGCCGTTGATGATTCGGCGGTTGAACCAGAGCCCCGTTCAGAAGGGGATTGAGACAAGTACCACGCTACCGCCGCGGTAGCGCGGACAAGTTGAACCAGAGCCCCGTTCAGAAGGGGATTGAGACTATGCGTGAAGTTCAAAGTTCCGTACCCTGCTCGTTGAACCAGAGCCCCGTTCAGAAGGGGATTGAGACACCCCCAAGTGAAGTGCGGCGGCCGCCAGTGTTGAACCAGAGCCCCGTTCAGAAGGGGATTGAGACCTCGGCTGAAAGTCAAATCCGACCCTGGGGTCGGGTTGAACCAGAGCCCCGTTCAGAAGGGGATTGAGACATCAGATTCTCCAATGTGTTCTTCATGTCTTTCGTTGAACCAGAGCCCCGTTCAGAAGGGGATTGAGACCCAAAGCGGATGAAAAGGATCTTTTCCACGGCCGTTGAACCAGAGCCCCGTTCAGAAGGGGATTGAGACCCGGCGAATTGGGATTTCATGTCAACCTCCAAGTTGAACCAGAGCCCCGTTCAGAAGGGGATTGAGACTACATCGATCAGTTTCCCCTGATCGTAGGGGCAGGTTGAACCAGAGCCCCGTTCAGAAGGGGATTGAGACCCGGGCGTTTCGTCCGGTCCGCGCCGGACTCGGTTGAACCAGAGCCCCGTTCAGAAGGGGATTGAGACGAATGCGGGGTCACCCCACGCACCAAGCCGGGTTGAACCAGAGCCCCGTTCAGAAGGGGATTGAGACTCAACCTCCGGCGCGGAGTGCATGGATTGAGAGTGTTGAACCAGAGCCCCGTTCAGAAGGGGATTGAGACCGACCAGGTTCATCTCTCGATGCAGGTGGGGTTGAACCAGAGCCCCGTTCAGAAGGGGATTGAGACCAGCCGGATGGACGGCGCTTCAGTGAGGGAGTTGAACCAGAGCCCCGTTCAGAAGGGGATTGAGACACGCCGTCGATGCTGAACATCACCACCCCGCCGCGTTGAACCAGAGCCCCGTTCAGAAGGGGATTGAGACCCAGTCGGGAGTGACACCCAGCCACTCTTGAAACGTTGAACCAGAGCCCCGTTCAGAAGGGGATTGAGACAATAACTCTGGAACAGAACCCCGTGCATCGGTTGTTGAACCAGAGCCCCGTTCAGAAGGGGATTGAGACGCCTATAGCCTGGAGACGTGCGCTTTCGCGAGTGTTGAACCAGAGCCCCGTTCAGAAGGGGATTGAGACCCCAAACCGGGAACGGACCGCTGGTTCCACGAAGGTTGAACCAGAGCCCCGTTCAGAAGGGGATTGAGACATATCCAAACCGGAGAAATAAGATTGGAACAGCAGTTGAACCAGAGCCCCGTTCAGAAGGGGATTGAGACCGTCTATCAGTTTTTGCTTCCATCATTTCGGGCATGTTGAACCAGAGCCCCGTTCAGAAGGGGATTGAGACGGCGACGGTTCGGCAGGCTTCCGGCGATTCGTGTTGAACCAGAGCCCCGTTCAGAAGGGGATTGAGACCAAAAGCGGGGACACAAACGTTCCCGGAATCTGTTGAACCAGAGCCCCGTTCAGAAGGGGATTGAGACCCCATCAGCCGATAACGGCGGAGGATCGACCGGTTGAACCAGAGCCCCGTTCAGAAGGGGATTGAGACAGCAGTACCATTCGGTACCGCGCAGATGCTGGTTGAACCAGAGCCCCGTTCAGAAGGGGATTGAGACAATGCGGCGACAACCAAAGCAACATGAGGAATGCGTTGAACCAGAGCCCCGTTCAGAAGGGGATTGAGACAGAACAGATTCTGAGATCTTCATTGTCTTCTCCGTTGAACCAGAGCCCCGTTCAGAAGGGGATTGAGACGCTGGATCGGGAGAAATACCAGCGCGCCGCTGTTGAACCAGAGCCCCGTTCAGAAGGGGATTGAGACGATGGGAAGTATGAAGGCGCGAGGCACGCTGGGTTGAACCAGAGCCCCGTTCAGAAGGGGATTGAGACAGTGCCCTATGGAGGATCGCACCTGGCAGCGTTGAACCAGAGCCCCGTTCAGAAGGGGATTGAGACCGTAGACCTCTTGGATCTTTTCAATTAGGTTCAGTTGAACCAGAGCCCCGTTCAGAAGGGGATTGAGACCCGGATGAACCGCTCGATGGAACCGTGGTAGCGTTGAACCAGAGCCCCGTTCAGAAGGGGATTGAGACGCCGCGATTCCGGAAATCTGAATCAGCTTCCGAGTTGAACCAGAGCCCCGTTCAGAAGGGGATTGAGACTATACGCCCTTGTCCTTTTGTGATGATAGCAGTTGAACCAGAGCCCCGTTCAGAAGGGGATTGAGACCGGTCGCTTGCAGGTTCAAGTAGTACCTGTGTTGAACCAGAGCCCCGTTCAGAAGGGGATTGAGACCAGCGGGAGCTGGAAAGGATGGAGGCCAACCAGCGTTGAACCAGAGCCCCGTTCAGAAGGGGATTGAGACCCTGATCGTAGGGGCAGTGTGCCCCGTGAGGGGGTTGAACCAGAGCCCCGTTCAGAAGGGGATTGAGACCCTCTCCGGCAGGTCCCATTTCGTGGTGTCGTCGTGTTGAACCAGAGCCCCGTTCAGAAGGGGATTGAGACAACCTCCAAGTGAAAGTGCGGCGGCCGCAAGGTTGAACCAGAGCCCCGTTCAGAAGGGGATTGAGACCGCGGTCGACCGCCTCCACTTTTGCGTAAGGCGTTGAACCAGAGCCCCGTTCAGAAGGGGATTGAGACAGTGACAGAACCGTCCCCTTTATCCAATTCAGGGTTGAACCAGAGCCCCGTTCAGAAGGGGATTGAGACATGGCATGGCCTTCATTCCATGCCATAACTGGGAGTTGAACCAGAGCCCCGTTCAGAAGGGGATTGAGACGCTGGATCGGGAGAAATACCAGCGCGCCGCTGTTGAACCAGAGCCCCGTTCAGAAGGGGATTGAGACGATGGGAAGTATGAAGGCGCGAGGCACGCTGGGTTGAACCAGAGCCCCGTTCAGAAGGGGATTGAGACCAGCCGCGGCCGCCTCGCCGCTCGCAGTATGCTGTTGAACCAGAGCCCCGTTCAGAAGGGGATTGAGACGGTCCGCTTCAGGCGTTGATTCGATGCCGTAGAGTTGAACCAGAGCCCCGTTCAGAAGGGGATTGAGACCCGGTGAGCCTGTTCGTCAGCCTTGATGAGGCGTTGAACCAGAGCCCCGTTCAGAAGGGGATTGAGACGGAGAGCAGTTTCAGCGCAGCGGCTTGCTGCGCGTTGAACCAGAGCCCCGTTCAGAAGGGGATTGAGACCGCCGCTTGCTGTGAGGGCGTGGCGGTGCTCAGTTGAACCAGAGCCCCGTTCAGAAGGGGATTGAGACCTCTTCCAGAGTGATGAAGGCAAGGATCTTTGTTGAACCAGAGCCCCGTTCAGAAGGGGATTGAGACCTACGCTCATAGCAGCCCTCCCAGCGTGAGCGGTTGAACCAGAGCCCCGTTCAGAAGGGGATTGAGACCAGCGGGAGCTGGAAAGGATGGAGGCCAACCAGCGTTGAACCAGAGCCCCGTTCAGAAGGGGATTGAGACGGTCGACCGGCAAAATCGAGCATCCGTGCCACTGTTGAACCAGAGCCCCGTTCAGAAGGGGATTGAGACCGTGTCCGCCCACAGCGATGTGAAGTGGACAGTTGAACCAGAGCCCCGTTCAGAAGGGGATTGAGACCGTCCTCAGACACGAAGACATGGACGAACCTATTGTTGAACCAGAGCCCCGTTCAGAAGGGGATTGAGACGGGGATGGGACGATTGCTCATACCGCGACCTGGTTGAACCAGAGCCCCGTTCAGAAGGGGATTGAGACCAGCTCATCCATAAAGATGAGCGAGTCGACGTTGTTGAACCAGAGCCCCGTTCAGAAGGGGATTGAGACCCTCCTCAATGGGCAACGGGGGAAGAATTTCGAGGTTGAACCAGAGCCCCGTTCAGAAGGGGATTGAGACCACGTGCTCTGAGTAAGTGGCCGGGGCCGATGTGTTGAACCAGAGCCCCGTTCAGAAGGGGATTGAGACACTGGCGGTTGATAAAGAACCACGCCCTTCTGTTGAACCAGAGCCCCGTTCAGAAGGGGATTGAGACCCGCGATTCGTTCCCGCTCAGCTTGCGCGTCCATGTTGAACCAGAGCCCCGTTCAGAAGGGGATTGAGACCTCGTCAGGCGGTTAGTTGCGGAGACGTCCCTGTTGAACCAGAGCCCCGTTCAGAAGGGGATTGAGACCGCCCACCGGGGATTCCCTTCCCCGTCCCAGCGTTGAACCAGAGCCCCGTTCAGAAGGGGATTGAGACCCAAATCTGTTCCATGGCGATCCGGTATCCGTGTTGAACCAGAGCCCCGTTCAGAAGGGGATTGAGACCCGGAATGAACGATAGCGCACCGTTTGGGCTGTTAGTTGAACCAGAGCCCCGTTCAGAAGGGGATTGAGACCTTCTCAATTGCGTAGCGCGCGGCGCGCACGGTTGAACCAGAGCCCCGTTCAGAAGGGGATTGAGACCCTTTGATCCAATTGAGAGTCGATTCACTAATCCGTTGAACCAGAGCCCCGTTCAGAAGGGGATTGAGACTATGGACAGCGTCCATATCTGAGACTGGATCTAGTTGAACCAGAGCCCCGTTCAGAAGGGGATTGAGACTCATGATCGATGAGCGGCCGCAGAGGGATGAGGTTGAACCAGAGCCCCGTTCAGAAGGGGATTGAGACCCGCCCGCGCGGTCGCCATATCCTTGAAGGTTGTTGAACCAGAGCCCCGTTCAGAAGGGGATTGAGACGTGATGGCCACATCGAATTTCTCGTACAGTGACGTTGAACCAGAGCCCCGTTCAGAAGGGGACTGAGACCGTCTCCGCTGTGCGCACTATCACCTCTGAGGAGTTGAACCAGAGCCCCGTTCAGAAGGGGATTGAGACCCGAAACCGCTCGAGGGCAGGCTCATACGCCGAGGTTGAACCAGAGCCCCGTTCAGAAGGGGATTGAGACCGAGGACGTAGTCCCAGTAGGACCATGGGCAGGGTTGAACCAGAGCCCCGTTCAGAAGGGGATTGAGACACGCCCGGGTCAAACACCTCCGGACCCGCCCAGTTGAACCAGAGCCCCGTTCAGAAGGGGATTGAGACCTCGTAGACTTCCTGCACCTTTTCGCGATATGCATGTTGAACCAGAGCCCCGTTCAGAAGGGGATTGAGACGTTGCAGTAAGAAGCAGGCGCTCGAGTTCGGAGTTGAACCAGAGCCCCGTTCAGAAGGGGATTGAGACGCTATCGGTGGCAGGGTCAAAGACTTCCGGGTTGAACCAGAGCCCCGTTCAGAAGGGGATTGAGACACTTGAGCAACATCTCGTTGCGCCGGATCTTCCGTTGAACCAGAGCCCCGTTCAGAAGGGGATTGAGACTGGCATACAACCCATTCGTCATGTCGCAGCGGGTTGAACCAGAGCCCCGTTCAGAAGGGGATTGAGACCCCAAACTCCATCCGGAGCGAGTTTTCCGCCCACCGTTGAACCAGAGCCCCGTTCAGAAGGGGATTGAGACTTGTCAGAAAGGAACATCATCGGTTTTCTGTTGAACCAGAGCCCCGTTCAGAAGGGGATTGAGACCCTTGTCGTCGCCCAGCAGCTCGCGCACCTCGCGTTGAACCAGAGCCCCGTTTAGAAGGGGATTGAGACCCGCCTCGCCCGGCGGCTGTACCGCGCCTCTGGTTGAACCAGAGCCCCGTTCAGAAGGGGATTGAGACGGGGTTTCCCTCGGCGTCCCAGCCCTTGAGGGTTGAACCAGAGCCCCGTTCAGAAGGGGATTGAGACGGGGTTTCCCTCGGCGTCCCAGCCCTTGAGGGTTGAACCAGAGCCCCGTTCAGAAGGGGATTGAGACTCCGGGATGATGTAATCCCGGATTTCCGTTTTAAACATTTTGGGTGCAACTTTGTAAGATTCTCCAACGTCTTTATTCATGCGGGTTCCAGCATGATCAACCCCTTCTGGAGGGCCAAACCCAATGGGTGAGAAACAGAATCAGCCGTTTCAGCTTTCCTTCAACGCGGCTTTGAAGGTCGATTTCCAAGGATCGCGGGTCACCTCCGACGGTGGCCTGATTCTGGTGCGCGAGTTGGATGAACGGCTCGGCCTGGGAGAGCTCATCGAACAGCATTTGCGCGACCCGCGCCGCGGCAAGAACACCCAGTTTCCGCTGGCCGATCTGTTTCGGCAGTCCGTCTACAGCCGGCTGGCCGGTTACGAGG
>Ga0272448_1007095_pt1 | contig 11938 bp, 13 predicted proteins | sample YNPCB0191_FD_202220 | JGI IMG/M metagenome (GOLD analysis project Ga0272448, IMG submission 202220) | Hot spring sediment microbial communities from Yellowstone National Park, WY, United States - YNP-CB-019-1 | ecosystem: Environmental > Aquatic > Thermal springs > Hot (42-90C) > Sediment... | reverse complement strand
AAGGGCTGTTAATACGAGTGATGTTGCAAGATTGATAATAGACAGGCATTTCATTAGAGATATAAAAGGGAATTTAAGAAAATTTTCCCAACAAGAATTTAGATGCAGTAAATGCAATACAAAATATAGAAGACCGCCTCTTGTTGGAAAATGTTTAAATTGTGGTGGAAATATAATTTTCACTATAGGAGAAGGATTTATAATAAAATACCTAAAACCAGCATTGCAATTAGCAGAAAAGTATAATGTTCCAGCATATATAAAACAAGATTTAGATTTAACAGAAAGTTATATTGAAAGTATTTTTGGAAAAGAAAAAGAAAAACAAGAAAACATAGAAAAGTGGTTCAAATAAAAAAATAAAAAATAAATAGCTTATATATTCATATGATGTCTGGAATTAAGTTCTAAACATTCTATTAAGAAACCAAGTTTTCGGAAACTCGCCAATGGAAAGAAGGTTTATAAAGAATTTTACATAACTTTTTATTATGACTGCTCCCCAACACAAAAGAAAATCAAATATAGGTGTTTGCCATTATCATTTATGCAGAAAAAGAACAAAAGTCTATAGGTGTAAATACTGTGGTGAATTTTTCTGTTATGAACATTTGAAAGCAAAACCGCCAGGTTTGCCTCGTTTTGAAGGGACGAGTCATCAAGATAAACTTTTTATGGAAGAATGGCAAAAGCCAGGTGGTCATCCATGTATGCCTTTTCTAAGCCATTGGGAAGCAGAGAATGAAAGAAAAGAACAACAGTATAGTCAAGCTTTAGATAAATTAATCAAATCAAAACCAATTCAATTTGAGAAAGAAGAAAGGCATGAACCCAAATATGGGGATAAACACCTAAAAAACCAACATATATTGGGGAAATACAAAGAACTGAAATATGTAATTGTGGGTTTGGCAATACTTTTTATTATTTATCTATTTTTGAATTTTGGCAGAATAAATTTGTTTTTTGGGAATGCTTTGAACTGCACCGATGGAACTTTCTACAATCATTGCTCAAAAGATAAACCCCTCTATTGTTTTAATGGAACATTAATAAAAAACTCAACTATTTGCGGTTGTCCAGAAGATTATAGAGCAAAGGGAGACGATTGTGAATTAATACCAAGGTGTAGTGATAGAACAGTTTATGGAGAATGCTCGGTCAGTAAACCGTTATACTGTCTTAATGGGGTATTAATTAAAAAAGCCTCATTGTGCGGTTGTCCGTTAAATGAGGTAGCCCAAGGAGATAATTGTGTATCTAAGTATGAAACGGGTCCAATAGAACAAACTTTTAGTTATGTTGTAAAGGGAAATTCTGACAGTATAAAATTTACAGTTTATGCAGGACTGAAAAATTATCTCGCAGGAATATCTAGATATTATTATTGCGACCCAACCTGCCCCTCTGATAGAGAGTTAGAACTAAGATTTCTCGATCAAAATGAACAAAACAAATATCTTAAAAATTTAGTGGATATAATCAAATCAAAAACAAGCAATTTGGACGAACAAGCAAGAATTGCCATAAGTTTGGTTCAGAAAATACCTTATGATTGGGAAGGATTTAAAACAAACAATTTGAATAATAGATATCCTTATGAAGTCCTTTATGATAAAAAAGGAGTGTGTGCAGAAAAAGCAAGATTATTGGCATATATTTTAAGAGAAATGGGTTTCGGGGTAGTTCTATTTGATTACAAAACCGAAAACCACATGGCTGTTGGAATAAAATGCCCATCCCAATACTCATATAAAAGTAGTGGTTTTTGTTTCATTGAAGCAGCTGCCCCAAGTATAATAACATATTCTGAAGGAGATTATGTTGGGGTAGGTAAACTCTCTTCTACGCCAGATATATTAATCATAAGCGACGGTTTATCTTTTGATAGTGTTTCAGAGGAATATAATGATGCTCAAGAATGGAAGAGACTCAATGAACTATCAAAATCTTCTAACGGATACTTAGATAGTTATAATTATTACAAATGGCAAACATTAGTCAATAAATATGGGATAGAACTGACAGAACAATAATTTTCCACCTTACCTTTAAAACACTGTGATGCTCGCTTCATTCGCTCCTTCGCTCGCCCTCCGGGCTCGCTCAAAAGCATAAGGATAAATAGAGCAAAAAATAATAAAAAATTATCTTAATCTAGTATACAAAATATATTTTACATATTAATTATGTTTAAAAACAGATAATCTTTTATTTTTATATGGAAATAAAAAAAGCAGATATCAAAAAATATAATTTATATTTAGAAAGAACAAATGTTGTTGGTAATAATATATTAATAAAAGAAAATGATTATGTTGTTGGTTGGTATAATTTAGAATCTACTATTTCTTTTTTAAAAGAAAATTATAAAGATAAAATAGCAAACGTTGTTATATCTGGCTTTAATAATTTAGAGAAAAAAGAGTTAATGAATAATCTTGAATCTCTTCTTAAAGAGAATAAAAGTTTTTTGCTAAGATTTACAAGATAATTTCAAGTAATAAAATTTATTTATATTGGTAGATATAATAACAAAGCAGGAATCATTAAACATCCCATTAATAATGTTCTTCTACTTCCAGATAAAATTGTGAATAATCCTAAAAATGTTGCAGTTATAAAAACAACTAATCCCAATAATCCTGAAAAAGAAATAACTAAGATTATCAAAAATAATAAAATAAATAAAGAAAGATTAGAATAATTTATTTTATGAATCCTTAAAGCAAAAAATTTCGCTAACTTTATTCCAATGAAAAAACCGAATAAACCAGAAAAAAGAATTACTAAAATTATTATTATTAAATCTAAAGAAGTAAAATTTGTTAATAATTTAGAAATTGCAACTGCACTTCCACTTCTTGTTAAATTCAAACTATAAAGAGAGATAATACTTAATCCCATAACAATGGTGTTTATGCTTCCTAATGTTATTAAAAATTGTCTTTTGTTTTTTTCTTCAGTTAAATCAGAAGCAATAACTGCTGCTTGGCCAGAACCAAGAGCAGGAAGAAAAGAACATAAAGGAGATGCAATAGAAGTTGATATTATTGTATTAAATATTTCTTTTAATTTAATTTTTATTTTTAAAGAAGAAAGATTTTGTTTTGGAATTTTTTGTTTTTTCATTATACTTGTTATTAATGAACTTGAGCCAAATAAACCAGTTAACAGAGGAAGCAATGATTCCTTTAATTGTAAATTAAAAGTAGCAATTCCTAAAAATCCAGCAATTAAAAAAATAATTAAAGATAAAATTTTATTTTTTTCTCTAATAATTAAATAAAGAGATGCAAATAATAACATATAAAAAATTACAGGCTTTAAGTAAGAATAGATTTTAGGCAAAATAAATATGAAAAAAGGAATAAAAACTAATATAATAAAAACACCAATTAAACTTCCATATAAAGTATAAATAACTGCATTATAACCCTTTCCTTCTAATAATAAAGAATGTCCTGGCAAAACACTTAATCCTGTATCTTCATCTGGACTTCCGAGAAATATAGAAGGAATAAAATCAATAAAAGTATGGGTTATTGACATCGAAACAATAAAAGAAACTATAACAATAACAGGAAAATATTGCAAAAGAAAAGGAGAAATTGCAACTGTTAATACTGCAACCATATTTATGTGTAATCCTGGGCATAAGCCTGTGAGAGTTCCAGTAATACAACCAATAATTAAAGCGAGGAAAATATAAAATATTAAAGAAGTTTCAATTATCATTTTATTCATAAAATAAAATTTAATAACAAATTTGTTGTTATATCAGCTCTTTTATTTAACCTCCTGAATTTTTTCTGCATTTATTTTGGTTTTATTTTGATAATAAGAAATCTTTCCTATTACAGAAACTGTTTTATTAAAAAAACCATAACAATTACAAGTTATTTCAATTTTACAGGAAGAATTTTCTAAACTCAATATTGTTAAATCTTTTGTTAAATTTTTTTCTGATGTTATTTTTCCATAAACAAGGACATAATCATTTTCTTCTAATTCTTTTAAATTACATATATTTATTTGTTTTGGTTTAATAAAATAAGAAAAAATTAATAAAAATAAAATTCCTGCTATAGAAAAAAGTAAATAGAGATTACATAATTCTTTATAATTTTTTTCTTTTTTTGACATAAAAAAGACAAGGAAAAAAGTTTATTAAGCTTTATTGTGATATAATATGATGGATCTTAAAACAAGGTTGGAGTTAATAAAAAAGAATACTGTTGAAATAATTACAGAACAAGAACTAAAAGAATTATTAAATAAAAAGAAAAACCCTGCTGTGTATTGCGGATATGAGCCAAACGGACCAATGCATTTAGGGCATTTTGTTACAATAACAAAACTTATGGAATTAGAAAAAGCAGGTTTTAAAGTTAAAATATTGCTTGCAGATGTTCATGCATTTCTAAACAGAAAAGGAAGTGAAGATGAAATAAAAAAAGAAGTTGAAAATTGGAGAAAAACAATAAAAGCAATAGGATTAAATGCCGAGGTTATTTTAGGATCAAGTTTTCAATTTGATAAAGAATATATTTTAGATGTTATGAGATTAGCACAGGCTTCTACAATAAATAGAGGTTTAAGAAGCATGCAAGAAATAGCAAGAGATATAGAAAACGCGACAATTTCTCAGTTGCTTTATCCTTTAATGCAAGTTGTTGATATTAAGTATCTTAAAGTAGATGTTGCAGAAGGCGGAATTGAACAAAGAAAAGTTCATATGATAGGAAGAGATATGCAAAATATTTTGAAATATCCTTTTATTGCAATTCATACACCATTAATTACAAGTTTAAAAGGGCCTGGAGAAAAAATGTCAAAATCAATTCAAGGAAGCGGGATTTCTGTTATAGATTCTTACGAAGAAATTAAAAAAACAATAAAAAATGCATATTGTCCAGAAAAAATTTCAGAGGAAAACCCGATATTAGAAATTTCAAAATTAATTATCTTTCCAAGAATAAAAAAATTTAAAATAACAAGAGATAAAAAGTTTGGAGGTAATTTAGAATTAGATAATTATGAAGATTTAGAAAAAATATATTTAGAAGGAAAATTACATCCTTTGGACTTAAAGAATTCTGTTATAGAATATTTAGAAGAAATTATTGCGCCAATAAGAAAAAATTGGAAAAAATAACTCGCTCGCCCTCGCGTTCGTTCTGATTGCTAGAATCGCTCGCCCTCCGGGCTCGCTCGCAACAAATAACAAAAAAATAAAATTTAATTAAATTATTAAGTAGGTAAAATTCGCGACAGCAAAATCACACATGTGAAATCGCGATAAAGCAAGCCTCGCCTTAATAGGTAAAGTGAGGATGAAAGATTTGGCTTGGTAAAAACTAGGAAATTATGAGAAAAAATCTAACTTATAATTTAATCAAACTTGAATTCAACAACATCTTTATCTTTTAAAATATGATTTAAAGAAACAATTTGATTAGGAAATTTAGAACTTGGACCTGTAATTCTTACTTCTTTAATTTTTTCAGATAATCCCTTTCTTATTTTTTCTGCAACATCTCTAACATTACTTCCTATATCTAATATAATTGGATCAGGAGAAATTTCTTTTTTTGGCTCTTTTGTATATATTCTTATTTTATCAAAACAAAGAAATATTTTTTCTTTTAATTCTTCTATTCCTTCTTTTGTTTTTGTAGAAACAGCAACAAAATCATATTTTTTACTTTGTAAATAAGCACAATCTCTTCTTAAATCTTCTTTATTCAAAAGATCAATTTTATTTAAAACAAAAAGTTTTTTTGCAATAGATTTTTGCAAATAGGGAAGGATTTCTTGAATTTCTAAAGGATTTTTTATTAAAACTATTAATAAGTCTGTAGAATTTGCAATACCAAAATCAAAATATTCAGAATTTATTGCAGGCATATCTACAATTTGTATTCTTGCTCCATAATAATTCAATATTCCTACTAAGGGTTCTTTTGTAGTAAATTCTATTGGAGAAATTAGAGGAGAAGCATTTGTAAGAATAGAAAGTAAAGAAGATTTTCCAGAATTAGTAAACCCGATTAAAACAGCTTGCATCTCTTCCTTTTTAATTCCTTCTTTTTTTGCTATTTTTCTTTTTTGCTGTTTTTTTGATTCTATTTCTTCTTTTAATTTTTTGTATCTTGATCTTAAGTTAGCTCGCATAGCTTCAGCTCCTTTATGCTTTGGAGCTGTTCTTATCATCTCTTCTAAACACAAAAGTTTTTCTTCATCTGTTTTTGCAGCAAGATATCTTTTTTGCGCAGCTAAATATTCAGGAGATTGATTAGTTGAGGACATAAGATTTTTAAGTTTTTTAAGATTAAAAATTTTATGAAAAAATTAAATAAAGAATTTTTTGAGAGAAAAGCAGAAATTGTTGCTAAAGATTTATTAGGAAAAATAATTTGTAGAAAAATAAAAAAGAAGATTTTAAAAGCAAAAATAGTTGAAACAGAAGCTTATTATGATGAAAAAGATCCCGCAAGTAGAGCATGTAAAAATGGAGATTTAAGAGAAACAATGAAGAGCGAGGCAGGAACAATTTTAGTTTATGGAGTTCATAATAATTGGCTTATTAATTTTGTTACAGGAAAAAAGGGAAAAGCAGAAGCAGTTTTGTTAAGAGCATTAGAACCTTTAAATTTTAAAGCAAAAACAAATGGCCCTGGTTTATTAACAAAAGCACTTTTAATAGATAAAAAATTTCATAAAAAAGACATAACAAACAATAAAGAATTATGGATAGAAAATCCATTTATAAAAGAAAAATTTGAAATTAAAGAATCAAAAAGAATAGGTATAAAAAAAGATTTGAACAGAAAATTAAGATTTTACATTCAAAGCAAATTTGTAAGCAAAAAATAAAAAATAATCAATTACAGCCAGTATATATAAAATAGGATTAATTAACTTTCGTTTTAAATTAGGGTTTTTTGTTTGTAAATTTATCCTTGCTTTTTTTATTTTTAACCAACTCAATTTTAGAAAATATTAAAAACTAAAAGAATAACTCATTATTATGAAAAAAGAAAAATTAAGACTTGCTATTCTATCCTCAGGAGGTAAAGATTCTTGTTTAGCTTTATATTATGCTATGAAATATGAAAAAGTTGCGTGTTTAATAACTATGCTATCAGAAAATAAAGAAAGCTATATGTTTCACACACCAAATATTTCTTTAGTAAAAAAACAAGCAGAAGCAATGAACCTTCCTTTGATAATAGAGAAAACAAAAGGAATCAAAGAACAAGAATTAATAGATTTAGAAAGAGCAATAAAGATAGCAATAAAAAAATATAAAATTCAAGGAGTAGTTACAGGGGCTTTGGCTTCTATCTATCAAGCTTCAAGAATTCAAAAAATTTGCAATAAATTAGATATAGAGTGCTTTAATCCTTTATGGCAGAAAGATCAAATAGAATTATTAGAAGAAATTGTTAATTTAAAATTTGAAGTTATTATTGACGGGGTTTTTGCAGAAGGACTTTTAGGTTTTATAGGAAAAAAAATAGATAGCGAGTTTATAGATGCTATAAAAAAAATAAGTAGAATTTATAAAATAAATCCTGCAGGGGAAGGGGGTGAATTAGAAAGTTTTGTTTTAGATGCACCTTTTTTTAAAAAAAAGATAAAAATAACAAAATCTGAAATTATACCAGATAAAGAAAAAGGAGCAACCCTCATGATAAATGAAGTAAATTTAGAAAATAAAAAAAGATAACATGATATTAATAATAAATTTATGCAAAGAAAAACTTCATTATTTTGAATTTGTCAAACCAGTAGAAGATATCCTAAAAAAAGAAAATATATCTTATGAAACAACAAACAGAAAAGTAAACAAAAGAACATTAAATAAATATGATAAAATAATAATTTGCGGGACCTCGTTAAAAGATGAAGAGTATTTAAATAAATTAAAAGATTTTGAATGGATAAAAAATTATAAAGGAAAAATATTAGGTATATGTGCAGGCATGCAAATAATCTGTAAATTATTTGAATGTAAATTAAAGAAAAATATTGATATAGGGATGAAAATGGTTTTAATAAAGCAAAATTTTTTAGGTATTTCTGGATGGAATGAAGTTTATGAATTACATAATTATGAAATTTCAGACGATTATAATTTAGAAAGAAATTTTATTGTTTTTTCTCAAGGAAGCATAGATGCAATTAAACATAAGGAAAAAGAAATATATTGTATTATGTTTCATCCAGAAGTTAGACAAAAAGAAATTATAGTAAATTTTGCTAAATTAGAATGAGAATCTTTATAGCAATAGACTTGCCAGAGGATGTTAAGGAAGAAATAAAGAAAATTCAAAATATATTACCAGACTTTTCAGGAAAAAAGACAGAGTTGCAAAATTTACACCTAACTTTGAAATTTTTAGGAGAGATAGAAGAAGATATCTTAGAAAAAGTTAAAAATAAATTAAAGGAAATAAAATTTAAAAAATTTAAAGCAAAGTTAAGTAAAATAGGTGTTTTTAATGAGAATTTCATAAAAATAATTTGGGTTAAATTAGAAAATTGCGACGAATTACAAAAAGAAATTGATAAGAAATTAGCAGATTTATTTAAAGAAGAAGAAAGATTTATGTCTCATGTAACAATAGCAAGAGTAAAATCTATAAGAAACAAAAAGAAATTTTTAGAGGAATTAAAGAAAATAAAAACTAAAGAAGTTGAATTTGAAGTTGAAGAGTTTAAGTTAAAAGAATCAAGATTACGGGATCAAGGATCAGAATATAAAGATTTAGAAATTTATAAATTAGAATAAGGATTTGTTATCCTAAGAAAAATATAAACCCTATTAAGTAATAAAAGGATATTTATAATCTTTTTGTTTGTGAAATATATTTTAATTTATAATTTTATTTTTAAGGCTATTTTTCTATTTATTATTTTAGATGAAAAAGAATAACTTTGTGAAAGAAATTATAGAAAAGTTTTCAAAAGAAGAAAAATCTCTTTGGATTCATAATGGTCCTAGAGAAGAGATAGACAATTTGACTTTAGCTTTAAAGGAAATATTAGAATCAAAAATGAACAAAAAAGTTGATGTTAAATATATTTACAACCAATCTTCTTTAGAAAAAACAATTTTAGATTTAGAACCAGATATAAAAAATTTTAATAAAAATAAAGTATCAATATGTTGTGATTACCTTTCCTTTATAACCGGGCAAAGAAATATACCCTCTAAATTAGAAGATTCTTTCTATAAAATTAATGTAATGGCACAATTTATCTTTTAAACAAAAACAGAATCTATAATTTTAAGAAAAGTTTCTGTTTTTTTCCCCAAAATTTCTTTCAATTCTTCTTCAGAAGCATTTATTATTTTTTTTATACTTTTAAATTTTTTTAATAATTTCTTTGCTGTTGTGGGGCCTATTCCTGGAAATCCCTCTAATATAAACTGCAATTGTTCTTTTTTACTCATTTTTCTGTTTTTTGCCCTTAAAGAAAAATTATTTTTTTCTTGTTTTTTTGCAAGAATATATAAAAATTCAGAAGTTTCTTCATAATCTTTTGTAAATAATATAGGAACTTTGCTTTTAAGCAAAACAGAAATTAAGAAACCTCTTATTGCATTTTTATTCATTTTTCTATTTGCGATTTCTTCTTCATTTCCTTCTATTATAAGAAGAAAGTTAGGATATTGTTTTATTTTTTCTAATTGTTTGATAAGCCTTTTATCTATTATGCTATTTATAAAATCATTATATGTTTTTCTTTCAACTACAATATTATTTATTATATAATCTCCAACAAATAAATTTTTTAATTCTACTCTTATTCCTTTATTTCTTAATTCAGATATAACTAAAGAATTTTTTTCTCTAAAATCTGCTTCTATTTTTATATCGCTTTCTTTTTTTTCTTCAATATGTGTTGGAAAAATATCAAGTATCATTCTATACCCTCTTCATTATCCTCATAATCAAAAATTTCTTTTTGTTTTTCATCATAGTTTATTTGTTTATTGTTCATTTCATCCCCTATGTCATCCATTGCTTCATACATCTTCTTTTCTTTATGAAAAGCAGCCCAATAATAAGATTCATCACGAGTTTTTTTAATTAAAAGAATTATTAATTTTCCAGGAAATAGGCGGGCAGTTCTTCCTGCTCTTTGTATTTTTCTTATTGCAGAAGGAATTGGCTCATAAAATATAACAGCATCAACTTCAGGAATATCTAAACCTTCTTCGCCTATTGAAGTTGAAACTAAAATATTTATCTTTCCAATAGAAAACTCTTTTATTAATTCTTGTTGCTCTTTTTGAGACATCCCTGTTTCTCCTTTTATCGCTTGGCCGACAAAAACTTTAGCATTTACCCCCGGGATAGAATTTAGCTCTTTGCATATTTTTACAACAGTATCTCTATATTGAGCAAAAACAATAATTTTCGCATTTTTCTTTAATTTTATTTCATTTATTATTATTTCTTTTAGTTTTTCTAATTTTGGATTTTCTTGTTTTTTAGCAATTAATTCTATTAAGTAGTTATATGCTTGATTGAATTCTGGGCTTTTGATTATTTGTTTGACTGCTTTGCTTTTTTCTTGTCTTGCCTGTTCAAATAAACTTTGTATATACTCAAAAGTTGAAGCTAAAGTTTGAGTTTCTATTAATTCAAGAGCATGCTGTATTTTTATAGCTATTGCACAAGCACTTGCCCCTGATAATATATTAAAATGCCTATTTCCTGTCGAAATAGCGCGCATAATTTTGTGTTGTGTTTCGAGAAGATTTTTTTTTGTTGGTCTTCCAAATAATAATTTTCTATTTATTAGTTCTTCAACTTTTTTATCATAAATTTTTTTTAATATGTTTCTTAATTTTGATAACTCTTCAGGAAAATCTAATTTTATTACCTCAAATTTTAGTTCCTGTAAGTATTCTTTTACATCATCGCTCTCTCTTTTTCTTGATTCTACTTTTTCTATAAACAAATTTTCGCATATTTTTTTTATTTTTTCTTTTTCACTTCCAGGAGATGCTGTTAAGCCGAGAATTCTAAAATTAGCAGCTTGTTCTTTGTATTTTTTTGCTATATAAGTATAAGAATAATTTTTTATACATCTATGGCATTCATCTTCTATAAGCAAAGAAACATCATTTAAATCATATAAATTATTTTTTAAATCATTTGCTATACATTGTGGCGTTGAAAATATTATATTTGCATTTTGCCATTCTTTTTTTCTTATCTCTGCCTTTACTTTTCCTGTGAATAAAATTAAATCTGCAAACAACTCAGGAAGATGTTTTTGAAAATAATGATAATGCTGTTCTGCCAAGGGTCTAGTTGGGGCAAGAAAAAGAATTTTGGACTTTGGAAATTTTATCATTCTGTTTATTGCTAACATTAAAGCAATAAGGGTTTTTCCTAATCCTGTTGGCAAGACAACAAGGGTATTGTTGCTTGCAGTTGTTAAAAATATATCTTCTTGATATTTTCTTGGAACAACATTAACAAGGTATTTTTTTATTTCTTCTATCATTTTTTAGTTAAAGACTTTATATATTCTTCAAATAAGGAAGGATCTTTTTGTTTTAATTCTTTTAAAACTTCATTATTTAAGGGATTTGTCCAGTATTCTAAATTATATTTTTTTGCCATTAGTTTCATTTTTCTTGATTTTATTTTTGAGATAATAAAATAATTAAGATCGCGAAACATAGATGGTGTTAAACTAACAACGGGAATTTTGTATTTTTTATAAACCTTTATTTTTATTCTCTTTTTCTTTTCTGCATCCGGGTGTTGTCCATAAACTTCTATAAATATATTATATTCTGGAAGATAAAAATCAGGAACACAAAACATTTCTGGAAAAAACAAAGCATATTTCTCATATTCTTCTTTTATATTATTTAGATAAAGAAAATTAGCAGTCATTTTTT
>Ga0272448_1007094_pt1 | contig 11938 bp, 11 predicted proteins | sample YNPCB0191_FD_202220 | JGI IMG/M metagenome (GOLD analysis project Ga0272448, IMG submission 202220) | Hot spring sediment microbial communities from Yellowstone National Park, WY, United States - YNP-CB-019-1 | ecosystem: Environmental > Aquatic > Thermal springs > Hot (42-90C) > Sediment... | reverse complement strand
TGCTGTGGTTGTCACAGCCGCTGAGATGACAAGGATAGTTGCTGAAAACGGCCCCATGGACGCTGCAAAGGAAGTTGATGTTGTTACAACAGGTACATTTGGTGCTATGTGTTCCTCAGGCGCTTTCCTCAACTTCGGACACTCAGATCCACCCATAAAGATGGCGAGGACCTACCTCAATGGTGTTGAGGCCTACTCTGGACTCGCAGCAGTTGATGCATACATAGGTGCAGCACAGCCAAACCGTGACCCCGAGGTGGGGCTCAGCTATGGGGGTTCGCATGTAATTGAGGACCTCATAAGGGGGAAGGAGGTCGAGCTGGTGGCAGAGGCCTATGGAACAGACTGCTACCCCCTCAAGAATGTTGAGACCCTCATAAGCCTTGAGACCATAAACCAGGCGGTCATGGTTAACCCGAGGAACTGCTACCAGAACTATGCAGTGGCGGTTAACTCCACAGAGGAGACACTCTACACCTACATGGGAACACTGCTCCCCAACTATGGAAACGTCACCTACTCAAGTGCAGGGGAGCTCAGCCCCCTCATCAATGATCCATACTTCCAGACCATAGGTGTCGGTACAAGGATATTCCTCTGCGGTGCAGAGGGTTACATAGTGGGGGAGGGTACACAGCACTCAACTGAATCTGAGAGGAGAAATGGTGTGCCTGTTTCGCCATCAGGCACCCTCATGTTGAAGGGTAACATGAAGGAGATGGACCCTGAATATGTGCGTGGAGCCACAATGCCAAGGTATGGCCCAACACTCTACGTGGGAGCCGGGATACCCATACCTGTGCTCAACGAGGACATAGCGGCTGCAACAGGGATATCAGATGAGGAAATAGTCTGCAGGGTCATTGACTATGGTGTGCCCCGAAGATCAAGACCCGTGGTGAAGGAGACCAATTATAAGGAGCTCAAATCAGGGAAGATTGAAATAAACGGGATGGAGGTCCCGACATCACCCCTATCATCAATCAGGAGGGCCCTCAAGATTGCAGAGGAACTCAAATCATGGATTGAAAGGGGTGACTTCCTCCTCACAGAGCCAGTTAAGAGCCTCCCCTCAAGATCATCCACCAGACCCCTTGAGATAAGAAGGCCATCCATCATGGTGAGGGAGCTCGAGAGCAAACCCGTCATCATAACCCACCAGGAGGATGACCTGAAGGATGTGGCCAGGAAGATGGTTGACAACAACATAAACCACATACCCGTCGTTGACAGTGAGGGCATCCTCAGGGGTATAGTGACATCATGGGACATTGCAGACGCGGTGGCAAGGGGTAAGCGGAGGCTCAGGGATATCATGACCCGCAGGGTGGTTGTTGCAAGGGAAAATGAGCCCGTCGACGTTGTGGCAAGACGCATAGATAAGTATAACATTTCAGGTTTACCCATAGTTGATGATGAAAACCGTGTTAAGGGTATAATAACCGCGGAGGACATTTCAAGGTTAATAGGGAAAGTGGATAACAGGGGAGAATCAATATGAAGGCCTGGCTTAAATTCTCACCGAATATTGTTAACAAGTCAATAATATCAGAAGCCATCAGGAAGTATGACATCGAATTCAACATCCTGAGGGCAAACATCACACCCCGCGGGGGTAAGATGCTCGTTGAGATCAGCGGCCCCCAGGAGAGGGAGGGGATAGAATTCATAGAGGAGGCCGGTATAGAGGTGCACCCGGCGGTTAGGGTCGTGAAGAAGGACCTTGAGAAGTGCATGGACTGCGGCGCCTGTGTATCCCTCTGCCCGGTTGGCGCCATATGCATCCAGGATGACTGGGAGATCCTCCTCGATGATAATAAATGTATCGGCTGCAGCTTCTGTGTGAACTCCTGTCCCACAGGGGCCATAGTGCTCTTTGACTGACTCTCTGGAAGGATCCCATGGTTCTGGTGGTTGGCTCAGGTGCTGGCGGCGCAACCCTTGCAAGGGAACTCGCCATCCGGGGCATTGACGTTACCGTAATTGAGAGGGGCCCCTATGTTAAGGATTCTGATGCATTCCTGTGCTATGAAGACCCTGGTGACGTTGATATCCTGAGGACAAACTGTGTTGGAGGATCAACCCTTGTTGCTGCAGGAAACGCTGTCAGGGTCCTTGAGGATACCCTCAGGGGCTACGGGGTTGACATAGGCGGGGACCTCGATGCCATTGAGGCTGAACTCAATGTAGGAGAGCTCCCGGAAAGCCATACAGGCACCGGCACAGCTATGATAATGGAGGCTGCGGAGTCCCTGGGCCTCAGGGTAAGGAGGATGCCTAAATTCATAGACCCCGCTAAGTGCAGGCCCTGCGGTAAATGTTCATTCGGATGCCCGAGGGCTGCTAAGTGGTCTGCAAGGAGATTCCTTGATGAGGCACTTGAACACGGGGCTGTTCTCATTGAAGAAACCGAGGCTAGGAATGTAATTGTCAGGAACGGTTCAGTCTCTGGCCTTGAAACATCCCGGGGAGATTTCCAGGATGAAACGGTTGTGCTGGCAGCCGGAGCCATCGAAACCCCCAGGATACTCATGAGGGCAGGGATAGATGCAGGTAACGGACTCTTCATGGACACCTTTGTGACTGTGGGCGGGATACTTGAGGGGATCGGGTTCTGTGATGAGGTCCAGATGAACGCCCTCATAGAACTTGATGGTTTTATACTATCACCCCACTTCTCAACCCTCCTCTTCCCTGGGGAGGAGAGGAACGTCCTCGGTATCATGGTTAAGATAGCCGATGAGAGGTCTGGACGTGTGGAGGCCGACAGGGTTGTCAAGCATCACACAGCCAGGGATGTCAGTCTCCTTTCCGGCGGGACGGCCATCGCCGGGAGCATACTAGCAGGGGCTGGTGTCAGGGCGGACACATTGAGGTCCACCGTACCCAGGGGGGCCCATCCTGGGGGCACCGCCTCCATGGGGGAGGTTGTTGATGAGAACCTGGAGACCTCCATTGAGGGCCTCTTTGTGGCTGATGCGAGTGTGCTGCCAGAAGCACCTGGTGCTCCTCCCATACTGACCATAATGGCACTTGCAAGGCGTCTGGCACGCCATATAGCTTTGATTTTATAATAGAGTTTTTCAGACCTGCAGTGTGTTTATTCAATTTAGTTTATAAGGAGAACACAGCACATAATATAGGACACCTTGAATATACATACTTCCAAGGTGAAATTATGAAAAATTCACGGATCAAACTCATAACACTTCTATTTTCGGCCGTACTCCTATTCTCCACCCTGCAGGCAGCCTCGGCCCTCAAAACCGAGATAATCTACACAGGTACAGGGGGAGATGTGACAAAGAACTACTACATAGAGAAGTACACCCCCAGGACCCAGGTGACTTCAGAGGTGTTCCAGGCGGCCAGGAGGGGGACACCCATGTTCACCTTTGGAGATGGTGGGGGTAAGAAGGTCATGATAGTCGCTGGGGTCCATGGGAATGAACTCCCGGCATCCATAGCTGCTGTTAAACTCATAAACTACCTGTCAGGCAAGAAGATCAGGGGCACGGTCTACGTTGTGCCCTTCCTCATACCATCATCCACCGCGAGAACTTCCAGGTACTGGAATGGTAAGAACCCCAACAGCATAGCAAATATCAGGGGCACACCCACAAACAGGATACTCCAGATTGCACTTTCAAGGGACGTGGATGCGGTTGGCGACTTCCACTCAACAAGGCCCGGTGGAGTGCCAGGGAAAACATCCATCCTCTGCACACGGATCCCAACCTATGAAAGCTACAGGATGGCATACTACATGAGCCGTTACAGTGGGTCCGCCTTCATACCTGCCCAGGTTGCAGGTAAGGATTACCCGGGAGCCCTTGAGGATGTATGCAACCTTGCAGGTATCCCTGCAGTGACGGCTGAGGTTAAATCCCCCCATGGTTATGTTGCATCTGGAAGTGTCACAAAATCCTACACCCAGATGATGGGCTTCTTAAAGTACAATGGGATCGTCTGATTCCCTATAAGGGTTCAGCATCCTCCCTTTTGTCGTAAAAAATTTTCATTTTTTCCTTTGAAAAGATTTTGAGCTTCTAAAATATCCATCTCTTTAATGGTGGAGATTTTTGCTGTCTTTTGAACGGTCCTTTTCTGACGGAACTCTCTCCTGTGGTGGGAAGGAGTGGGCTTGCTCTTTTTTTGAACAGTCTTTTTCTGATGAACCTCTCTCCACAGCACTGTCAAAAAATGAGATTCATGTGATGAGGTCCTTTACGAACTCCACCACAGTATCAATCAGGCCCTTACCAACCTTCACAGAGGATGGGAACACCATCCGGCTCCTGTCTGTGTGGTTCTGGATTATCTGTGCAAACATGGCCGTGTACTCATCCCTGCCGATCCTATCAGCACCAACCTGCACATATGATGGGAGCCTGCCATTACTCCTGGTGAACTCATAGACCCTCCTTGCAACGTCACGGTACCCTGCCCTTGAGAGTGTCCCACTGTAGGTGTTACTGGATGATGGGGCATCGGATATCCTCGTGGTGTTCTTCCTTACAGGGAGGCCTGCAATGTACTGTGATGCAAGGTAGACCCATTCCTGCCTGGGCATCACAGTGGCCTCTCCCCTGACTATCCTCTGGGCATCTGTGGATAGGGTTGTGGGGTCAATCTCATGCCTTGCCACGTACCTGGAGGTGTCCATATCCCCAAGGTGCTCCCCATCTGCAGAGTAGGCATATTCAATCAGCTTCATGGCTGTGAGGTGTATCTGCTCATCACTGCTGAAGCTCCTGGGTTCTATGAGGAGTATGCCCGCATCCCTGAGGAATCTGGAGGGCTCATTTATCCCTGCGAAGTAGGGGCTGGAGAAGTTGTCGTCCCAGGCCCTTGGAAGGTATCCAGTCGCTGAAAGTTTGAGGCTTCCATAGTTCACATAGACGATACCATCAAGTCCACTGGCATAGGATCTCAGGTACCCCCTCTTCACCCCTGAGACAACACCATACATTGTACCGGGACATGCCGCGGCAATGTAAACAGCCAGCGAACCCTTAGGGGCGTTCTTAATCGCCCTGTCAGCCTCTCCTGGAGCAGGTGACTTCTCATCGACAATGACCCTTGCTGAACCACCTATCTCGGCCCTTATGGACTCCATGAGGCTCCTTCCATCCACACCACTGAGCCTGTCAGAGCTTATGTAGATGGTTTCGAGGTCCCTGGAAGCGTAGCGGTTCATTATAACCGATGTTGTGGGGTACCCTGAGGACCATAGGGAGGTCCCGTTAACCCTCACTCCTGTTGAGGTACTGTAATATGCCCTGGTCTTCCAGATTGTCATGGCAACCGGTAGAAGCGTCCCCGGCGCTGAGACCCGCTGTGGGGATGCTGGCTGAACAGCGCTGAGGGTTGCAGAGTCACTTCCATACCAGACCCGCCTCCAGGGTATTCCAAGACCCCTCAGGGACGAGGAGGGTATTGCTGAAGGGGATGCACATATGATTATACTCCTGGGCTTTAAACGTTTTATCTCTCTCCTGGTGGCTGATGGTAATGTTTTACCGGCTAATAGGAGGGGCGCATCATTCTTTATTGCAATGTATGCTGCTGAAATGTCTGACCCCGTCCCCAGGACAACAACGTCGCTCCGGCTCCAGTAACGTGCAAGTGTGGATGTCCTCGCCGGGATCCGGGTCCCATTCACCCCCACGTCACCAACAACCACAGGGCTCTGGCCCCTGAGGTACTTCAGCACGGACTTCTCAGGGGTGTGGCTGCTGATTATCAGCCGGCCATCTGTATGGGCCGCGGCGGGTGCAGTTATGATGGCATGGGAAGGATCCGTTACAAAAACAGCTGCAGATGCAGGTGAAACCAAAAGTAGTAACGCCATCAGCATGACAGTTAACTTCACTCTCATCCTTCCCAGAACTCTTACCGTGTTCTGGATGACCTGGAGGTTGCAATGGTATTCATATCTCATGCTATCACTCCTAGAACTGTGACTCGATCTCATCGGCCTCAATGAGGCGTTCACAGTAGTAGCAGCGTAGCAGAACAGGTTCCTTTGAGATGACATAGAAACGGTTCTCAACACCCTCGTCACTGTTTGTGATGCAGTTGGGGTTCGGACATCTCAGGATGCCCCTGACCTCCTCCATGAGCCTCACCTTGGCCTTCTCAACAATCTTATAGTCCCTTACAATGTTTATTGTGGCCCTGGGGGCTATCAGGGCTATCTGATCAACCTCTGAGGGTTTGAGTTCCCTGTTCTCTATTTTAACTATGTCCTTGGATCCGAGCTGGGAGGAATCCATGTTCATTGCAACCGTCACCTTGCTATGCCCATCAGGGAGTCCAAGGATGTTGAGGACATTCAGGGACCTGTTTGCAGTTATATGGTCAATAACGGTCCCGTTCCTTATTGGTTTGACCCTCAGTTCGAAGGGTTTCTTCATATCCATCCCTCCTGTGACATTGAAGGATACCTCCGGGATGACATCCCCCTGGATGCCATCATATCTGGAGGATATCCCTGTTTTAGGCGGTATCGGATGATCTCCTATTTTCTTATGGCAACGTTGAATGTTTCAATGAACCTGGCGTAGACTGGTCTTGTGATGAAGACCCCTATCAGGACACCGAGGACCGTTGTGAATGCAAAGCCGGCAAGGAGACCTATACCGGTGGCACCCCTTGAGAAGCCTATGTAGGCCAGTGGGAGCATTGCAGCTATAAGGGTACCTGCGGATGCAAATATTATGAAGAAGGCATCCTTTATCCTGAACTTACGCCTTGTTCTCCTGCCCTCACCGGAGAGGACTTCATCTGTTATGATTATCTGGTCGTCCACCCCTGTACCTATCGCCGCCAGTATACCTGCTATGGCTGCAAGGTCAATGTTCCACCTGATAACCGCGGCCGCCCCCAGTATGAGTATGAGCTCTGCGAGGGTTGTGAAGAATATTGGCAGGACCAGGAGGGGACTGCGGTACCTCACTATGAGTATCAAGGCGATTGCAAGCACAGCAAGGAGTCCCGCGATCAGCGCACCCTCTGTGAACTGTTTTCCGAGTTCAGGGGATACGCTGCTCACACCGACAATCTTAACCTTAACAGGCAGTGAACCTGATTTGAGGAGGGTTTCTATCTCCTTTGCCTGGACCTCAGCCTCTGCCTTGCTGTTCTCTGCACCTGTTATCCTGACATCGGTGACAGGCTTTCCTGTTGCAACCTCCGCTGATATTTCAGGGGATGTTATGAGACGGTCATCCAGGTACATTTTAACTGGCTCCCCTGCCTTGCCCCGGGCCGCCTCTGCGAACTTCCTGGCACCCTCTGGTGAGAGCCTGAAGGGGACCTCCCATTCATTACCGGTTATTATTGGGGACTGTACGCTCACAATATCTGAACCTGTCAGAACGGTCTTGTTACCGATCTTTGCCTCAAATTTACCGGGTTTACCGACTATCTTTGCGACCTGGTCTGGCTGGACACCGGCAATTTCAACTATAACGTTCTGGTCTCCGCTTGCACGCACCTTCACGTCCTTCACACCGAATATGTTGAGCCTCTTATCAAGTACACTGGTCACGGTGTTCATGGTCGCGGCATCAACAGGCCTCTCGAGCTGTATCTGTATGAGGGACCCTCCCTGCAGGTCAAGTCCCTGCTGGATACCCATGGTTGATATTGCAGTGATACTCGCCAGCACCAGGACTATGAGGAGTAGCACGCGGTAGTCCTTAAGAAACTTTGAGACATTCCTGTTCATGATTTAACCTCCAGGTACCACCTCAGAATTCCAAGATTCATGAGCCACGTGGTCAGGATATCCGCCAGTAGCCCTATTATCAGAACAGAGGCTATGTCACTCAGCACCCTGGCCTCCGGCATCAGGAATACCGTCACGAGGTAGAGTGCCGCCATTGAACCGATTGCAGATATGGACATTGTAACACCTGTCTTCATGGCCCCAAGGGCCCTCTCATTGATGCTACCCTTCCGGCGTTTAAGGACCCTTGTGGTGAGTAGGATGTCTGTGTCCACACTGTAACCTATGAGCATAAGTATGGCACCAACAGATGCCAGTGAGAGGGGTATGCCCAGGATTGACATCCCACCCACGGCTATTATGATATCAGATGCCGCTGCAAGTATAACAGCCAGTGAGGGGACAGGGTCCCTGAAGATTATGAAAACAGTCACCGACATGAATAGGAATGCGAAGCCAATGGCCCAGTAGATCTGGTTCATGGCCTGTCTGCTCAGCACAGGGCCCACTGACTTGTAACTGTTGATGGTTGCTGTGCCCCTGAGGGCTTCACTCACCTTCACAACATCCAGGTCTGCACCGAACTGTACCGTCGCCCTTTCACCCCTTATGGAGAGGACCTTAACGTCTCCTGTGCCCAGTTTTTCCCTGAGTAGCGATTCCAGTTCAGCCTGGGTAACACTCTTATGGAGGGTCAGCTCTGCAAGAGTTCCCCCCTTAAGGTCCACACTCTCGTTGAGTCCATTGAAGGTAACCAGAAGCAGCGCGATTAAAGTTATGGCTGCGGGTATTGCTATGAGAGGCTTGTATGACTTTAAAATGCGGTCAATCAAGGTTATCACCTTTAATAGTTTATCTTTCCTGTCACCTGGCTTCGTATATCTTCAGGTCCTTCTCATTGATTATCCTGAGGGTATCCTCCCTCACCTGGATGAGCTCTTTACCTGCTGTTTTCTGGATGAAGAAATTTATGATCCTTCCTCCACGCGCCCCTATCTTCTCTGACATCCGATCTATTGCACCCTCACCGCCCTGCCGGCTCATGGTGGTGAATAGTATCACGTCCTTCCCGAGGAAATCCGCCCGGTCTATCAGGGTTATTATCGCCGGCGCGGGTTTACCTGCCCAGGTAGGTGTCCCGACGTATATGAGGTCATAACCGGACAGATCAACCTTTTCTGGCTTTATGGGCGTTTTGGACTCTCTGATGGCGTCTATGGATGATCTGAAACTGCTCATGAACCCCTTTCTATCCTCAAGGTCCCTGATCTCAATAAGATCAGCATCCAGTTCCTCTGCAAGGGTCCTTGCAACCATCGCAGTGTTCCCGGTACGCGAATAATAAATTACACATGTCTTCATCGTATCACTCAGCTTCGTCACCTTGGGTATGATCTGGACGGTATAATATATATCTCTGCCCATTTAATAACGGTGCCCTGCTATGGGTGCATCCCGGGGAAATCAAGACCCTCAGCCTCCCTGAACCCGAACATTATGTTCATATTCTGGATGGCCTGCCCGGATGCGCCCTTCACGAGGTTGTCTATGGCAGAAACTATAACAGCCCGCTGATTGTCGTCAACCTCGAAGCATCCTATGTGGCAGAAGTTGGAGCCCCTGACGGCACTGAGTCGTGGGATTCCATCAACAACCCTCACAAAGGGTTCACCATCATAGAATCCCCTGAATATATCTGCGATTTCATCCTGCTTCAGGCCCTCAAGGAGGAAGGTGTGGGCCGTCGTCAGGATGCCCCTTGTCACCGGGACGAGGTGGGGTGTGAAGCTGAGCCTCACAGGATTCAGCCTTGAGAGTTCCTGTCTTATCTCAGGTGTGTGTCTGTGGCCTGTTACATTGTAGGGGATTACATTATCACTGCAGTGGGGGTAGTGGGTCAGTGGCGTTGGCTTAACACCCGCACCACTCACTCCTGTCTTTGAATCAATTATGAATGTGTCTGCGATTTTTTCATATACCAGGGGGAGACATGCAAGTATAGCGCCTGTCGGGAAGCAGCCAGGATTTGCAACGAGATCTGCGGAGGATATCTCCTCCCTGTGGATCTCAGGAAGTCCATAAACCGCCTCGAGGGGGCTTTCATGTTTTATCCCGTACCATTCCTCATAGGTTTCAGTGTCATCAAAGCGGTAGTCACCGCTGAGGTCCACCACCCTTATACCCCTCTCCATGAGCTGGGGGACGATCTTCATTGAGGCCCCGTGGGGGGTGGCTGTGAAGACAAGGTCCGCATCGATTTCCCCGGGACCGGCATCCTCAAAGTTCAGGTCAGTGTCCTGGAGGTGTGGATGCACCCTCGATACGGGAACACCACTGTACTGCCTCGATGTGGCTGAGACCACCTCCACCTTCCTGTGGTTCTCGAGGAGTCGCAGCAGTTCACCTCCAGTGTATCCACTGGCTCCGATAATACCCACACTTATCATCTCAATCACCTTAATCAACTGTGATAACTACTTTGGTGAACTAATTTAAATAAGGTGTCATGGGGGGATGTCTCATCCTCCCGGTCCACTTCAAGTGTCCGGTCATCACCCTCTGCTTAACCTATCACCACAAATATCCATGCCCTTTATCCACCTGATGTTCCCTGACCAATGGATCTAGAGTACTCCCATAAAACCCATTCACACTCCAATCCTTTCCTGACCCAGGTCATGGCCACCAAAATTTATAAGTATACAGGGGACAACCTTTAACTGTCCATGGGGATCATTTTTCCTCATGAATGGAGGCGGTAAAATTAAGCGTCACTCGATACTTGCATTACTGCTGCTTCTCGGAGTGGTGGTACTGCCTGCTGGAGATGTGAATGCTGCTGAATCAAATCTAACAGCAGATACAACCGGAAACACAACTGTTGCATATACAAAGGCATCAGCATCGACAACAGTAAACTACACCTACCATGAATACGTCCCCTACGAGGTGCGGGTGAAGGTCTCCTACCTTAAACCATACACAGTGAAGGTTAAAAGGGCCACCAGGACCTACTACTACAGGAAGGGCAAGTACAGAGTCAGATACACCTACGCCTACACCTACGTTACCAGGTACAAGAAGACCTACAGGTGGGTCACCGAGACAAGATACCGGAAGGTTACGAGGGTGGGATACGCTGAACTCTCTGATTATCTGAAGGAAACAGCTAACTGTCAGGTTTCGGATGAGGAGATCTCCTCTCTGAGCAGTAACCTCACATCAGGCTGTAACTCAACCTATGACAGGGCTGTGAGGATCTTTAACTGGGTCCGTGACAGCCTGGACTACAGTTTCTACTACAACACACGTCAAGGAGCCCTGGGAACGCTCCACAGTGGATCAGCGAATTGCTGCGACCATACACACCTTCTTGTCGCCCTTGCAAGGTCGGCCGGCATACCCGCAAGGTACATGCATGGTAACTGTCTATTCAGGAGCGGTAACACCTATGGACACGTCTGGGGACAGCTGTACATCAACGGACGATGGTACGACGCCGATGCAACAAGTTTCTCAAACACCCTGGGAACAGTGAATAACTGGGATAGGTCCAGTGTATTTATCAAGGGAGTTTACGCGGAGCTACCATTCTGATCTTAAAAATTAATTTATTTTTTTATTTTTGCAGCTTTACCTGCTATAGAATCAGCAGTTCTTAAGGGCGTCCTCATTGAAGTCCATGTTACGGATCCTTTTAATTATCTTGCAGGTGCTGTCGAGTTCAGAGTTCCTGTACTTCTCTATCCTCTTAACCTCACATTCAAGGCCCCTCCTCCTGAGCTCCTCACGCAGCTCATCAACATCGAACTTCTGATCGGGGCCGATGGCGATGATGTCAGGTTTTATGCGGTGCACTATCTCGAACATGTCGGTCTCACTGCCAAGGTAGGCCTCATCAACAGGTTTAAGCATCCTGACAACCTCAAGCCTCTGATTCTCACCGACTATGGGGGTCCTCTTACGTGCCCTGACTGTGGAGTCCCTTGCAAGGACAACCACAAGCCTGGCATCCCTCCCCCCAAGTTTCCTGGCCTCCTCAAGGAAGAAACCGTGTCCCGGGTGTATTATGTCAAAGGTGCCCGTCGCCATAACTGTCTTCATTTTATCATCCCGCTATTCAATGTCCTGGTATTTAAGGGCCTCAGTGAAGTCTATAAGGCCCCTGTAGATGGCTGATCCTATAACCACCCCCCTGACACC
>Ga0272448_1007091_pt1 | contig 11940 bp, 10 predicted proteins | sample YNPCB0191_FD_202220 | JGI IMG/M metagenome (GOLD analysis project Ga0272448, IMG submission 202220) | Hot spring sediment microbial communities from Yellowstone National Park, WY, United States - YNP-CB-019-1 | ecosystem: Environmental > Aquatic > Thermal springs > Hot (42-90C) > Sediment... | reverse complement strand
AATATCACGTTGAACTTGTCGCAGAATTTCGTATTTGCGTTCTCGCTCAGCAGGCGGGCGGCATCTTCGTCGGAGATTACCGGGTCGCACTTTGATGCGCCTATACCGGCTCGGCTGACTGCTCTGATTATCAATGGGTTTGCTCCACACCGTGCATTGTGTTTTGCCGAGTCGATGCTTCTCTCATAAGCAACGATTCCGGTTTCAACGGCGAATTCGGGACTGACAGAGACCGTGCCCCATACTTCCGAGCCGTCCATCCGTCGGATCTTCGGGCTCATTGCAGGGCAGACCTTCAATCCGCGAGTGTCGATAATGATCGAAGTGAAAGGCCCCTGCTGAACGGCGGGGAAGGTTTCCACCTCGGACCTCTGAAGCACGGGCTCGACTGTCTTCGTTGGGTCTACACTCGGTTGTTCGGTATCGGAATCGACATCTCGTTGCGATTCGGCTTGCAGGAGCATCGTGCCCGGTCTCGACTTGCCGTACATTCTGGTACCGACTACCACGGTCACTATCGTGTCCCCTTCAAATGACTTTCTGCTTTCGTCGGTGATCTCCACTCCCTGCACGAATCCTTCGATCTTCTGGCGTACTGTTTCATCCACATCCATTGCATCTTTGCCGGTTGCTTCGTAGTCGATTCTCGTGCCTTCTATCGCGGCCAGCAGATGAGCCACTGCCAGCATCCGGGCGTAAGTTTTTGCTTTCAGGTAGGCTCTCGCTCGATTCGGCTCTTTAGAGGAGGAGGCCATCGCCGCTTCTCCTTTAGCCGTGATCATGCCGTGAGACCAGTTGATCTCGGCGTCTCCGATTTTTTCGATTACGCTGGTCTCTTTGATGATCTTTTCTGTTTTTACAACGGCTGCACAGCTTGGAACAGTGATGCAGACCATTCCCACGGCGCAGGCAAATACCATTAATGCTGATAATGCTTTCTTCACTGGTAATCTCCTCTCAAAACAACTTGACTTTAATTACAATAGACGAACGCTAGATCAATATGTGTCCGGGATATTCTCAAATGTATCGATTACCGTCTTCTCCTGGACAGGCGTATCTGATCTCTTTTCTGCCAATCCTTCATAGCCAGATACATCCTGCCCATCTTGTAATAGGCCGATGCTCTTTTATCGTACGCTTCCACAAACCCTGGATCCAGATCGACTGCCGTGCTGTACTCTGCTACGGCTCTGCGCAGGTCCGGCTCGGGTCGGTGGCTGAAAGTCTCAGCGATCAGAAAATGCAGCATCGGATTTCGCGGATTGACCTCCAACGCTTTGTAATAATCCTCTAAAGCCTTTTCAGAGTCTTCGTGTGTACGCTGATATGCCTTGCCCCTCAGCATATATCCTGCCGCATATCTCGGGTTCATTTCTATGACCTTGTCATAATCTGCTAAGGCCATGGTAACGATGTGCTTACCCGAATCATAAGCGTTTCCGCGAGTCAGTCGATACTCCACGTTGTTCGGACGGAGTTCGATAGCTTTGTCGAAATTGGAGATAGCCCGGTCGTAGTCTCGGCGCAGTATCTGGTAGATCAACCCTTTATAAAAGTAGGCCTGGGCATAATTCGGGTCGGACTGGATGGCCTTGTCCATATACTCGATTGCTTTGTCTGCGCGCCCCAGTTGATACTCTCTGTATCCCCGACTGCTGTATTCGTATGCGGTTGAGGAACCGTTATCCCGAGGAATGACATCTTCCGCATTTGTGTAAATCATGCCGCCGTCGAGGGATTTGACCACCTTCGACGCCAAAGCAGATTCTACGTCAAACACTCTGTCCACGGGGCCGACTGCATCCACTCCGTTGCTCACCGTTCCGGTGGTTACATCGACCTTTCTGGCATCGGCTTTGATCAATCCGCCGCATCTTTGATAGCTGCCGATTATTACAAACTGAGCTCCGACCATCTTTCCTAATTGTGCAGCCCTTTTTTCATCGCACAATCCGCTCGACTGGAGTTTCAATTCCTTAATGGCATCATCGAGCCTCAATCTTTCGACCAAAGTGATCGAAGAGACATTTGCCAGCTTGGTGCTCAAAGTCTCAGCAAATCCATAGCCTACCCAATCCCATTCCACGTCACCGCATACGTTGTGGAAAGGAACTACCGCCAAAGTGACCATCTGAGTATCCGCCGCATATAATTTGCCCGATGAAAGGCAAATTAATATCAGCGCAACAATCTGCAGAAACAAGACGTTTCTTAATCTATACATGAAACCTGCTCCTGGTTAGCAAGTATTTCTCCGTTCGTATTCTGCTCGATACCAGCCAGGTGTAAACCTCGCCGTATTCCAACTGAACAGTCACTCTGCAATTATCGGCAGAAACTTTTCCGAACAGGATGTTTGTATCTCCGACGCTGAGCGTTTGCTTACGGAATCTCTCGGCTTTGTTTGGGATAGCCGATGATGGAGCAGGATTGGTAATTGATGCGGGAGGTTCGGCAGCAGAAAAGCAAGGAAGAATCAGGGCGCAGCCGATCGATCCCCGAGGACTCAGGGTTGCGGACTTATCTGCAAACAATTTAATGCGAGGCGGCGGCATAGGCAGAATACTCCACGGATTGGTAGAGACCGCTTACCATCTATAACAATAAGGATTATACTCCTAACACCATGAGCAGTCAAGAAATGAACGCCTGTGGAGGAGTCGGCTTGCTTGCCGTCGAACAGTGTCACAAACATGGGTATTACCTGACTATGATTTGAGCATTTGGCATTCGGACACGGAGGATGTTATGGGCCGCAATTTGAACCTTTTCCTTGCACCTATTCCAAAAAGACTTTCTTCTCGAAACGGCATTTTCGATCCCACGGGCAAGCGATTCATCCGCTTGATCGCAGAGGATGTTTCTGTGCTCGCTCCGGCGGCACGGAAAGCCGGATTCGATTGGGAATTAACGGCAAGTTCCAAAGTTCCGATTCGCGAAGTCGGCTTGATCATCCGCCTGGACAATGAATCGAATGCTCATTCCGAAGGCTACACGCTTTCGATCACGCCAAACTGCATCGAGATCATTGCATCCGATCCGGCCGGTGCGTTTTACGGCGCATGCACGCTCGTTCAAATCAAGCGGCAATGTGAAAGCATACCATGTCTCAGTATCACGGATTGGCCCGATTTCTCGGCTCGCGGCGTTATGCTCGACATAAGCAGAGATAAAGTTCCGACCATGGAAACCCTGTACCACATAATCGATCTGTTATCCGAATGGAAGATCAATCAATTTCAGCTATATACCGAGCACACCTTCCAGTATTTTGCTCATCCGATCGTGTGGGAGCATGCCAGCTCGATGACCGGAGAGCAAATACTCGATCTTCAAGCCTACTGCAAATCGCGCTTTGTCGAACTTGTGCCGAACCAGAATTCGTTCGGGCACATGGAGCGGTGGCTGAAACATCCTGAGTACAATTCTATGGCCGAAGCTCCGAATGGCTGCAATACTATCTGGGGTTGGAGGCCGGCCTTCAGCCTTTGTCCGATAGATAAGCGAAGTATTCCGTTTGTCAGAGGATTGTACGATGAACTCCTGCCGCACTTTTCAAGCAGGATGTTCAACGTCGGATGCGATGAAACCATAGACCTTGGGTGCGGTCGAAGCAAGCGTGCATGCAAAGAGCGAGGGAAAGGCCGGGTATACCTGGATTTTCTTCTTGAAATTCAACGCATGGTGGAGAAGCACGGACGGACGATGCAGTTTTGGGGAGACATCATCCTCGAACACCCGGAACTGGTGACCGAGCTTCCCTCCGATGTCATAGCGCTGGAATGGGGATATGAGGCCGATCATCCTTTCGCCCAGCACGGTACTGTATTTCAAGAATCGGAAGTTCCGTTCTATGTATGCCCTGGGACTTCGAGTTGGAACACCATTTCAGGACGAACCGACAATGCCGTGAAGAACATCGCCAGCGCCGCAAAAAATGGTCTTGAATTCGGAGCCATCGGTCTTTTAAACACTGATTGGGGAGACAACGGTCATTGGCAGCCGCTTTCGATCTCCTACCTTGGCTACATGGCAGGTGCGATGGCCGCCTGGAACGTAAAAGCGGATTTCAACAAGGTGCTTCCTCAAAATCTATCGATCCATGCGTTCAAGGATTCCGCGGGGAAAGTCGGTCAAGCTTTTTACGATCTTGGAAATGTCTATCTATCCTTTGCGAAAAGAACTCCAAACTGGATGATCCCCTGGTACATGCTTTTCCACCAAAAGCCGATGGAAGGGCTGCTCGACAGTATCAAAATCAGCGAATTCGAAGAGATGAGCCGCAGACTCGATGTAATCAGCGGCAGCTTTGCGGAAGGTCGACTCTACGTGCCGGATGCCGATATCATACGCGAAGAATTCGCCCACATGATACAGATGCTCAGGCTTTCTTCGGAAGTCGGCAAGTGGCGGCTCGGTGGGGATGAGCCTGGTGATTTGTTGAAGCGCATCGAGGCGATCAAGAAAGAACAGGAAAAGGTGTGGCTAGCTCGAAATCGTTCCGGCGGTCTTTCAGATAGCCTCAAAAAGATTTGGGCCGAGTAAGAAGAAGCGATAATTGCAGGATAGGAAAAACTCACTGATTTACCGGAAAGGACAAAGAGTATGAATCGAATGACAACAGGTTTGCGTGCTTTGTTTTTGATCGTGGTGGTAGTGAGTCTTGCGGGAGCGAGCGCTTTCGGGCTGGCGACTGCAAAGAAAACGACAGATGGATGGCCACAATTCAAAGGTTGTTCGATTTCATCCATCGCTTGGTCGCCGGATGGAAATAACATTGCTTTTGTAGTGATGAAACGGTCTGGTGTGGACGAAAATAACGTATTGATGCGTGCCTCCATCTGGAGTGTAAAAGTCAACTCCATATATAAGAAGCCCGTTCTCTCACGAGTCATCGAGTTGAGTGCTAAGGAGGGCATACCGTGTGCATTGTTTTGGACATCACCCACGGAAATCGCTTGGCCAGGTGCAACTAATACATTATATGATTTGAGAAAAAGCTTCAACTTCTATGTTATTCGACTTGGCGAGCATAAGTACAGACGGCTTATCGATAAGTCGTTTAGTAACGGTCAATGTGGATTAGAAGGCATATATGGGCCTGACGATGTCTACTGGGATGCCAAATCAAAGTGTGTGGCGTATAGTTTCTTAGATTCCCAGAAGAACAAACCATTCATCTCAAAGACGTACCTAAAAACCGGAGAGACTGCACTTGTGCCTGTAGATACTGAAAGTTCTGCTCCTTGGAACGGTATTACATTTTGTGGGCTACCCGGCGAAGAAAAGAAATCATCCAGATTTGCCTTCACTTCGAGTGTCGACTCCAAGGACGATACTATCACGAACTGCTTATGGATTACTACGGGAGAGCATCCATCTGTCGGATCAGCTAAGATCATTGCCCGCAGTGATGATAATATTCAATTCCCAAGGATTTCAAGTGCGGGTGATAAAATTGCGTTTCTTCAGGTAGGGCCTGGCGGTGATGAAGACTCGGTTATAGTGCTAAGTTTTTCAGACGTAAGAAAGAGTATCTCAACAAGGACAGTGGTGATACATGATAGCGATGTGGATATTGGGCTTGGCTGTCCGTTTGCATGGTCGCCGGATGGCAAGATGATTGCTTACGCGTACGGGAGCCGTGTACGTGTCTTTACACCTTAGTGACCGGAGCGTATCCCTCTTCAAAATTCGTTTGAGAGATATTGTCAAAAATAGCGACTGTATCAGCATCAACCCATCAGAAGCGGTTGAAAAGGCGACAAACTCACTGATGTGCCGGAAAGGACAAAGAGTATGAATCGAATGACAACAGGTTTGCGTGCTTTGTTTTTGATCGTGGTGGTAGTGAGTCTTGCGGGAGCGAGCGCTTTCGGGCTGGCGACTGCAAAGAAAACGACAGATGGATGGCCACAATTCAAAGGTTGTTCGATTTCATCCATCGCTTGGTCGCCGGATGGAAATAACATTGCTTTTGTGGTGATGAAAAGATCTGATCGTACTTTGACGGGCTGTTTGAAGCGCGCATCTATATGGAATGCGAAAATCGATCCCAAAGACAAAGGTGTTTCTCTAGTCAAAGTAATCGACTTAAGTGCTGAAGATGGTATACCGTGCGCTTTGTTTTGGACATCACCTACTGAAATTGCATGGGCAGGCGCATCACGTAATCTTAAGCAGGGGTTCCATTTATATGTTATCCGACTTGGCGAACATAAATTCAGGCTGCTTGTTAATGGAGATTTCAAGAGTTGTCAGAATATAGTTGGATTACTCGATATGTATGCGCCGAATGATGTGTATTGGGATTCAAAATCAAGGTGCTTGGCATTTAGTTCTGTTGACAATCGCAACAATATGCAGGCGATCACTAAGGTGCAAATAGACTCCGGTGTGGTAAAAACGGTGAATGTTGACATAGGGGTGCGGTCGGTTCGGAATTTCATTACTTTCTGCGGGCTGCCGGATGAAGGAAAGAAATCGTTGGACTTTGCTTTTATTCCAAATGTCAGCGATGATGTTAATAATTTGCGAGGTCTGTGGATAACCGATGAGCCAAATCCATCTGTGCAAACTGCTCTGCAAATTGTTCGGAACAGCAACATTCTCTATCCAAGAATAGCGAGTTCAGGTGACAAGATAGCCTGGTTGGAGTTTAGGCCGATAGCAGATGGCGCTGGTTTCGAGGATCATGTGGTGGTGCGAGATTTGTCAGGGATAATACAGGAAACCCCGTGCAGATTAGTGAAAATAGAAGATCACGATGTGGTTCCCAAGCTTGGCTGCCCGTTTGCCTGGTCGCCGGACGGAAATAGGATAGCTTACGCATACGGAAGCCGTATTGCCATCTTCACACCGTAGCCTTGGAAACATGTGCGTTTCGATTACTTTGCCGCTCGCTTAAGATCGATCACTTTTTGGCGGACGGCGGCAATATCGGCGACCAGTGAGGCGCGGGCTTCTTCGAACGGTTCGCCGTGTTGACGAAGAATGTACGCTGGGTGAAGCGCCGCAATTGCATAATCCGTATATTCGCTGCTGAACCATATACCTCGTTCTTTGGTCATGCGGAAATCTTTGTGTATGATCGTATTCGCTGATGGCGCCCCAAGTGAAAGTATGACCATCGGCTTGATGATCTCGAGCTGCTCCTTGAGCCAAGGGATACATAACTTGATTTCCTGGGTGCTGGGGGGGCGATTCCGTATGCTCTTTCCTTCGATCAAACTGGCGCGGCATTTCAACACATTGCAGATATAGATGTGCTTTCGTGTTATGCCGTTTTCCAGCAACGCCTGATCGAGGAGTTGGCCGGCTCTACCTACGAATGGCCGTCCCGAGGCATCTTCCTGCGCTCCCGGTCCTTCACCAACGATTACCATCGGCGTGTTTGGATTCCCTTCGCCGAACACTACATTGGTGCGCGTCTTGCACAATTCGCAATTCTCACAGGCAAGCGCCTTTGCCTTCAATTCATCGAGTCTTTCGTCTATTTCCGTCAAATCAGCCAACTCCACACAAGTACTTATTCAACCCCAGATCGCATTTACACTTGATTGTCCGACAATTCGCCGAGTTCTTCGATCTTGGCTTTCAACTTATCATACGTCGAATGCAGGCTTTCCGGCAAGACTTTGGTGTTTGCCAGCACAGGCATGAAGTTGCAATCCCCGTTCCAGCGAGGAACGATGTGCCAATGGATATGATCCAGGACGCCGGCGCCTGCGGTACGACCGATATTTACCCCCAGATTGAATCCGTCGGGCTGCATTGTCGCAGACAGCAGGCGCATGGAATAACGCAGGAAATGGTTGATCTCCATCAATACATCATCTTTCAAAGCGTACATATCTGCCGTGTGATTGAACGGCGCGACCATCAGATGCCCGTTGTTATAAGGGAATCCGTTCATCATGAGGAAACTGTGATTTCCCCGGCAAAGGATGAGGTTATCCCTGTCTTTGTGCTCTGCCGGGAGCACACAAAATATGCAGCCTTCTATACGGTCTGCGTTCTGTATATACTCCATGCGCCAAGGCGCCCACAATCGTTCCACTTCCTGCTCCTTATTACTTAGTCCTGTTTCGCGCTCTGCTGCACGTAATTGATGCGCAGATTGCTCAACATTTCCATGATTTCTCGCTGCTCTTCCGGATTCATCTTGCCTTCCAGTTGACCCGCCATGGCGGCGATAGTATCGATAGCTACTTTCGCCTGGGCCAAATCTTTGTCTAATTGGTCGGTAGCCGGATTCTTCATAATACCCATCCAATGCCATACGTGCATCGATAACAGGCCGATGAATGATCGAAGCAGAGTATAGACGTCCACATCGGGAATGCTGAATTGTTGGTCTTCTTGTTCGCTTGCAGTATCGGATACGGTTTCATCGTTCGACTGCATTTGAGCATCCGCGTTTTCGTCCAACCGTATTCTGCGCTTGTCTTTTACTTCATAACCTTTCTCTTCTTCAGACAATGAAGTGTCCTCCTGTATGATACATTAGATTAGTCGAAGTGCCGAGTGGATTCGACACCAATTCTGCTGTAATCCCTGATACCCAAAACTGAATAACCGATGATCCGTATTAGGGAAAAAAGGCTGATTTTACTGCCGAAGGGGGTATTCGGCGCTCTCCGGCTGGGATCAGTTCTGCTTGACTTCCTGATGCCACCACGGATTATCGAAAGCAGCAAGTTGTTCCGGGACGGCTGTGGTTTCAGGATTGATTTGCATGGCTTTCTCCCTGGTCAAATCTCCGATAAAAACCGTTGTCAGAAGTACCCCGTCATTGCCGGACATACGGTATAAAGCTTTGACGGTAATCTTCGACAAGGAAGGTTTCTGATCGAAAACTTCTCTGGCTATCAGGAGACTTTGATGTAGAAGAGTGTTTTGTGTAAGACCTGATTCAGTAGTCGGACTGGAAAAAGTGACGAATTCATATTCTGCTCTAGGGTCGTATTGCGTCCCCGTTATCTGCAGCTTGTTCGATGAAATCACAGGACGAGAGTTCAATTCTTTGATTCTTGCCAGATCGGGATTTTCTTCCCGAGAAATAGGCTGCTGCAGATTTTGAGGCTGTTCCACAATTTGAATGTTTCCATTGCTCTTTGCGCCTTGAGTGATCAATGTACCGGGAGCGACTTCAGTGTGAGCATTGGGTTGGATTACAGCATTGGGAAGTTGATTCCTTTGCGGTGTGCGGAGTAGGATAACAATCAATGCCAACGTCAAAGCGCACACTAAAATTGTCAGCGCCGTTTGAATCGTGAAAGTGCTTGTTTTCTTTGGGCTGGAATCGTCGGATGGTGCTGCTTTTTCAGTTTCGTTCGATAGTATCGGGGCAGATGCCGCCTTGCGTGCAGCCAGCTGTTCGAGCTTTTGGAGATTCGTTCGATTATCCGGATTCAAATCCAGCGCCAGCTTATACCAGTTCGCCGCTTCTTCGATCTTCCCTTCGCTTTTGCATATATCACCCAGCAGAGTATGAGCTTCGATACTGTCCGGATTGGTACGAAGGGCTTTGATACATTCCGATCTGGCACCTTCCAAATCGCCTCGGATTTGCAGTAAATGAGCGTTCAACAGCAGGAAATGAACTGTGTCTTCGTCGTCAAGCGGGGCAGGATTGGCGGCGGCGTGGATGTTTGCAGGCGCTCCACATTTTGGGCAAACCTTTGAATGCGGCGGTATAGTTGCTTGGCATTTGAGGCATTCAGACATTAAATGACCCCGGTTGTTGGAGTATTGCCGGATGGTAAGAGGGGTATCCGCCCATCCATAGCTCCAAGTGTCAGGAAACTATTTTCCGGTATGTCCGAAGCCGCCTTCATTGCGCTTTGTTTCAGGCAGTTCTTCGGATTCGATAAACTTTGCTCGGGTTATGGGAGCGATTACCAGTTGCGCTATTCTGTCGCCCCTTTGCACGGGAAAAGGCTCTCCGCCATGGTTAATAACTATGATCTGCACGACACCTCGGTAATCGGAATCGATCGTGCCCGGCGAATTGACCATGCTGATCCCGTGCCGCAAAGCAAGACCGCTTCGCGGTCGAACCTGGCCTTCGTAGCCTTCGGGTATCGCCATCTTGAATCCGGTGGAGATCAATCTGCGTTCCCCGGGTTGGATAACCAACTCCGAATCTACTGCAGCAAGCAGATCGACACCTGCTGCACCCGGCGTTGCGTATGCGGGCAGGGGCAAATCTTGCGCTTCGGGAACGCGCTGGATCAAAACTTGTACCGATTCAATGGACACTTAAGCCATGTCCTCATTTGCCATTGATGCAGGCCTGTCGGGAAGAATGAAATGGAAAGTCGATCCTTTTCCAACTTCACTTTCCACCCAAATCTTGCCGCTGTGAGCTTCAACCAGGTGCTTGACCAGATACAATCCGATACCCGTGCCGCCGACTTCTCTGGTATCTCTGTTATCGACCCTGTGGAACCGGTCGAATACTTTTGGCAGATGGGATTCCGGTATGCCCATTCCCTGATCAGAAACACTGATATGCACTCCCTCGGGGTCGTTTACAGCAGTGATCGTGATCTCGCCGCCTTTGGGGGAATACTTTATCGCATTGTTCGTCAAATTGGTAAGTATTTGATCGACTTTATCTTCATCGGCAATGATGATTTTCAAGTCGCTTGAAACATCCGTCTTCAAGGTATGCTTGCTGGTATAAGACTTTTGTACCGTGACCACCTTGTCGATAAGCGGGCTGAGGTTCACCGGCTTGGGATTCAGATCCAGGGCGCGTCCGGCTTCGATCCTTGAAACATTCAAAAGGTCGCTGATAAGTCTTGTAAGGCGATCGCACTCCGTATCGATAATCTGATAAAACTCTCTTTGCGTCTGGTGATCGTAGTATCCCTCGGTATCAGCCAGAAGAGTCGAAATAAATCCTTTAATAGAGGTAAGAGGCGTTCTGAGCTCATGGGAAACCGTGGAAACAAAAGCTGTTTTCATGCGTTCCACGCTTCGTATTTCAGTGATATCATTGAAAATAGAAACCGAGCCGATTGGTTGGTCGTCTTCGCCTTTTACAACTGCGGTTTGCGCCTGGTAAATTCGCTCATCACCGCCGCTGGCTTCTGAATACAGGGAAATTTCTTCTGCTATTTCTTCGCTTGATTCGACCGATCTTTTCAAAAGATCGATTACTTTTTCATTTTCAATGATTTCTTCGTATTTTTTTCCTGTTACTTCTGCGCCGTCTACATCAAACATCGTGCGCGCAGAAGCGTTCATCTGCATGATCTTGCCGTCTTTGTTAATCATCAGCAATCCGGCGTACACGCTTTCGATGATATGTTCGAGCTCTTCCTTTTCTTCGACTACTTCTCGGAAAAGCTGCGCATTTTGGATAACTGCGGTGGCATTGCGAGCAAGTCGTTCCAGGAGGTGGATATCCTCTTCGATAAAGACATTACCGTATCTCTTGTTGAAAACCCAGAGAACACCGATAGTGTTTCGCTCGATGACCCGGTTGTTTTCATCGCGCTTTTCGGAGATTAAAGGAACGCCGGCGCCGTTTCGTACATTCAAAAGAGCTACGTTTTCTTTAATCGTTCGAGGGTCTGCAAATGCGTCGAGAAGGATGGTCGGTTTGTTGTCGCGGAATATTTCACCGGAAGCTCCTTGAGTGGCTCTGACATGGAAGCGTCTTATCTCGTCAGGAGTAAACCCAAATGCAGGAGGTGTTCCGACCAATTCTCCGCGTTCCTTGTCAAGGAGCATAAAGATGCACTTTTCAGCTTGAAGTATTGCAGCTATTTTGGTGACAAGGCGTCTGAGAGTCTCTTCGAGCTCGGTTATCGGAGTCGATTCCCCGCCTTCAGATGCGTTTCTAAGCCTCTGTTCCAGCTCTCTCTTTTCGCGTTCCAGCATCGCGATATACTGCGAGCGGGCTTCTAGTTCTCGTTGGAAATC
>Ga0272448_1007089_pt1 | contig 11944 bp, 8 predicted proteins | sample YNPCB0191_FD_202220 | JGI IMG/M metagenome (GOLD analysis project Ga0272448, IMG submission 202220) | Hot spring sediment microbial communities from Yellowstone National Park, WY, United States - YNP-CB-019-1 | ecosystem: Environmental > Aquatic > Thermal springs > Hot (42-90C) > Sediment... | reverse complement strand
GGGTCTCCCCGCCCCCGCCGCGCACCGGCGCCCCCTCGCACTCGAGCGCGGGCGGGGTCTCCCCGCCCCGGCCGCGCACCGGCGCCCCCTCGCACTCGAGCGCGGGCGGGGTCTCCCCGCCCCGGCCGCGCACCGGCGCCTCGTCGCGGCCACCAGCACGCGGGGTCTCCCCGCCCAACTCCGACGGCCGTCCCTGCGCCAGCGGGGGCGCGGCAACCGCGCCCCCACCACACCGCGGCAGCTCCTCCCCACCCCGCCCCTTCCCGGCGAACGCCCCATAGCAGAGCACGAGCGAGAGTAGCCACGCCAGCGTCGGCAGCGGCCGGAAGAGATTGCCCGAAAACCCCGCAAACGCCAGCGCGGCCAGCCCCAGCGCCGCTGCCAGCCAGGCCAGGCGGGGCCGGGCTGCGGCCTGCGATCTGGCAGGGGTGCCTTCGAGACCGTACCGTCGTACAGCAGCAGCAAAGGTCCCCGCCCCGGCCACCAGCAGCACCCAGCCCCAGGGCGCTGCTGGCCAGCGGTCGAGCGCCCATTGGCCCACCAGCCCTGCTGCCAGGGCCGCCGGCACCGCAGCAGCGACCAGCACCGCACGCCGGGCCGGCCCCTGAGATACCGACGCAGCCGAATTCCGCTCAGTCTGGCTCATAGCTCACAAACAGGAGCGCCCCAGAGGGTTGCCGGAAATCCGTCCGCCTGCCAGCCGGGTAGGCGGCACGGAGGGAGTCCAGCTCACCCAGACGCTCCGGCAAGAAGATAAAGACGGCCCGCTTGTCGCCCCCGACGTCAGGGGGGTCGGCCGGTGGCGGCATGACGTCGACCCCCTCCACATCAGGCGCCAGGTAGCGCACGTTAGGGAAACCGGCGAACATGCGCGGCGCGCCATAAAAGTAGTAGCGATAGTCAGCGCCCAAACGCTGCAGGTAGAGCCCCATCTCGTGCCCGACTTCAGTGTTCAGCCCAGGGTAGACGCGCGCCGGCGCGTACGTCCCAAAGTAGAACTGCAGGCCGACTGCGCTCAGGGCCACGATGGCCATCCCTTGCAGAAGCCACCCCGACAGCGCCTGCCAGCCCAGCGCCCGCTCCAGCACGCCGACAGCCTGCGCCACGCCGAGGGCGACGAACAGGCTGACGGGCACCACCGTCAGCACCAGACGCTGCGCGCTGGGCGGATTCTCCATGAGCACGCTGCCGAACACGATCACAGCCCAGAACCAAAGCACAGCTAGGGCACTCCGCCGCTCGCGGAAGTGCGCCATGCTGTACACCAGGCCAAAGGTGAAGGGGATGGCAGCAGCAGCATCGAGGAGCGGCATGTCGGGGTGATAGAAGACGCCAGGGTCGGCAAAGTAGTGAAAGGCCAGGGCCGACTTGACGAACTGCTCCCACAGCACGCTCCATTGGCTGCGCTGCAGCGCTGCGGCCGTCGCGGCCAGCCAGCCCGACTGGATGATCCCCAGTTGGTTGGTCCGCGCCATAAAGTCCTGGGGGTGCCGGGCGAAGAAGGTCAGCAGCGGCCAGCTCGTGACCAGGAACCCCCCGGCCAGGACCAGGAGCGGCCCACGGTAGGCGCGCCAGAACCCCGGCTCGCGCCAGGCGAGGAGCAGCACGAGCATGCCAAACACGATCGGCATCGCCCTGCCGCCCATGTAAAAGTACAGCGCCAACCCGAACAGGACTCCCGCCAGGGAAAAACACACGTGGCGACCCCGCTCAGCCCGCAGGCCCACAAAGAAGAGGTAAAAGGCCAGCACGGCCAGCAGGGGATCCATCGCGTTGTTCAGCGCCAGCCGCGAAAAGTGGATGGCATACGGGTAACTCGCCAGAAAGGCTGCCGCCAGGAACGCCACCCGGCGGCCGTACAGCTCGCGCGCCAACAGATAGAGGGCGGGCACGGTCAGCGCCCCGGCCATGGCCGGCACGAAGCGCAGCCCAAATACCGCGCCGCCGGGCCAGCGCAGCGCAGCCGCGAGCACGTAGAAGTACAAGGTAGGGTGTGAGAACCACCCGGTGGCGAAGGGGTTGGTCAGGTGGCCGCGCAGGACCTCCAGGGCCTCACGACCCATCGAGGCCTCGTCTCCACCGAGGATGTAGGGGATGCGATCGAGCTGCACCAGGCGTGCGAGCCCAGCGGTCAGGAGGAGCAGCGCCACCAGCGCAACCTCCCAGCGGTGCGCCCGCAGCCGCGCCGGCAGCCCACGCGCCCAAGCCCATGCAGCGCCCAGGTCGGCTGCCGCCAACGCGTAGGCCGCGACGCCCCCTGCCCACAGCGCGAGCAGACAGTAACCACCCGCCGGGGTCAGCGGCTGGGCTGCCCGGCCGGCAACCACCAGCGAGGCCAGTGGCCCAGCGCAAGCCATGGCCGCCCGCCAGGGATGCTTGCAGACCCACGCGAGCGCCTCGCGCCACGCCGGCTTGGTCCAGCGCTCCACGGGCAGCGCCGGGTTGGCGTGCGCGAGCGCCGCCAGGAACAGCGCCGAGGCCAGAGCGTAGAGGAACACCCCATCCCACAGATAGTCGCGTCGCAGGGCAAAATAGCACTGCCCGGCCGCCGCCAGTGCCAGGCTCGACATCAGGCAGAGAATGGCCAGACGACGCCTCTGCGGGCTCATCGCACGTCAGGCTCTCCTTTGCGCCTTCACGGCAATGTTCACCCAGGTTCGCTTGGGCCGGCGATCCACCTCGTTCAGCCGGTCAAAGGCGTTGAACACCGTCAGCGCCCAGTTGATCGGGTTCAGGGGGCTACCGCCGTTATCCTCCGAGCGAAAGCGATGGGTATGGCGCAGGATGAAATCGGGCAAGAGATTCCGCTCGATGGCCCCCTTGCCAAAGGTGTACACGATCGTCTGCGTGAAGGGAAAGCAGTAGTGCGTCATACAGCGCACATCGAGCGCCTCGAAGCCCGCCTCGTCGAGCCGGGCCAGCAGCTCCTCGGGGCGGTACAGCCGTTGGTGGTTGGCCCAGATGCCGGCGAACGGCCCGTGGCGAATGGGCCGCCCAAAGACACCCTCCGCCACGCGGTTGATCGGGTCGTACCAGAAGGAGTAGTCGCGATGCGGCACCGTCAGCGCCAGAATGCCGCCCGGCCGCAGCACGCGCCGCAGCTCGGCCAGGCCCTGATGGTCATCGCTGAGGTGCTCGAGCACCTCGCTCAGGAGCACCTTGTCGAATGCGCCATCGGCGTAGGGCAGGCGCAACACGTCGCCCCGCACCAGAGGGATGCCACGGCCGGTGAGTGCCTGGCGCGTAAAGCACAGTGTCTCGGCGTTGCCGTCGAGGCCGGTGTAGCTCGCCTCGCACAGAGTGCTGAGGGTCCGTAGGTAGAACCCCATACCGCAGCCGCAGTCGAGGATGCGCTCGCCCGCCTTCGGCTGCAGGAATTCGACCATGGTGCGCACCCGCCGCTTGTAAGCCACATCCGACTCGTTGCGCAGCAGACGCGCCAATACATCATCTGCGGACGTCGCCACCCTTCGGCCCTCTTTCGCACAGGCGCTCGAATACCTCCACGTACTGGGCTACCGTCCGCTCGGTGCTAAAGACCTCCCGGACTTGCTGGGGCGTGCGCCGGTAGCGCAGCGGGTTCTGGAGCACCTCCACAATCCCGGTTGCCAGCGCCTCCGGGTCGCGTGGCCGCACCAACCGCCCCATGCCCGTCTCGCGCACCGGCACCCGCGCGCCGGGGATGTCACTCGCCACCACCGGGGTGCCGCAGAGCATCGCCTCCACCTGCACGATGGCGAAGCAGTCGGTGCGGCTGGGAAGGGCAAAGAGGTCACACATGGCGTAAAAGTTCGCCAGCTTCTGGCGGTCGGTCAGGAGGCCCAGGAAGACGATGTCCTCTTTGTGGCGCTCGACCAGGTGCTCCCAACGCGCGTAAAAGTTCTCATAGACCACGTTGCGCTCGCCCGCAAAGGCGAACTTGGTGCCGGGCACCTGCGCCTGGATGGCCGGGGTCGCCTGCAGCAAAAAGTCGAATCCCTTTTCTTCCACGAACCGCCCCGCAAAGCCCACCACCGGGTGGCCCTCCAGGCCCAGCTCGCGCCGCCAGGCCGCCACCTCCTCCGGAACCGGCTGGGGGATCTCGATCGGGGGGTAGATGAAGCTCATCTTGTGCAGGAAGGGGCGCAGGTAGATCGAATGCTCGGCATAATCCCGGCTATAGCTCGAAATCGCCGGTGCCCAACGCAGGCTGGGCCGCATCAAGGCGGTGACGGTGTGCTCGACGAACTGGTCGAAGAGCCCGGCCGGCATCACCAGGTCGCCGTGGTGCGTCACCAAGGTCTTCTTGCCTGCCCGGTTGGCCAGCCACACCACCAAGGCCGCCTCGAGCATCGGCGTGTGCACCTGCACCACATCGTGCTCGCGGATCAGGCGCCAGGCGGCCCTCGGAAACGAGGGCATCAGCATGCCACGACTCACCCGGCCAACCGTCGGCAGCCGCACGATCTCGACGCCATTGTGCTGTTCCTGAAGGTCCAGGTCCTTCCGGAACTGCGCCGTCAGGACAGTGACTCTATGCCCGGACCTCACCAGTTCCTCTGCCAACCGCTGGGCGTGGGCGGTCAGCCCCGTCCAGTGCGGGTGGTAGTAGGTCAGAACCATGAGGATCCTCATCCGATCGCAACTCCTGGTGGCCATCGCCGGCCCGTGGGCCGGCGGAATGTCGGCTATTATAGCATGCACAAATGCCCGCGGCAAGGTCATCCCCTCTTGCGGGTGCATCCAAGATCCGTCCGCGGGCTCGCAGCCAGCAGCCCGTCGGAGCCGCTCTCGTGGTGACCGGGTTTCGCGCCCCGCACTGCCCCGGTGCAGAGCCTTTCTTGGGGGGTTGACAGGCTGGCGGGCGATTCCTCGGTCACCCCTCGCTTTCCTGGGGCGACTCCTCCGCCCCGCCCAACGCCCGCTCGCGCACAGAGGAGAACGACAGGCTCTCGCTGCGCAGGCCCCACAGCCCCAGGAGCACCAGAACCGCGATATTGAGGGCGTGCTGCCCAAGGGCGTAGGCAAAGGCCTGGCTCTCGCCCACCCCATAGAGTCCCAGCGCAAAGATCAGCGCCCCTTCCACCGGCCCAAAGGCACCCGGCGAGGAGGGCACTACCATGCTCAGCCCCGTGGCGCAGACGGTGACGGCCGCAGCCACAGGCGACAGGTGCCCCAGGTGGAAAGCCGCAAGGGTGATATAGTTGCAGAGCACGTACCCCACCCAGATGAGGAGCGACCAGAAGGCAATGCCCGGCAAGCGCTGCCCCACGGTCAGCACCCGCAGGCCATCGAGCAGGTGCGTCAGCGCGGCCCTGACCCTGTGGTCGCCGAGGCCTGGAACCCTCCCGACGGTTCCCCAGAGGCGGTCGAGGGCGCCCTCGCCCAGCCTGGCCAGCACCACGAGCACGCCGGTGCCAGCGAGCGCTGCCGCCCCGAAGGCGAGCCCCGCCGTCACGCTCCAGCGAGGCAGGGCGACCATAGGCAAGAGCGCGGCCAGAAGCAGCACCAGGGTCAACACGTCCAGCAGGCGCTCCACCAAGAGGGTGGAGAGCGCCTGGGCGATCCCCCCGGGCAAGAGGCGCCCCGCCAGGTAGCCCCGCACGACTTCGCCCACCTTGGCCGGGAACACGCTGTTGAAGAGGTAGCCGATGTTGACCATCGAGAAAAGGCGGCCGAGTGGCTGCCGGTCGTTGGGGTACATGAGGAGGCGCCAGCGGTAGGCGCGAGCCCAGTTGACGACGATGGTAAGCACCACGGCGGGCAGGAGAACGACATACTCGGCCCCCCGGTATGCCTCGACCAACGTGCCCGGATCCACACTGCGCAGCGCAAAGTAGAGGCAGACCGCGCTGACGGCCAGCCCGATCAACAGGCGCAACCGTCCCTTCGTCATACCCTCCTCTCGCCGGCGCCGTCTGTAGCTCGATAAACCTTGGGCCGGGAGATTATAGCATCGAGCAAAGAGATGGGCAAGGATGTCCCGTCGGCAACCCTCCGGGCGGCCCCAGCTCCCCGGCGAGGGCCTTGGCGTACCCGCCCCTCAGCGCCCAACGCGCTCGCCGCGGTTGCGCCACCGCTAGACCCAATGCCGTTCGAATCAGGGGTGGCCGTCTACAGCCCGACTCCGGGAGACGCAGAGAGCGCGGAGAAGCGCAGAGGGGCCAGGAAATGCCCCGCTCGTGTTCCCTCTGCGGTCCTCTGCGCCTCTGCGGCCCTCTGCGTCCCACGGAGCCCTGCTATTTGAACGGTATTGCCGCTAGACCTTGATCAGCCGCACAGACCGGATGCTGGGCAGGGCGCGGATGCGATCGAGCAGCCCTGGCGGCGCCGGGTCGTCGAGCCCCAACACCATCACGCCGCGACTGCCGCGCCCCCAGCGGCCCACCTGCACGAAAGAGATGCTGACGCCTGCCTCGCCCAGGAGCGTCCCCATCCGCCCCAGCACCCCGGGCTGCTCGATGTGCTCGCTGAGCAGCAGGTAGCCCTCGAGGGGGAAATCGAGCCAGAAGCCGTCGATGCCCACCAGGTGTGGCCGCCCGCGCACCACGCTTCCGGTCACCGAATGCTCGCCCTCGGTCGTCAGAGCACGGAGCGTCAGCAGGTTGGTGTAGCTCTCTGCCCCAGGCTCGCGGCGCTCGGCGACGGCCAGGCCACGGCTGGCCGCGACAGCGCCCGCGTTCACCAGGTTCACCGGCTCATCGACGACCAGCCGCAGGAGGCCCACCAGCATCGCCGAGCGCAGAAGCGCCGTATCGTGCAGAGCGGGCTCGCCCGCGTAGGCGAATTCGAGCCTGCCCACTGCGCCGCCATCCATCTGCCCCATAAAGCTGCCCAGCCGCGTTGCCAGGTCGAGGTAAGGCTGCAGAGCCGCCATCTCCTCACTCGAGACAATGGGAGCGTTCACCGGGTAACGCGCCGCCTTGCCGGCCAGCGCCGCCAGCACCTGCTCGGCCGCGTCGAGAGCGCACGTCTCCTGCGCCTCCTCCGTCGATGCCGCCAGGTGAGGCGTACAGACCGTCTTTGGCGACGACACGAGCTCCGTAGCGCCCGGCGGCTCGTGGGCGAACACGTCGAGCGCGGCTCCGGCCAGCCTGCCCTCGGCCAACGCCCGCGCCAGCGCGACCTCGTCTACAATGCCCCCACGAGCACAGTTGATGAGCCGAGCCGTTGGTTTCATCAGGCCCAATTGCTCGGCGCCGATCAGCCCGCGCGTTCGCTCGTTGGCCGGCACGTGGATGGAGACGAAATCCGCCACCCGGAGCAGAGCATCGAGGCTGACCATCTCCACGCCCAGCCGGGCCGCGTGTTCAGTCGAGACGAAGGGGTCGTAAGCCACGAGGCGCATCTCAAAGCCCGCCGCGCGGCGGGCCAGGGCTGTGCCGACCCGCCCCAGGCCCACGATGCCGAGGGTCTTGCTGCGTAGTTCGGTGCCGATGAGCGCATCTTTGGGCCAGTCGCCCCTCTTCATGGCCGCGTCGGCCGCGGGGATGTGCCTGGCCAGGGCCAACATCAGCCCCACAGCGTGCTCGGCCACGGCCACGGTGTTGCCCTGCGGCGCATTCACGACCAGCACGCCCCGCCGCGTTGCCGCCTCAACATCGATGTTATCAACCCCCGAGCCGGCGCGCGCCACCACCTGCAGGCGATGCCCCGCTTCCAGCAGTTCCGCGGTCACCCGCGTACGGCTGCGGACAATGAGAGCATCATACCCGCCGATGATGGAAAGCAGCTCCTCCTGGCTGAGCCCCACGCGCACGTCGACCTCGGTGCTTTCGCGCAGGCGGGCCAGCCCCTCATCCGAGAGGGATTCAGTCACCAGCACTCGGTACATCACCCACCCCCACTACCTATCGCCCGACAGCGGCGGCCAGCGCTTTGAGCACCCCATCGATATCGGCTGTGTCCACATACCCCATATGCCCCACACGGAGGACCCTGCCCTTGAACGGCCCCATGCCCCCGGCGACGACTACCCCTTGCGCACGCAGGGCTGCAGCCAGGGCCTCGCCATCCTTGCCCTCGGGCACATGGAGCGCCGTCACCGTGTTCGAGGCGTGGGCCGGGTCGGCAAAGAGCTCCAGGCCCAGCGCTCTGGCCCCCTCGCGCATGCGGTGGGCCACCCGCCGGTGGCGCGCATACACGGCGTCGAGCCCCTCGGCCTGCATCAGTGTGAGCGCCGCCGCCAGGCCCTGCAAGGCGTTCACGGCCGGCGTCCAGGGCGTCTCGCCACGGCCGGCCAGGTGCCGCGCGCGCCGCAGGTCGAAGTAGAAGCGCGGGCAGGTTGCCCGGTCGGCCACGGCCCATGCCCGGTCGCTCAGGCTGAGCATGGCCAGCCCAGGCGGTGCCATCCACGCCTTGTGCGACGCCGAGATTACCACGTCGCAGCCCCAGCCGTCGGTGAAGAGCGGCATCGCCCCCGCCGAACTGATCGCGTCAACCAGGAGCAGCGGATACTCGCCCCGGCGGTGCGCGCGCACCACCTCGGCCAGCGTGGCCAGGTCGTTCGCCACCCCAGTCGAGGTTTCGTTGTGGGTCACCAGCACCAGCCGCGCATCAGGGGTGCGTTTGAGCGCGTCCTCCAGAGCCATGGGGTCGGCCGCACGCCCCCAGGGCGCCGCCACCGTCGTAACCTCGGCGCCGAAAGCCCGGGCGATCTCGGCAAAGCGGTCACCAAAGGCCCCCACCGTCACCGCCAGCACCCGGTCGCCGGGGTTGACCAGGTTGACGATCGCTGCCTCCAGCCCCCCCGTCCCCGATGCGGTCAGGAGGAGCACGTCATTCGCAGTCTGCAGCACACGCCGCACGCCCGCCGTCACCGAGCCCAACAACTCACGGAACTCGGGGCCACGGTGGTTGATCATTTCGCCCGCCAAGGCCTGCCGCACCTGCGGCGGCAGCGGCGTCGGGCCTGGCACACGCAGGTTCATATGCTCGCCTCACCAATCACATGGATGGTTATGCGCGGCCGCTCCCCGCCCGCGCATAACCCCAGGTCCACTTGTTCCCCGCCCTCTGCAGGGGTTCAGCGACGATCAGGGCACCAACTTCCCCTCTCCCTCTTAGGGAGAGGGCAGGGGTGAGGGTGAAGCGCCGTATGAACGGCCGACTGTGGAGCCCAGCGATCCGCCTCGTTCTCGTAAGCACTCGCCATGGCGCAGACCCCCCCCCCTCACCCTAACCCTCTCCCCCACGGGGGAGAGGGGTCACGTCTGCCTGTCCGCCCCTGAACCCTGTAGGGGATCAGGGGCGGACAGGGCGTCAACTTCCCCTCTCCCTCAGAGGGAGAGGGGTTACGTCTGCCTGTCCGCCCCTATACGTGCAGGGGGCGGGGGTGCCAATGCAGTCACAAGCCATCATGCCCGGTGGTGCTGCAGGCAGTTCTCACTCGTCCACCTTCGGCAGCGTCTTCAGGGCCTCCTGCACCTTCTCGGCGGGGTAGGCATAGTCCTGCAGCTCACCCCGGAAGTAGGCGTCATAGGCGGCCATGTCAAAGTTGCCGTGGCCACTCAGGTTAAAGAGCACGGTGCGTGCCTCGCCCGCCTCTTTGGCCCGCAGCGCCTCGTCGATGGCCGCGCGGATGGCGTGCGAGGACTCTGGAGCGGGCACGATGCCCTCGGCGCGCGCGAACTGCACCGCCGCCTCGAACACCCTCGTCTGCGGGTAGGCCACCGCGTCGATGTAGCCGCCCTTGACCAGTGCTGAGATCAGCGGCGCCATGCCGTGGTAACGCAGGCCGCCGGCGTGGATGCCTGCCGGCACAAAGGTGTGGCCCAGGGTGTGCATCTTGACGATGGGCGCCATTCCCGCGCTGTCGCCATAGTCGTAGGCGTAGACGCCTTTGGTCAGGCTCGGGCAGGCCGCCGGCTCCACGGCCACAAAGCGCGTCCTCAGGCCCTTCTGCAACCGCTCGCGCAGGAAGGGGAAGGCGATGCCGCCAAAGTTCGAGCCGCCGCCCACACAGCCGATGACCACGTCGGGGTAGTCGCCGGCCAGCGCCATCTGCTTCAGCGCCTCCTCGCCGATCACCGTCTGGTGCATGAGCACGTGGTTGAGCACAGAGCCCAGCGAGTAGTGGGCATCCTCATTCAGCACCGCCTCCTCCACCGCCTCGCTGATGGCGATGCCCAGCGAGCCGCTCGAGTCAGGGTCGGCAGCCAGGATGCGCCGGCCGGCCTCGGTCTCGTTCGAGGGGCTGGGGATGACGCGGGCGCCAAAGGCCTCGATCAGCGAGCGCCGGTAGGGCTTTTGCTGGTACGAGACCTTGACCATGTACACCTTGCACTCCAACCCGAAAAAGTTGCAGGCCATGGCCAGCGCCGACCCCCACTGCCCGGCGCCGGTCTCGGTCGTCAGCCGGCGGATGCCCTCCTGCTTGTTGTAGTAGGCCTGGGCCACCGCCGTATTCGGTTTGTGGCTGCCAACGGGGCTTACCCCCTCGTACTTGTAATAGATGCGGGCCGGGGTCCCAAGCGCCTGCTCGAGCCTGCGCGCCCGCACGAGCGGCGTGGGCCGCCACAGCCGCAGCACCTCCTGCACCGGCTCGGGGATCGGGATGTAGCGCTCGGTCGAGACCTCCTGCTTGATCAGTTCCATCGGGAAGAGCGGCACCAGGTCGGCCGGGCCCACCGGCTGGTAGGTGACGGGGTGCAGCACCGGCGGCATCGGCACCGGCATGTCGGCCGCGATGTTGTACCAGGCCGCCGGCATCTCGCTCTCCGGCAGGATGAACTTGGTCGTCTCAGGGCTGGTCATGCGTGTTCCTCCTCTTGTGACTCGCGTACTCCGTACTGCGTATTGCGTATGGCGTGTTGCGTGATGGGTGCTGCGTGTTCCGTTCAATCGCGTCGCAGCCTGCCCGTCCACGCTGACCAACGAGGCTGCTCAAGGTGCATAGGCGCCTCCCCTGTCTACTGCGTAATGCGTAATGCGTGATGCGTAATGGCCTTACGCATTACGCATCACGCATTACGTAACGAACCCCATGCGCCCCCTCACCTCGGCCAGCGTCGCCTGGGCCAGCGGCCGTGCGCGGCGCGCCCCGTCGCGCAAGACGTCGCGCACGCTGTCGGGGTGGGCCGCCAGCTCCGCCCGCCGCGCCTGCAGGGGCGTCAGGTCGGCGATGATCTCCTCGGCCAGGAGCGCCTTGCACTCCAGGCAGCCGATCCCGGCCGTGCGGCAGCTGTGGGCCAGCTCCGCGCGTTTCTCCGCCGGGGTGTAGAAGCCATGGATGGTGTAGAGGTTGCAGCGCGCGGGGTCGCCGGGGTCGCGGCGGCGTTGGCGCGCCGGGTCGGTCACTGCCTGGCTCAGCTTGCGGTGGATCTCCTCCGGCGGGTCGCTGAGCGCGATGTAGCTCCCCGGCACGCTCTTGGACATCGCCCCACCGCCGTCGAGGCCCGGCACGACCGCCGCCTCGTTGACCCGCCCCTGTGGCTCGGGAAAGGTCTCGCCAAAGGTGCGGTTGAAGAGGCGGGCGATCTCGCGCGCGAGCTCGATGTGCGGGAGTTGGTCGCGCCCCACCGGCACCAGCTCTGCTTTGTAGATCAGGATATCCGCCGCCATGAGCAGGGGGTAGCAGAGCAGGCCGACGTTGGCCGCACCGGTGCGCGCTGCCTTGTCCTTGAAGGTCGGCAGTTGCCGCAGCTTGGCGACCGGCACCCCCACCCCCAGGAGCCACGCCAGCTCCACGTGCTCCGGCACGTCCGACTGGACCAGCAACGCCGCCTTGGCCGGGTCCAGCCCGGCCGCCAGGTAGTCGGTAGCGACGCCGAGCACCCGGCCCGCCAGCCGCGCCGGCTCGTAGGGCACGGTGATGGCGTGATAATCGACCACGGCGAACACGCAGTCGCACGTCTCCTGCAGCGCCAGCATCCCCTTCACGGCGCCCAGGTAGTTGCCCAGGTGCAAGCTATCCGCCGTCGGCTGCACCCCGCTGAACACCCGTTGGCGCATCGCCTTCCTCCGT
>Ga0272448_1007088_pt1 | contig 11945 bp, 11 predicted proteins | sample YNPCB0191_FD_202220 | JGI IMG/M metagenome (GOLD analysis project Ga0272448, IMG submission 202220) | Hot spring sediment microbial communities from Yellowstone National Park, WY, United States - YNP-CB-019-1 | ecosystem: Environmental > Aquatic > Thermal springs > Hot (42-90C) > Sediment... | reverse complement strand
ATGCTCAAAGAAATAGGAAGGCTTTCTCGGATGAGCATCGAAAAATTTCTTGGTAGAAAGGTTTACTTACAGCTTTTCGTAAGAGTTCAGGAAAAATGGCGTCGTAACAGACGAGTGCTGGCCGAATGGGGATTTCACCTTTAAATTCCGAGTCATGTAATGATCCGTTCTTATGCCGTCAATATGATTGCCCAGACTCTGGGGAGGTCTTTTTCTGTTGCCGCTCAGGTAATCATTTTTGTGCTTATAGCCAGACGTTTCGGTGCCGAAGCTCTTGGTCAGTATGCCTACTTCCTCACTTTTGTAAACGTCTGTGCTACCTTTGCTGACTTTGGCACAACCGTTACGCTGGCAAAAGATCTTCCACGTTTTGATGGTGAAAAGAGAGAACTCTACTGGGGAAATGTGATTATAATTCGTGGGGTTCTTGCCTGTCTGGTAATGGTTTTTGCCACAGCGGTTTTACTCTTTCTAAGCCGGCAAATGTTGCATATCCTCATTATCGGCGTGATAACAATACCCTTTGCTGCATCTAGATTCTTTGATCCCGTTTTTCAAGTTTCTGAAAAGCCATGGTATGCCAGCATATCGACGGGTATTTATGGCATAGTTTTTATGCTTTTTTCTGTGCCGCTTATATTATGGCATTGCCCGGTTTGGACGCTTTGTCTTGCTTACTTGATTGCTCAAATCCTCTATCTTGTTATTGCCTGGTTGCTCGTCAGAAGACTTGTTAGGCCTCGATTTGTTTTAGATAAAGAACTTTGCCTTACTCATTTGAAAATAGCCGTTCCCATAGGCATATCTTTTGTGTTCACGGCAATTAACAGCCGTGCTGATACCTTTTTGCTTGAATGGATGCGAGGGATTCGCGAAGTTGGCATCTATAATGCCGTTTATAAAGTGGTTGACACAGCCGCTCTCTTTGCCGTTCTTGTGACCAATCCTCTTATACCCATCCTTTCTCAGAAGAAACAACAGGGGATTGACCATTTTAAGAAAACACTATGGATTGTAACTGTTTCTCTCATGGTGCTTTTACTTCCGATTGCTATTGCCACGCCGTTCTTTTCGGAATGGTTTGTTGTTTTGGTCTATGGAGAATCCTTTCGTGAATCGGCTCAGGCTCTAAATGTGCTTTCATGGGTCTGTGTGCTAATTTTTATAAGTCTTCTTACAAGTGCCGCCTGCCTTGTGATGGATGTAGTTCACTTCGAATGGTGGAACGCTGCTATCGCCGCTGCCTTAAATATCACTTTCAACCTTTTTCTCATCCCAATGTATAGCTATGTGGGAGCTGCCTGGGCAACGCTTGCGTCCGAAATCTGGATAGTTGGCATAACGATGTTTTTTATGTTTCGAGCCGTACATAGAAAGGAGCAATACCCTTAATCTTAATACCATTTTTTATTTCGAGTTATTAACCCAAGTTTGTCACTCTCAGGGTTCTAAATGCGGAAATTTTTCCATTATGTTTATCTAAGTACCTAATATGGTGGGTTGCTAAAAATGCGACATGGTGCTAGAAGACCAATAGTATAATAACTATACCTGTATGTTGTGCTATTTTCTCCATGCTATGTATATTCGACGTGTAAAGAAAAAAGATCTAAAAACTGGCACCACTTACTTTTATCACCAGTTGGTTGAGCCCTACAGGACTCCCGATGGGCCACGGCAGAGAACTCTTCTCAATTTGGGAAGACTGGATTTAGAGTCTGAAGATCTAAAAAGACTGGCAGGTCGAATTGAAGGAATCCTTCGCGGTCAAAAGCCCATTTTACTTCTTTCTCAACAGACTGTGTCATAATCACATTCACAGGATCGTTTATTGTAGGGGCGACGTCCTGTCTCAGCGGGTCTCTCCTATACGGCACCCCGAAAGAAATGCTGGGATTCCTCGGCACGTCGTGCCTCGGAACGACAGAAAGGGCTGTCACTCTGAGCGTCAGCGAGGGGTCTCCATGCCCTCCTCATGGGGATGCCTCCCCTACATAAACGCACATCGAATTGCGACACAGTTTCCAAGAGATTGAGACTCTGGCTCAGTCCCACGTTCCGCGGGACATCCCTTTTGCGACAAAAAAGGCTCCAAAGCTCTCTATCATCTGAGCCAAAGCAAAACTGGCAAACGGTGGATATTGAATCCCTTAGGTCCGAAGATGTGCGCACTGTAGGAACTGAAATCGTGGGAGCATGGGCATACGACAAGCTGAAAATGACTGGCATTTTGAAAGATTGCAGTCTTAGCGAAGCAGATATTGATCGAGCGAAGGTGCTAATTGGTGGAAAACTTATACACCCTGCAAGCGAACGGGAAATCACGCCGCATGGCGTGATTTCAACAAAGAAGCGCTCTTGATGAAGTTATGAACATCAAACCAAAGCATGTGTCTCTTTCGAGTCTGTACCGAACATGTGATAAGTTGGTTGATAACAAAGAAGCCATTGAACAGGCTTTGGTGGAAAGGGAAAGAGAGCTCTTCGGCCTGGGAGAAAAGATTATCCTTTATGATTTAACCAATCCCGCGTTTTCGCGGGATTTTGAAGGAAATCCCTGTGCTCAAGAGGCTAAGCATGGTGTTTCCAAAGAAAAACGTAACGATCGGCCTCTTGTCACATTGGGAATGGTGCTGGACGAGGATGGATTTCCCAAGACCAGTAAGGTATGTCCTGGAAATGTCTCGGAACCAGGCACTCTGGAATCCATTTTAGACGATCTACTACTTTATCATCCGCGGCAACCACGCCATACAGCGTGGTGAAGCCCACGGTGGTGATTGATGCTGGCATTGCCACGGAAGCTAATTTTGAGATGATTCGAAAGAAAGGCCTGGATTACGTGTGTGTAGATCGACGCCGTGTTCAAGATGTGCCTGAAGGAAACTCAGCAATCGTTCACGGTGGACCTTCGGGCGTTGTCAAGGCCGTACGAAGCGCCGATTCCTCCGAGGTGTTTTTGTTTTGCGAAAGCGAGGGAAGGTACCAAAAGGAAAAGTCCATCAAAAATCTGTACTGCACCCCATTTGTCAAGACATTTTTTATGCCCTAAAGTCGTAGAGGTCATACTGCCTTTCTTATCCTCTTTTCCTCATATCTTGCCTCAAACTCCTCTGGACTCATGTATCCAAGCTGTGAATGCACATAGAGCTTGTTATAGTCTTCTTGTATCCACCTACTTATCTGTTCCTTTGCCTCCTCAAATGAAGCAAATTCATTGAGCCAGATAATCTCCTCCTTTATCGTTCTCATTACCCTCTCTGTTTCTGCATTGCCCTTTGGATTGTCATAACTTGTGAATATCTGCTCTATACCAGGCGTTGTCATATCCCTCATAAATGAGGTCGCTGTAGGCTGACTCCCATTGTCATTTATAAGCTTAAGCCCACTGCCCCTCACACCTCCAGGAAATTCCCTCTGTATTGCCATATCTAATGCCTCTTTCCATTCATCTGCCCTGCTTCTTAACGAGATGTTCCAGCCAACTATCTTCTTCGTATACCAGTCAAGCACTATTACCAGATATATCCAGCCAATGGAGTAGACCAGGAATTTTGTCATGTCTATTCCCCAATACTGCCTCGGCCTCTCATCCCTCGGTTTGCTTCTCTGTGGTGTCCTCTTTGCCTTATGAATTGTCTGTACTGCGAGTAATCCATGCTCCTTCATCAGCCTCTGAATCCTCTTGTGATTAACTCTTATGCCTTCCCTGTGCTTCAGCCAGGCTGTTACCCTCCTGTATCCCCAAAATGGATGTTCTGCCTTTATCTCCTTTATCCTCCTTAGAAGTTCACAGTCATTGAGGTCTCCTTCTGCCCACTTAATAACCTTTACTTCTTTCGCCGAATAATAACCGCTCCTCGATATACCTAAAGCACTACAGGCATCCTTAATCGTATATCCAGCTTCTTTGAGCGTCTCCACTGCCTCTATCTTGTTCCCAATAGCTCCTCTTTTTTTAAAAAAATCTCTATCTGTATGGCCTGCTTGCCTATAATCTTCTGAAGTCTTTCTATCTCTGCCTTGTAGTGGTTATCATCAGGTGTGCGATTGATAAGTCCTTTCTTACCCGACTCAAGAAATTTATCCCTCCAACGGTAATATAAAGTCTGGCTGATCTTATGCTCCCTGCATATATCAGCAACAGACCTCTTCTCCTTTAGCCCCTCAAGGACTATCGCTAATTTCTCCTCTGCTGTCCATTTACTTTGCTTCATCTTAATACCTCCAGTTTAAAGTTTATCTTTGCTTATGTATAGAGTCTAACCTCTACACTTTTGTCGTGTCCAGTCCTCATGGGGGTCAGTATAAATCGATTCCAGATGCATTTTGAGCAGGATCTCCAGAGATTGGCCGATTCTATTGAAAAGAAAGGAGGGATCAAAAAGTACGAAAAGGTATTGGAGCGTATCGGCCGTCTAAAGGAAAAGTACAATCTTGTTGCTCGATTTTACAAGATTCAGGTTGAGGAAAAAGATGGTAAAGCGGTAAAGCTTTCCTGGAAACTCAAAGATGAGCAGGGGGTTGAAGAAAGATTTTCCGGTCGCTATCCCGCGTATCGCGGGATAGCGGTCTTCACGAACGGATCTTTCAGACAAAGTGCTTTGTCCCGCGATACCGCGGGACTTACCCAGGTAGAAGCTTCCTTCCGGAGTCTAAAACATGAGCTTTCCCTGAGACCAGTACATCACCGGATATCACGTCGTATTCAGGGACATCTTTTCTCGACAGTTCTTGCCTACCATATTTTGTGTGCTATCCAAAGGGGAACTACATAAAGCTGTTATCCATCATCTCTGGATAACTTTACGAACGCATCTAAGCAGTCAGGTTCGTGTAACAACCAGCATTATGAACAACAAGGGGCAGATCATCCGTATTCGACACACCTCAGAGCCCGAACCGGTTCATCTGGAAATTTACAATTAGGCTACTTAATAAAAAGGAATTTGAATTTCTCACCCAGGGTGTTCGACATTGTTTAAAACTATTTCTGTTTGTAGATTTCTCTTAACTCTCTCTTTAAAATCTTACCTGCGGGGTTTTTCGGGAGCATTTCTCTAAACTTAACAATTTTGGGACATTTATAGCCCGCCAGATTCTTCCGACAGTGCTCAATAATTTCCTGCTCAGTAAGCTCTTGTCCCGGTAAAGGAACGATTACGGCCGTAACTACTTCCCCCCACTTTGGATCAGGCAAACCAATAACAGCAACCTCAAAAACTTTAGGGTGGAGAGCAATAACCTCTTCTACTTCTTTTGAATAAACATTTTCTCCTCCTGACACAATCATGTCCTTTTTTCTATCGACTAAATAGATAAACCCTTCCTCATCTTTCCTGCCGAGGTCGCCAGTATAACACCAGCCTCCCTTAATGGCCTGCGCAGTTGCTTCTTCATTCTTATAATAACCCTTCATAAAATTGCCCCTGGTGACTATTTCTCCTACTTCGCCTGGGGGCACCTCTTCGCCCTGGTCATCAAAAATCTTCACATCGCAAATGGTCAGCGGTACGCCAACGGAGGCTGGTTTTCGGAGGGCATCCGTCGGACGCAAAATAGTTGTACAAGGAGATGCCTCGGTCATTCCGTAGGTATCTCCCATAACCGCATTGGGGAAGTAGGAAAGTACCTCTTTGCGCATTTCCGCCGGCATGTACATCGCTCCGTTAATTACCAGGCGCACGCTGCTTAAATCATATTTCTTAATTTCTGGACAACTAATGAGCATTCGCCATAACGTCGCTGGACCCCAGGTGCAGGTAACTTTATGCTCCTCAATGGAAGCCAATATATCCTGCGGATTAACCTGCTTGTGAATCACCATCGTTGCTCCTAAAAGCACTGTTGTAACTGCAAAGCCGTTTAAAGAAGCAGAATGAAAAAGAGGTGGTACAACCTGAAAAATATCGTCGGGGCTGAGTTTATAGTCCATCACCATACACATGCCGTTGAAAAGGGAGTTACGATGGGTAAGCACCACGCCCTTAGGAAGACCTGTGGTACCGGCTGTATAAAGAATGAGATTTTCATCGTAAAGATTAACCTCTATCCCTGGTTCTGTTGGTTTGCCACTTGCAATCAGCTTTTCATAGCTTAAAAATTCTTTTTCCTCCTCACCGTCGTAAACGAAATATTTTACACTGGAAAGTTCTGACTTTATTTCTTCCACTAGCTTTTTAAATTCGGTTCCAAAAATAAGGCAAATGCTATCCGAATGATTGATTTGATAAGCAAGTTCACGTCCTACCAGCCTGAAGTTTAAAGGGACTCCTACCGCTCCCGCTTTCGCCACTGCGTAATGGGTTTCCAGAAACTGATTGGAATTAAAAAAAAGGTAAGAGACCTTATCCCCTTTCCGAATACCAAGCTCAATAAGAGCATTAGCCAGTCTGTTTACTCGCTCGTTAAATTCTTCATAAGTGAATTTTGGACCTCCATAATTGATAATGGCAACTTTTTGGGGATACTTTCCCATTGTAAGAGTAAGACTTCCACCCAAACTATTCAGCAGATTATTCATTCTTTAAACCTCCTCTTATAAAATAAACTCTTGACTGATGCTACTTTACACCGTTCCCTGATTTAACATTACTCCAACCCTCTAACGCCCAGGGGGAAGATCGGCCGAAGGCTAGGTGAGGGCATTTTCTGCTCGAGAAATATTATTACCATGGTAGGGGTTAGCTTACGGCTAGAGAGACGGTTAGTTCGCTCATTCATCTGCAAAAAGCAAAAAGAGAAGCTTCGTTCCGATGTTGCGCAGTACAGAGCCTCCTTTTCACGATATGTCGACAATGTAAATGTAACCGTTTTCGTCAATCTCGATGAGATCGCGGGTCCAATACCAGCCATCTTTGGTTAACCCTTCTTCCGTTTCTACGGGCTTCCCCCAGTAGCCTACCATGATGTTATCACTCTTAGCTATCACTTCACCTCTATGTTTATGTCGCCACTTACCGCAAGTTTCATTGCTCGAATGATCATAACTGGCTTGGTTATCCAAAAAACCCGACGTGTAACATACTTCGATACCGAAAGGGAAAAACATCTCGTTTTTCTGACCAACAATTTTATCCTTCCTACGTGACCATTGCCAATCTCTACATCTACAAGGGTTGCGCTTAATCGGCTTAGGTTTTAATGGAATCATTTTTTCTTGTGGGTGTTTAGAAATTGCTGAACTGCCGTTTTATGCTCACCAGACTGCAAAAAGATGGCCTGATGAGAAGCTTCCCATTCCAGTGCATCTTCCAAGGACATGTCAAAGCTCCTTTCCAAGGCATCCTTTATGCTCTTTAGGGATTGAGAAGATTTTGCGGCAAGCATTTGAGCCAGAGAACTAACTTCTTTATCAAGTGCTTTCTCCGGTACTGACCGATAAATAAGTCCTATGGAGGCTGCTGTCTTTCCATCGATTGTGCCACCCAAAAGGGCAAGTTCTCTTGCTTTAGCCATACCGATTAGGCGGGGCAAGAAATAGCTTGAACCACCGTCTAGGGTAAGACCCATATTTACGAAGATCTCGCAGAACCGGGCATTGTCAGAGGCAACAACAAAATCCCCCGCCAGCGCTAGTCCTACACCAAAACCGTAAGCATTTCCCCTTACTTTACATATTACAGGTTGAGGCATTGTTCTCATTGTAAGAATCAGTTTGCCAACCACATTCTTTAATAAGTCATACCACTGAATCGAATCGAATTTCTCATTCAATAGGGCCATATCCGCCATATCCGCCCCGACACAAAAATTTTCGCCTGCTCCTTCGAGCGTGACAACTCGAACTTCCTTGTCAATTGCAAGCCGTTCAAAAGCACTCAACAGTAAAGTCAAAGTTTCTATATTCACGGCATTCATTATCTTCGGACGGTTGATTGTAACGGCTGCAACGGAACCATTTTTCCTGGTCAAAACCAATTTTTCAGTCATGCCACAACCCCTTCAGTCATTATACAAACACCCTCATGAAGTGCTCAAAACGCCTCTTGTCTCCTAAAGTTTTATCCATGTTCCCCAAGCCTTATCTTTTCCCAAAAAACATGAATAACATCCTTTGCGGGGGATAATATTGGATTCTGGAGGTCGTAAAAGTAGAAGTTTATGGTTAAGAGCTATTTTTCGGTTGATTTCTTTTACCATGATCTCTCAATTTCCAAGATCGCAAGGTGATCCGATAATGCCAAAATTTTTTCATGCCTCGTTTTCCCCATTAAATATCAACCAAAAACATTAAGGGAAAAGAATCTTCAGGCACACAAAGATCACATTCAATCCACTTGATACACAAGGGACGAGACTGTAAGACTCATCCCTGATTTGAACATAATAAAATATTTTACTGTTTCGAATATTTCTCGACCAAGACATATTTGGTCACCTTTCCCGTTGGTGTGCGGGGAAGTGGTGCTTCAGACCATATAACTTTCTTGGGGACCTTGAATCCGGCCATTTCTTTTTTGCAAAATGCTATTATCTCATCTTCTGTTACCTCAGCGCCAGGTTTTTTAACGATAACTGCCGTGACGGCTTCCCCCCATTTTTCGTCCGGCAATCCAATGACGGCACAGTCAGCAACAGCCGGATGAGCCATTAAAACATTTTCAACTTCTGCAGAGAATACATTCTGGCCGCCGGTGACAATCATGTCTTTGATTCTTCCTGAAATGTAAACATATCCTTCCTCATCAAGGTACCCAAGATCACCTGTATGGCACCATCCATTCTTGAATGTTTCTTTTGTTTTTTCCTCGTCTTTGTAATACGATGACGTTCCGCCTAGGGATTTGGCGATGATTTCTCCTATTGTCCCCATGGGAACATCTTTTCCGGAGGTATCAACAATGCGTACCTCAGCCCAGGGTGATACCTTTCCGACAGATGCCGATTTTTTTATTTTATCATTAATGCTTGCATAAGTAAGGATGGCTGTCTCCTGAAGGCCATAATACTCATAAATATTGGGGCAGATTCGTTTTCGCACCTGCTCCTGAAGAGGAATCGGAAAAGGTGCTCCCGCAAATACAAGGGCGCGCAGGGAACTCAGGTCAAATTTGTCGAATCCGGGAAAAGAGAGGATTAAATGCGCCATAGTAGGAACCAAGTTTGATATGGTAACCTTTTCGGACTGAATGATCTCCAAGACTTTTTTGGGCTCGAAGTTCACAATGACTTGTTTGGCGCCGCTGTATATGGCTGCACCCGTCCAGGCGAATCCCACTCTTCCGAACATTGGAAACACAATCATGACCACATCATCCTCTGTCACTTTGAATATTGTCGTCACGTCGATAATGGCTGCGGCATTATTGTAATGGGTCAACATATAGGACTTGGGTAGCCCAGTTGTCCCCGAGGTGAGGTTCATATAATAATCATCCTCTTCCTGGATCTCGACATTTGGCTCATCGGGATATGAGTTTGAAATGAAATTCTCATACTCCCAAGCAAATTCAGGGATTTTCTTACCAATACCTATAAAGGTTTTGACAGTGGGCAACTGCTCGCGTACCTGCTTAGCAACCTCGGTAAAGGTGTCCTCGAAGATCAGAACTTTGGTGTCGGTCAGCTGGATCATCTGAACAATCTCTTTAGCGATCAGGCGGTAATTCAGGGGAAGCCCCACTAAGCCGGTTTTGGCAATGGCGAAATAGTATTCAACAATCTCAAACCGGTTTGTTGTGAGAATAGCCACCATATCGCTTTTTTTCAGACCCAAACCAACTAATCCGTTCGCGAGGCGGTTAGTTCGCTCATTGATTTGCAAAAAAGAGAATCTGCGCCCCGATGTTGCGCAGTACAGAGCCTCCTTTTCACGATATCTGATTGCAGCATTTTTCAGAAGTCTGCCCACCGCGATGGTTCCAGTTGCCTTCGTTTCCATAATTTCTCCCTTCCTCAAATACTTATGAATAGCTGATCTCCCTTATCTTTCATAAGATCATAAGACGCGTCTTGGGCGACCTTTCCAGTATTTCTCACGCAGTTCTCTTTTCATGATCTTACCCGCACCGCTCTTTGGGAGCGCATCCAGAAAATCGACGCTCTTTGGGCACTTGTAAGACGCTATACGCTTTTTGCAGAAATCAATAATCTCAGACTCCGTTGCCTTCATGCCCGGTTTAAGGACAACACAGGCCTTTACGGCTTCTCCCCATTTTTCGTCCGGGCAACCGATCACAGCGGCTTCCAGCACGGCGGGGTGCTTATAAAGAACAGATTCCACTTCAATGGAGTAAATATTTTCACCCCCGCTGATAATCATATCCTTTGCACGGTCGACAATGTAAATGTAACCGTTTTCGTCAATCTCGGCGAGATCGCGGGTCCAATACCAGCCATCTTTGGTTAACACTTCTTCCGTTTCTACAGGCTTCCCCCAGTAGCCTACCATGATGTTATCACCCTTAGCTATCACTTCACCAACTTCACCAGGCTTAACGTCTTTTCCACTTTTATCAACCACCCTTAACTGGACGCCGATAATCTGCCGGCCGGCAGACATTAACTTCTTAACCGACTTCGGATCATTAGAATCGACGATATGGTCTTTGGGGAGAAGAACCGTGAGAATCGGCCCTGCCTCCGTCATCCCATACAGCTGGCAGAAATCGCATTTGAAGATATCCATAGCCCGCTGAAGCACCTCAGGTGCAATGGGGGACGCGCCATACCAGATGAGCCTCATGCTACTGAGATCATATTTCCCGACATCGGGATGATTGATGAGCATATTGATCATCGTGGGCACAAGTAGGGCACAGGTCACTTTATATTTCTCAATCGTCTTTAGAACCGCTAGCGGCTCAAATGCCTTTACTGAAACATGAGATCCGCCTGCGAGAGTGATTGCGAAGTTGGCCGCTCCATCAGCTAGATGAAACATAGGTGCGGCATGCATGGCGAGATGGTCGCCTGTCAAATTGATGTGCACGCAGAGCTGAAATGCATTTGCAAGAATGTTTTTATGAGTCAGCATGACCCCTTTTGCCAATCCGGTCGTACCTCCAGTATAATAGATGCCAAAGAGATCGTCTGCCCTAACATCGGCTTCAAAAGGATCTGCTTCGAGCAATGTATCATATGGAATTGCCCCTTTAAAGGGTGACTCCGGTCCTGTGTAAACGTAATGCTCCACTGTTCTCAGATTGCCGTTGATATCATCAACAACCTTTGTGAACTCAGGATCGAAAATTATCATCTTACAGCCCGAATCGTTGATCTGATATTCAATCTCGGGATTTGCCAGCCGGTAATTCAGAGGCACCAAGATGCAGCCGGCAGCGGCCAGTCCATAGTAAAGATCATACCACCGATAATTATTAAACATGAGTACGCCGACACGCATGCCCTTCCCAATACCTAGCTTTTTAAGCCCTCCCGCTAACCGCAGGGCTCTGTTATAAATTTCTTTGTAAGTAAAAGTCTTGTCTCCTTCGTAAACCATGATGTTATTTGGTTTGTACACCGTCCAGTGCCTGACTTGATCCAATAAATTCTGCATATTTCTCCTCCTTTGTTTTTCACTGATTAGATTTAGATGACGCAAAAGGGGTGAAACCCTATCTCACGCCGACTCACTTGCGTCTTTTCAGACGATAGGTTTACAGTCTCGAAAAGGCTTTCAAAACAAGAATTACAAGTATTTTACCACGGAGATTGCTTTTCTCGTTTAGGCTTTTTCCACTTTCTGATTCTAATGGAATCAACAACTACACTTTTCCTCCCTCTAGCCGTATTTTAATAATTTGTTCATGAGGGTTCACCTCCTTTTAACGGCTGAATTTTTCAACTGCGTAATTTCCATTACCCTATTATTTCAAATCACCCCCTGATCTTTTAGAGATGAGATTTCAGAACCGCTCATGCCCAGTTCCTGCATGAGGATTTCTTCCGTATGTTCGCCAAGCTCTGGAGCATGACTCCTTATTGTTGCCCGAACGTTT
>Ga0272448_1007087_pt1 | contig 11946 bp, 8 predicted proteins | sample YNPCB0191_FD_202220 | JGI IMG/M metagenome (GOLD analysis project Ga0272448, IMG submission 202220) | Hot spring sediment microbial communities from Yellowstone National Park, WY, United States - YNP-CB-019-1 | ecosystem: Environmental > Aquatic > Thermal springs > Hot (42-90C) > Sediment... | reverse complement strand
CGTGGCCGCGGCGAACTCGGCGGGCGTGTCGGCAATCAAGATATCTTCGCCAGGTCGTGCCTCGATCCCTTCACATCCTAGTGTCGTGGAAATGACAGGAATGGCTGCTGCCAGTGCCTCCAGGATCTTAATGCGCGTGCCGGCCCCCGATAGAATTGGGACGATGGAAACGGCGCAACTGGCGAGGTATGGACGGGTATCCTCGACAAACCCTGTCACCGTCACGCAAGGGTTAGCTGCCAGGTCATCTATCTCCGCCCATGGCCCGTCGCCGACAACCAGCAAGCGTACCTGCGGAATCTCACGCTGAATTAGTGGCAACACCTGACGCACAAAGTATATGATCCCTTCGCGATTGGGTGTATGGCGATAGCTACCTACGAAGAGAAGGTTGCAGCCCCCCGGCCAGGTGGTTGGGGGCGTGTAGTAGTCTGTATCCACGCCGTTGGCAATCTCAACAATGGTATGGCGCCGCTCGGGCAGGTAGTCCATCAGGCAGGCAGCATCTGCTGCACTCATGGCTAGGATGTGATCAAAGCGTCGGCAACTTTCCACCTCAAAACGCACCAGCTTGAGGTAGTCTACGATCGCCTGCCGCCGGGGAAATCGTCGCCCGGCCAGATGCTGCCGGTGAAATGAGCGGAACATGACATCCACTTCATCGAGAACAGTGCGGCTGCGCCGTGTTCCAGGGTGGTAGAGCGCCATTTGGGTGTATTCGAATTGCAGGACGTGGTAATCCTCGTCACTGATCATCTTCAGCAGGGCCTCATGCATCTCTGGTGTGTCAAATTCCTCGATGTACCAGCTACGATCGTGCAGAGGATTCTGGCAGCTGCGTGGCCGGCGAACAACCACGTGCAAATGGCGGCAATAGGGTGCGAGCTGAGGGACAGCATCGCGTTCGTCTTCGGTGTCCAGAAACGATAGTACATCAACATCATTGGTAAGCGACAGATTCCTGATCAGGTTGAGCATGCGCACCGCTCCACCATGCGTTGGCGGCACCGGCAGATAGGGGCAAACCATCAGTATCTTCTTGCGACCACCCACAGGCAGTGCAGGCGGAGGATCAAAGCATTCCTTGTAATGATAGCGGCTACAGGCGACCTGGAAGAGATGGCGATCCGTGGGCGTGCAGCTTTGCATCGCCGGCGAGGGGTAGACAGCACAGATGGCCCCCATCCAGCGGCGGCGCAGTGCAGCCGGTAGCTGACGCAGTGCCCAGACGAGGGCATGTCTGTCATCAACCCTGTTTGAACCGATTGCTGCTGCCAGATCGCCGGGCAGACGCAGCATGCTCGCCGCGATCCAACGCCAATCGGTTATGTTTCGCCAGACAAAGAGCCGACAATTCTTGGCAAATGCCTGCTCGACATAGTGGGGGCCAAAACGAGATGTTGACGCCCGATGACGATGATAAACCACACTGTCTGGTGCAAATAGAACTGTCCACCCTCGTTTCCATGCACGATATGAAAGATCGAGATCCTCTACATAGAACGGTGCATAGAGGGAATCGAAGCCGCCCAAGGCCAGGAAGCGCTGCCGGTCAAAAGCCGACGACCCGCCGCCAGCCCAAAGGCACGGCTGTATCGCCTTGTCGCCAGTAGGGACCGAGGCGTGCCATGCCGAGAGACAGCCGCCGTCTATGCTGGCCCGCGTCAGCCCGGTTTCAACCTGCCGCCCGGCGGCATCCATGACGATTTGCGACGAGACGGCAAAGACACGCTCGTCGGCAAATGGACGAAGCAGCGGCGGCAGGAAATCAGGGTCGACTACCATGTCATTGTTCAGCAGAATGACGATGTCCTTCTGTGCTACCTGCACGCCGATGTTGTTGCCTGCGCCAAAGCCGAGGTTGTGCTCCAGACGCACTAGTTTGACCGTAGGGAAAGCCGCCTGCACAAAGTCGGCGCTGCCATCGTTTGAGCCATTGTCAACAACGATGACTTCATGATGACCGCCGTCCCGTGCAACGGCTGCCAGGACAGAGGGCAGGCCTTGCGCCAACAGATCGCGGCCATTCCAGTTGACGATTATAATACTGGCCTGCGAGACGTCGCGCTGCGATACGTCCTGGAGCGGGCTGACGGTCTGCACACTGTGACGTCGTGGCCCATCTGTGGGGTGCGCGGCCACGAATCGCCTAGCACGAACCAGCAATGCTGTGATGCCGTCGCCAAGCATCACGATGGCCGTCAGTATGAGAGCCAGAGGCAATAGAAGAATGAACAGGACAAGTTGAAGCACGACACTATTCCAGTAATAGGGTGAATATCGCTATCGGGTTTGACCCGCCTATGGTGCCGCCGGACGCCAGACGATCCTGTACACCGGATACAGCACACGCCCGGCGACGGGCGGCCCCTGTCTGGCGAGCAGATCACGCAGTCGGTCGTCCATGCTCCCACTCCATTCGAGCTCCGGGGCCAGTACAAACCACTCTGTCAACCCCTTCAAATCGGGCGTCTCAGGATGAGCCTGGGCAGGCAGGCGATCGGCAAGGAAAGCGATGTGCCACGGGACGAACCAGCCCCAGCCCGATAAGGCAGCATCGCGCGGCACATTCGCCATGATCCATGTTGCCACCGTGCGCTGCGCTGCTATGCGCTCCTCGCTCGAACGCATGTACAGCCGGGCGAACCCAATCCCATTGCCGATGTTCCACAACAGCAGCAGGCTGATGACACCAGCTACCGTTGCGCCGACGACATGCTGGCGGCGCTGCAGGCGCAAGTGTCGAAGCTCACGCCACAACACCTGCAAGAAGCCAACCGCCAACAACTGACCAAGAACGACAGCGGGAATGAAGTGACGATGGATAGCCTGTGGCCCGCTCAACAGGAAAAACCAGATCAGCCAAAGGGTGAAAGCGACACCGACGACGCGCCAAGCGTAGGACGGCTGCACACGCATCGGCAGCAGAAAACGCGCGGTGACGAAACCGACAACGGTGACGGGAATCGTCACCACTGGCGGCAGATGATAGGTGAGTCCATAGCCGGCGATGCTCATGGCGTGCGACAGCGGTGCAAAGATGACCGTGTGCCACAGAGTCTGTGACACGGCCGTCCCGTAGTTGCTCCAGGTGTGAAACACATCCGGTGGGGTCAGAAAGCGCATATAGGCAAACTGAAAGGCGCGCCAGCCGGCGATCACGCCCACGGCGACGACAACCGGGATCAGGTTACCAAAAAGGCGATCAAGGTTGCGAAACTGATGGTCGAGGCCCTCAAGTAACCAGACGACGCAGAGCGCCGGCAGTAGCAAAGCGACAATGTCTTTGGCCAGGATGGCCAGGCTCAAGCATAGGCCGCCTGCCAGCAGCGCGGCCATGCGGTGTCGCTCTGTTCTCTCGGCGCGGTGCAGCAGGCTGCATGCACCTACGGCTAGTGCAATTGATGGTATGTCGCCCAGGACGCACAAGCCATACTCAAGGATAAGTGGCGTTGTGAAGAATAGCACGGCGAATGCCAGCGCCGCAAGGGGCGTGCCCAGCAGCTCCCACCCGGCCAGAAAGATAGTGACGAGCGACAGTGTGAAGATGCCGATCATCGCCGCCCGCACAACGACCAGACTGGCTCCCCCCAGACGGAGAGCTGCCGCCAACGGCAAGACGACCGTCGGTCCCGTCGTCACCGCTGCATCGAAGAGTCTGTAACCTTCTGCCAGATGGGTGGCGTAAAGTCCGTCTTGAGCTAGAGTCTTGGCGAGGTTGAGGTTGTAGGCTTCATCGAATAGAACGAAAAGATGAGGCGCCATGGTCACGGCGACCACCGCCATACAGGCAAGGACGGCGATCACCAGGGCACATTCGCGCTTGATATCAGGCATAAAGTAGACTCGGTAAAGGCCGATTGATGCTCGCGGGCTGGCGAAGCATCGGGCATCTGGAACATGGATTGGCCGTTCGTCGGTGAACAGTCACCGTTTTCATCAGCAGATTTGCAGTGCGAGACGTGCATAACCGGGCTTATGAAGCCCGGCTCGGCCGGCGCCAACGACGACTAAAAAGGCGGACATACCATCGTTTCCGCAGATACAACAACTGCTGCTCCAGATCGTGGGCCCATGCCCCCTGGCGGCGCAACTGTTCCTCCAGATGGGCAATTTGGGCCGCTTTCTCCGCCAATTGGCGGTCATGCTGTGCCTGCAGGGCATTGAGCGTCAGCACGTCGCGGATGCGCTCGCCCAAACGATCTGCCGGCAGCTCATATATGATATTGCGGGCACGGACCATGGCGTGCTCCAGCACGGCCTGCTGCCCGGCACACACGGCCACAAAGTAGTCTGGCTCGCTTGGTGGTCTCTCGGCGGCCGGTGTAAAACTCCAGGCAGTCGCACCCGTACCTGAGCGTACAACGATAGCCGTGGCATAGTCTTCCTCGAACAGAGCCACCGCCGGAAAGTGCTCGGCAAGCACTGCCTCAAACTCGGCACGGGTCATTTCTCGCTTGTGATAGGGATTGCCTGCCGGGTAAGTTGCCAGATTAGGTGTGGAGCAGATGAACAGCCCATTGTCACTGAGCACGCGACGCGACTCCTGGACAAGGAGCGTTGGATGCTGCACATGCTCGATCACCTCGAAGGCGACAACCATGCCAACACTGGCCGAGGCCAGCCCGAGGGCACAGGCATCGCCAACGGCAAAAGCCAGGTTGTTACGCCGATAGTGCTGGCGGGCATAGTCAATTGCTTCCGGTGAGACATCCATTCCGACGACGCTGCGGGCGCCGGCATCGGCCAGTAGTGCGCTGCCGTACCCTGCCCCACACCCGGCATCGAGCACTGACTGCCCGGCTACCACGGCAGCCGCGAACATGTAGCGCACGATGTGCTCATAATAAAGATCATCGTTGCGCCGTTGATCAGGAATCAATCGTTCGCCTGTAAAGTCCATAGGTTGTCCGGTTGGGCAATCGACGCGTGCTCGCTCCTCGGCTCCTGATTACTCCTTATCGGTTAGTACCCGGCCGCGCAGTCGCTGCCAGCGTTGGTAAGCGCGAAAGAAAATTGTGCGCTGATAACGGTCAAGCATCTCCTCGCGATAATGGAGCATTTGCACAACACCTTCGATCTGTTTGTTCCTGTCGGCAATCACGGCCTCTAGCTCACGAATGCGGGCGGCAGCCTGCTGGTTACTCTCCTCGAGCTGTTTGACACGCGACTCCAGCGCAGCGACCCGCTGCGACATCTCGGCAAGCTGACGTTGGGCAGGGCTTTGCAGCGGTGGCAGCGGCCCGGCCAGGTGGCGCACCGGGTGTGCGGCGAGATGCTCATCGCTGAATGCCTGGCGCAGCACACGGCCGTCCATGATATTGGGTATGGGGACACCCAAGGCATACAACACCGTGGGGGCAATGTCGGTCAATGTCGCATCGGTGATATACCCGCCGGCGCGGATGCCGGGCCCGGCCATGATCATGATGCCATCCAGACGATGATTGCCCGTATGGACAAGGCGATGCCGGCTCAGGCTCATGGGCTTTCCTACCAGGTTACCGTGAACCCCCTCATAGCCGTCCCTGGTCATGTAGGCGTAGTCACGCATCACCACCAACAGGTCGGGCGCTTCGCCGACGTGCGGGCCGGAATAGAGCTGCTCGCGGCGGTAGACGTTATCAACCATTCTGGTGCCGGTCTCAGGGTCACGCAGGTCTTGCAGGGCGGCAATGATCTGTTGCATCAGGGCTTCAGCCTCTCGCCCCTGCTCGACACAGCCCTGCGGTTCGCGCCCGCGCAGATTGAGGTAGATATTGCCGAAAAAGCCGAAAGAATAGGCTCGCGTGCTCTGCCAGTCCACCGCTTCGGCAAACGGAACACTGTCGTACCCGGGCTGCGAGCGGAAGCGCAGCAAGCCGATGTCGAGGAGAAAGCGGTTCATATACACATCTTTCTCCAGCGGGCCAAAGCCATGGTCAGAGATGACCAGGAAAGTGGCATCGTCACCGGCCCAGGTCTGCAAGCGCCCAATTGTGTCATCAATGCGGCACAACAGGCGTTCATGCACGCTACGTGCTACAGCAGCGTGTTCGTGGTCGTAGGCCGGAGAAGCCGGGTCGAGATAGTGCCAGAAAGCGTGGTACAGTCGGTCGGTGGCGACGAACACGGCCATCAGAAAATCAAGGTCGGGATGTCGGGAAAGCAAGGTGTCGAGGGCCTGCTGCTGTACCTCGGCCAGCGCCTCTACTCGTGACAGGTAGACCTCCTCATCTTCTGTGCCTTCGTCGAGGTCTATCTGGTAGTCAGGCACTGCTGCTAGGAGGAGTGGGCGCAGAGAGGCGGGCGAGATGAAACTGCTCTCCACCCCCGGTGCGTCCATACCGGAAACGACAAAGCCATTCACCGCATCAGGGGGATAGGTCATCGGCACGTTGAAAACGCCGACGCGGCGTCCTTGTTTGCTCAAGAGCGTCCACAGCGGCTCAGCATCGCGCAGTCGTGCATTAACAAGATCGAGAGCATAGGAGCCGGGGCGGCGGCGACGAAAATCATAAATGCCGTGTTTGCCCGGATTGACACCGGTGACGGCAGACGTCCAGGCGGCGGGAGTCAGTGGATGGATGGTCGAACGGAGGGGGCCGCGCACGCCCTCTTGCATCAGACGCGCCAGATTGGGAAGACGATGCTCCTGCAAGAGCGGATCGAGCAAGGTAAAGGTGGCACCATCGAGGCCAAGCAGAACCACTCTCGCCATGTCAATGTGCCCGCAAGACAATAGGAATCACCACACGTGTCTGCACTACCCGCGTTGCCACTTCTACAGTTATGATTGACCCACCTTCCTCCCCAATCACTGCCTGGTTCCTGATGATTCTGCCTACCGGAACATCAGTGTGGACAGTTGCCCTCAGCCGAATGCGCATTTCTCCCCGCCCGGGAACGCTGCCGCTCCATTGCACCGTTTGCCCCTCAACGCGAATGTCGCCGCCACTCTCGGCGCTACCCTCGATGTATATCAGTTCAATGGGCAGGCTGTCGGTGACAGTCAGACTCACGGCCTGGGTAGAGCTATTGCGCAGGACGATGCCATAGACCAGATCCTGCCCAGCCAGTGCAGTCGCCGGGCCTTGCTTTAGCGATGTGCCAAACGCCGGAATGGTTTTACTCGTATAGTATATATCGAAATCGCCTGGCGTGTCATCTGCCCAGGCCAGGTGCAGGCGCCCGCGTCCATCATAGACAAGGCTTGGCTGTCCGGAGCGTCCGGGTGTGTTCGAGACGTTGACGGCGGCCGTCCACGAGCCACCTTGCGGCTTGACGGCATACAGGATCTCCCAATTACCCGGCGTGTTGTCATACCAGACGAGATGGAGGGTTGCTGCGCCATCTTCCACCAGGACAGGCCCAGATGAATCGCCCTCGTTCTGTGACACGTCCACGGGTGGTGACCAACTGCCGCCCGGCGACTTGTAGCTATAGAATATGTCGGCCTGATTGGGATCGAGCGTGTAATCCTGCCAGACGACGTGCAATGTGCCATCGTAACCGACCAGCAGGAATGGTTCCTGCGATTGGCCGCTGTTAGCCGATAGATTCAGCGGAGGTTGCCAGGTACCGTCCGACGACAGCATGGAGTAGTAAATGTCAGCCTGTGCCGCCCCAACCGCCGTTTCTTGCCAGACAACGTGCAGACGATCGGCGCCGTCCACTGCCAGCCGCGGATGGAAACTTGCGCCGCGATCGGGGGCGTTATTGATAACCTCTGGAAACGTCCATACTCCACCCCACGGCTTGCGTGCATAGAAGATGCGATAACCAGCAGCAGTATTGCCGGCCCACACCAGATGGAGGGTACGCTGCCCGTCAACAGCCAGATGCGGGTCACGAACCTCCGGGTAGCCACCAAAACCGGTGGTGACCGAGATAGCTTCGGGAGGGCCGAAGTCCTCCGTAGGCTCCCGGCTCTTGAATAGTAGCGTACCCTGCCAGGCGGTGCCACGTGGGCCACCGTAATCCTGCCAGACAATATTCACATTACCATCCGGCTTGGCGATCAGGAAAGGCACTTGCGAGTACGAGGCGTTATTCGAGACGTCTTCGGCTCGTGTCCAGGTGCCCGTCGTCGGCAGGGTGGCATATAGAATCTCCCAGTTGCCAGGACTGTTGTCATACCAGGCAAGATGCACCATCCCCTGCCGGTCAACGTCCAGACTGGGTGCCCCCGAGCGCCCACTATTGTCTGAGACGTTCAACGCGGGCTGCCAGCCGTCGGCCAATGGAACAGGCCGTCCGGAATGCGCCGTTGGTGGTAACCACAGGCCCAGATCTGGTGGGGGCGGATCGTCGAACAGAGGAGCAGAACGAAGAAGGGATACGCCGCCAGCGAACAGCAACCCCATCAGCGAAAGAGCAGCCACAATGAGTAATTGTTGTCTCATCGCCGGTTCCCCCTCAGATTGACGGTCGCCCACCCAGGGGAAAGATCACGGCGATAGCATAACACCCACCTTGACAAAAGTCAATAAGATGGAAACTGCCATCTTCACGAACGCTCATGCTCGTGGACACCCAGATGCTCATGGGCATGTGTGCCATCGGTCTGCAAACGGCTGAGATGGCGATGGGCGTGGGCATGTATCAGATTGGCCGAGAGAAGCAGATCATGATCTCCGAGGATCTGTGCCGGCGTGCCTTGGGCAATGAGGTGGTGATCCTCGGCGAAAACGTAGACCCAGTCGGCCATTTCGCTGACGATGGCCAGGTCGTGCGTTGCCGTGACCAGGGTAACATTCTGCTCACTGTTCAGTGTATAGAGGAAGTCAATCAGGCTGGCCTGACTACGCGGATCGAGACTGGCGGTCGGCTCGTCGAGGAGCAGGACCTCAGGGTGAATCGCCAGGACAGATGCCAGGGCCACTTTCTTCTTCTCTCCTCCAGAAAGGCGATGAGGGACACGGTCGGCCAGCTTCTCGATCCCCAAAAGTGTCATGACCTCTGCGGCACGCTCGCGCACTTCGACCGCCGGCAAGCCGAGGTGCAGTGGGCCAAAGACTATGTCGTCCCACACGGTGGGTGAGAAAAGCTGTACCTCAGGATCCTGGAAGACCAACCCCACACGTCGGCGGAAGGCAAAGGCAAATGCCTCATCTTCGAGCAATGCCTGTGTCAGCGGCACATCGAATGCTATCAGGCTACCGGCTGTTGGCAGATACAGGGCGTCAAGCAACTTGAGGAGTGTGCTTTTGCCCGAGCCATTTGCCCCCAGCAAAGCAACCTTGCGACCCTGAGGAATCTCAAGACTCACATCTTCCAGCGCGAGCTGTCCGGGCCCATAGGAAAACGAAAGATGATCGGCTTTGAAGACAATATTCATGTATTCTCTCTATCCACCCAGAGTAAGGACAATGATCGGAATCAGTAAGCCGACGGCCATCCACAGCCAATCCATTGGCTGCATACGCAGTGGCTGCAGAGCTTTCGCTTCACCGCGAAAGCCTCGTGACACCATTGCTAGATAGACCTGATCGCTCAAGTGGTAGGACTTGCCGAGCAATACACCGATGCTGTTGCCGATCCAGAGGCGCTCCTCTGCTCCTTTTATCCGGCCAACAACCCGGCTCTTGCGTGCCAGGAACATGTCGTTGGCTGTGTGCAGCAGCAGAAAGATATAGCGATAGGTCATGCCCAGAATCAACACAAAGGCTTGGGGCACGCGCAAAGCACGTAGCCCTCCCACCAGCGATGCCCAACGTGTTGTCAGAATCAGAATGACGGCGAACGAGACCGAGGTGGCCACACGCAGTAAGAGCAAGAGTGCTGTGCGAACACCCTGCTCAGTAACGGCCAGATAGGGCTGCTGCACGATAACGAGGAGCGCCCGGCCCGGCGTCACGATGCTGAAGATGGCCGGGAGAGCAATGATGCCGGTAAAGAAAGGCAAAAATAACCAGACCCTCTTTACGAAGAAGTCAAGCGGGATGTGGCCCGCGACTGCAATGACGAGCGCAAGAGTATAGAGAGCAATGAGTGTTGGAATTGTGCGGCCCAGACTGGCAGCCAGGATCAGGGCAATAGCCGCCACAACTTTGGCCCGTGGATCTACCCCCTGCCAGATGCCGGGCAGGTGTGCGATCTCCTCGGCGAAGACCGTTGATTCCAATGTCCCTGTGATATCTTCAATGGTCTTGGCGAACCAATCACGCCGCCTGCGCTGCCCGGCCATCTCTAGCGGCGTAAGACGGAAACTGCCGTCTTGCGACGGCAGGGTTCTGTTATCACTGTTCACTGCTTCTCCTTCGTGTCAGCAGGCGGCCCACGATCAGAATGACGGCAAGGATGATCAATACACCGATGATTGCCGACAGGATGTAGGCGATGGGGCCCTCGGCGGACGGCAAGGAGTAGTCCGGCAATGGCGCCCGCCACAGGCCGCTCAGGTGCTCCAACCCTTGCGGCACTGAGCCGGAGAGCTGAACAAGCTCTTCGGTTCCCCATTCGCCCCAGGCGGTTCCGGCTGCTAACAGTCCAAGCGGACTAAGCAGGGCGAGGACGGCCAAGCCAATCCAGAGGGGCCCGGTGACCACCCGCCCGACTAACGTCTCTCGCGGCGCATTTGGTTCGGCAAGCTGGAGGATGGGTAAATTCGCCCGTTGCAGGTAGGCCATCACCAGCGCCGTCACAATGCCTTCTACCGGCCCGGCAATCACGATGTGGCCACTCATCATCGCCGGTATGGCGACATCAAGGCCGTACGGCCCGTACAGGGGAGTGCCATCAGCTGTGTGAAAGAGCGCCGGCTGGATGCCAAACTCGACGGCCGTCAGAAACGCCGCTGCATTGAGGGCGACAAACCCGGCAATGCCCGCTGCAATGACGCGACGAGACGAGGTCAGAGGAGTTGTTCCGCTCAGCAGGCGATAGATGGCATAGCCGACAAAGGGCAGCACAACTGCCATGTTGAAAGAGTTGGCACCGAAAGCGAGGATACCGCCATCGCCGAAGAAGATCGCCTGTACGGCGAGGGCGATGGTCACTCCAATCACTGTGGCCCAGGGACCGAGAACAATCGCCATTAACGTACCACCAACGGCATGGCCGGTGGTTCCACCGGGCAGTGGCACATTGAACATCATAATGACGAATGAGAAGGCGGCAAAGATGCCGATGAGAGGTATCATGCGTCCTGTCAAGAGCTTCTTGACGCGCTGTGCGGCGACATACCAGAACGGCGCTGCTGCTGCGTACATCACCACGCAGGTCTGTGGGCTGAGATAACCATCAGGGATATGCATCTTCTTCTCCTCCTTGCCGATGGATTATTATTGAGTCGAAGGTTGCCGTCAGGCATCGTCTTCGGATGTGGTCGGGCTCGGCTGTACTGCCTTTCGACATGTCTGGCACAACCCCCATAGCGCCAGGTGATCTATTTCGGCGGCAAAGCCGTGTCTCCGTAAGATTTCGGCGCGCAGGCCGGCAACCAGGTCGTCGCTGAGTTCAATCGTTGCGCCGCAACGGTGGCAGATTAGATGGTGGTGGCGCGCAGCGGTCAGTAGCTCGTAGCACATCTTGCCGCCGCCCATGTCGGTTACGGTAATCAGGTGCAGATTGAGTAATCGTTCCAGGTTGCGGTAGACCGTGGAAATATCCATGTAAGGATAGTTGTCGAGAATCCGCTTATGGATATCTTCGGCAGTCAGGTGCCCACAACTGTGGCTGATGACATCCAGAATCATGCGACGCTGGGGAGTCAGCCGGATTCCGTGTTTATGCAGATTCTCTTCATCAATCATAGTTGCATGTGCCTCATCCTGCATCCGCATATAGTTGCATCTAACATTATAGCGTGCCGGCGGTCGTCTGTCAAGCAAAATGAGGCTGGGGGGCCCCCAGTTTGCGACAAGGAGTAGGTTGAGGAATGCGGCGGCATCTGCTAGACTGTTGACTCTCATATTGACAGTTTAGGAGAAAGCTCATGTCGCATTCCTCAGGCATATCATACAC
>Ga0272448_1007086_pt1 | contig 11947 bp, 9 predicted proteins | sample YNPCB0191_FD_202220 | JGI IMG/M metagenome (GOLD analysis project Ga0272448, IMG submission 202220) | Hot spring sediment microbial communities from Yellowstone National Park, WY, United States - YNP-CB-019-1 | ecosystem: Environmental > Aquatic > Thermal springs > Hot (42-90C) > Sediment... | reverse complement strand
CTCACCGTCGAGCGCCTCGAGCCTGCCACCGTCACTCGCGCGCAGGCCGTGCGCCTGGACCCGGGGGGCAAAGGCCTGAATGTGGCGCGCGCCCTCAGCACCTGGGGGCTGCCCGTGCTGGCCTTTGCCCTGTTGGGCGGTGGCACGGGCGCTACCATCGCCCGCCTGCTCGAGCAGGAAGAAGTGCCCTGCGAGCCGGTGCCCATCGAGGGCGAGAGCCGGTCCAACATCGTCATCATCGATCAGGCCCAGGGCACCTACATCAAGGTCAACGAGCCCGGCCCCATCGTCACCCTCGAAGAGCTCGACGCCCTGGAAGACCGCATCCTCGCGCGCGCCGAGCGAGGCGACCTGTGGGTCTTTTCCGGCCGTCTGCCCCTGGGCGCGCCCCTCGACACCTACGCCCGCCTGATCCACCTGGTGCAATCGCGGGGTGCGCGGGCCTTCCTCGACGCCAGCGGCAAAGCCTTCGCCCTGGGCGTCGCCGCCCGGCCCTACCTGGTCAAGTCGAACCAGTCGGAAGCGGGCGAGCTGCTCGGGCGGCCGGTCGAGAGCGCCGAGAGTGCCGTGGCCGCCATCCGCGAGCTGTGGAGCCGGGGCGTCAAGGCGGTGGCCATCACCCGCGGCGCCGAGGGGGCCGTCATCGGCTGCCACAGCACCATCGTCGAGGCCAGGCCACCGGCCCTCGACGTGGTGGCCCCGGTGGGCACCGGCGATGCCACCATGGCCGCCCTGGCCTGGGGCATCCTCGAAGGCCTGCGCCCCCTCGAAATGGCCCGCCTGGCCGTCGCCGCTGGCACCGCCACCGCCCTGGTCGAGGGCACCGGCATGGCCAGCCTGGAGCAGGTGCAGGCCATGCGCGGCAGGTTGGAGGTGAGGGTGCTGTAGGCGAGGGCTGCCGGCTCAGGCAACGCGGTGGCGTGGCTCCTCGCCGCGCAGCACAGCCAGGCACTCGCGGAGGGCGGCCCAGCCCATGGCGCGCATCGCGCTGTCGCTGTGGGCGCCCATGTGGGGGGTCACGATCACCTGGGGGAGCGCCAGGAGCGGGTTGTCGCGGTTGGGGGGCTCCTGGGCAAAGGTGTCGAGGGCGGCCCCGCGCAGATGGCCCGCTCGCAGCGCCGCGGCAAGCGCCTCCTCATCCACCAGCTCGCCCCTGGCCGTGTTGATCAGGCAGGCGCCGCGCTTCATGCGGCTCAGAAAGGCGGCATCGACGAGCCCCTTCGTGGCCGGCAAGAGCGGCAGGTGCAGCGAGAGCAGGTCGCTGGCAGCAATCAGCTCGTCGCGGCTGCAGAGCGCCACGCCGTGCTCGCGGGCAAAGGCCTCGTCGGGCTGGGGGTCGTGGGCCAGCACGGTACAATCGAACCCCTGCAGGCGGCGCGCCACCTGCTTGCCCACCGCCCCCAAGCCCAGCAGCCCCACCGTGCGCCCCTCCAGAGAGAGCCCTTCCAGCCGCGGCCACTCGCCGGCCCGGGTCCTCTCATGGGCGCACGGGATGCTGCGCAGCAGGGCCAGCATCAGCCCGATGGTGAGCTCTGCGACCGAGGCCGCATTGGCGCCCGGGGTGTTGGTGACCACAATGCCCTTCCTGCGGGCCGCTTCCAGGTCCACGTTGTCGACGCCGGCCCCGTAGCGCGCGATCACCTTCAGGCGGTCGGCGGCAGCCAGCGCCGCAGCGTCGATGGTGTCGAGCCCGGCGATGTAGCCATCGCACCCCGGCAGCAGCGCTGCAACCTCCGGCGAGGTCAGGGGCCGGCCGGTCGAGTTGTAGATGACCTCGCCCACCGAGGCTTCAAGCTCGGCCCGCAGGCGGGGATCGCCGCGGCCGAAGGATGTGGGGGTCACCAGCACACGGCAGGAAGAGGGGGTCAACCCTGCAACGCCTCCCCATGTCGCCAGCGCGGGTTATCGATCACGGCCGGCCGGCCCTCGCGCTCGATGATGATCTTGCGGAAGCCCTGCGCCTCGATGGTGCCATAGTCGTGGCCGGCGTCGCTCGGGTAGACAAAGAAGGTGACCAGGTCTTCGCTGCCCACGTTCACCGAGCGGTGCGCCCAGCGCGGGGGGACGTAGAGGACGCTGCCCGGCCGGAGCTCCTCCACGGCCCATTCGCCTTGGGGGGTCTCCATGACCATCATGCCATGGCCGTGCAGGCAGTAGTACACCTCCGCAGCATCGAGCCGGGCGTGAAAGTGCCCTTTGGTCATAAAGTACTCGTTGGCGACCCGGCCGGGGTGCACGATGGAGAGCCCGGCACACAGCTCGCCGGGCGCTGGCGGCCGGCGGATCTCATGCACCTCGTAGACCGGCACGTCGCCCCGCTGGAGGGCCTCTTCAAAGGCATCGGCGTGGGCGTACTGGCCCCGCATCGCCGAAAGCGAGCGCACGATGTGGTCGGCATCAGGATCGAGCCGCCACTGGCCGTGCACCACGGTGAACATTGCCGGCTGCGTTGCGATGTGCGATTCTCGCATCGGAACTCTCCCATCCACGCCCACGCTGACCCCCATACCGTTTGAGTGCTGAGGCTATTCGCCTGGCCCGGCACCTGCGCCCGGCCGGAAGGTTTCGGCGATCTCGGCGAGCCGTGCAAAGAGGGGCCCCGAGATCTCGATCTGCAACACCTGGCTGATCACCTGCGTCCATCCGTGCAGGAAGTAGAGCCAGCCATCCTCCACGCGCAGGTTGCGCGCGGCTGCCTGCCGCTCGGCCTGGTGCAGAAAGCCCAGCTCGCCGCGGTAGTTCATCTCCCAGGCGATGCCGCTACGGGGGAAGAGCCCTGCGTCGGTGATCGGCGAGCCAGGGCGATCCTTGCCCATGCCGGTGGCGTTGATGACCAGCGACCCCTCGGGAAGCCGGGCCATGAGCGCATCGTTGCGGTGCGGGTCCTCATTGAGCACACAGTCGACGGTCAGGGTGGCGCCGAGCCGCGCGAGCATGGCCTGTAGTGCATCGAGGCGCGGCTGGCTGCGGTTGACCACGATCATGCGCGCCGGCCGGTCGGCCGGATCGGGCTTGCGCAGGAAGTGCAGGACCGTGGCCACGGCAGCCCCGCCCGCCCCAAAACAGAGGACGTGCCCCCCGGTGCGGCCGAAGTAGCCTGGTCCAAGCATGGCATCGAGGGTGGCCCCGGCCGAGATCGGGTCCTTGGCATGGCCCTCCAGGCGGCCATCGCGCTTGGAGATCGACGAGACCTCGCCACAGATCTCGGCGTACGGGTCGAGGTAAGAGAACAGGTCGCGGGCGGCCGCCAGGATGTCGATCTTGTGGGTGGTGACCAGGGCGCCCAGGGCCAGGGGGTCATCTCGGATCGAGGCCACCACGCGCCGGTAGGCAGCCGGGTCGGCGTGGACGGGGAGGTCGATGCCGGCGATCTGCACCTCGGGCCGGCCGAGCTCCCTGGCCCACAGGGGGAAGAGCTTCATGATCGAAGAACCGCCGGTCGACACCCCGATGAAGAAGAAGGTGGGGGCGGTGCAGGGCGGGGTCGGGTCTGGGCGGGCCACTACGCCGGCTCCATCATCCGTTCCCAAGGGTGCGAACCTCCAGTCCATTGCCAGAGCCCGGATGTCAGGGCTCGAGAACCACTTTCAGGGAGCTGCCTTCCTCGGCCAGCTTGAACCCTTCCACGGCTCGGCCGAGTGGGAGGCGCGCGGTCACCAGGCTCGCCAGGTCGATGCGCCCAGCATCTACGAGCCGGGCAGCGCGCCAGCAGTCGTGGGTGCTGCAGGCGCTCGTCCCGGTGACGAGAAGCTCCTTGTAGTGCACCTGGTTCGAGTCCAGCTCGATGGTCGGCCGGCTCTTGGGCAGCCCGCCGAAAAAGTTGATGCGGCCTCCCTTGGCCGCCAGATGCACGGCCTGCTCCTGGGCCTTGTGGGCCGGCGCGGCCACTATCACCACATCGGCGCCTTCGCCGTGGCTCTCCTCGGCGATCACCGCGGCGAGGTCCTCCTGCGCAGGGTTCACCACCCGGTCGGCGCCCGCCGCCCTGGCCTGATCGAGACGTTGCAGAAGCAGGTCGCTCACAATGATGCGCGCGGCGCCCCGAAGCCGAGCCAAGCGGATGTGCAGGATGCCGATGGGCCCGGCGCCCACAACGAGCACGAGGTCGCCGGCGCCGACGCCCACCGCATCCTGGCCGCGCAGCACACAGGCAAGGGGCTCGATGAGAGCCGAGGCTGCCGGGTCCGTGTCGGCGCGGAGCGGGATGAGATTGCCCTGGACGATGCCAGCCGCAGGAATCCGCATGTACTCGGCAAAGGCGCCGTCGATGGTGATGCCAAAGGCAACATAGTTCGCGCAGCGGTTGTTGTTGCCGCTCACGCACTGCGAGCAGTGGCCACAGCCGATGTTGGGGGCCACAAACACCCGCTGGCCCACCTCGACCGCCTCCACGCCGGGGGCCACCTCTGCGATGTCGCCGACGACCTCATGGCCCGGGATGCGCCGCGTGCCGGGCGGATACATGCGGTGGTCGCCGTGCAGGATGCGCAGGTCGGTGGCGCAGATGCCTGCGCTCTTGACCCTGAGCAGTGCCTCGCCAGGGCCGATCTCCGGCATGGGGTGCTGCTCGACCCGGAGGTCACCGGGGCCATAGTACACGGCGGCCAGCATCTGTCTCATCGCTCCCCTCCATCGGCGGCCAGCACCTCTTCAAGCCTCACGGGCCGTCCTTCGAGGAAGGATCGAGTGCCGGCCAACACGCTGGCCACCGCCCAGCGCCCATCGGCGCCGGTCACGGCGGGGGGCCTGCCGGTCCGCACGCACTCGACAAAGTGCTCCATCTCGCGGATATAGGCCCAGGTGAAGCGCTCGGGCCAGGTGCGGTAGATCGGCGTGACCAACCCCTGATTGCGGTCGGTGCACACCAGCACCGCCTGGCCGCGCATGTCGCCGATCTGCATGATCCCCCGCTCACCCACGATCTCGACCCGCGCATCGTAGCCGTACTCGCACGGGCACACGCCCGAGATGGAGCCGAGGGCGCCGCTGGCAAAGCGGATCGTGGCCAGTACATTGTCGTAAAAGTGGGGCGTATCCACCTGGTGCGCTGCCCCCTTAAAGTTGGCCACCTCCACGTAGACCCGCTCGGGGTCCGAGCCGGCCAGCCAGCGCACGCAGTCCCAGTCGTGGCTGTTGACCTCGGCGAGCATGCCGTTGGAGGTGCGCAGGTCGCGCGCCCATGCGGGCGGCAGCCCTGGCCCGTGGGTGAGCGATTTGACGATCATCGGGCGCCCGATGCGCCCGCCCTGAATCTGCTCGTAGGCTGCAGCGAACTCGGGGTCGAAGCGCCGCATGAAGCCTACCTGCAGATGTACGCCGTTGCGTGCCGCGGCGGCGATCATCTCGTCGCACTCGACCAGCGACAGCGCCATGGGCTTTTCCACAAAGACGTGCTTGCCAGCCTCTGCCGCAAGGACAGTCAGGCTGCGGTGGGTGAATGTCGGTGTGGTGATGACTACGGCATCGAAGCGGCCCCAGGCGAGCGCCTCATCGAGCGACTTGAAGCGCAGGCTCACGCCGTACTCGGCGCCGGCTGCATCCAACGCGCTCTGCACCGGGTCCACGATACAGGCCAGTTCGCCCGCGGGGAGGTGCCGAGTCAACGAATTCGCGTGCACCTTCCCTGCGCGGCCCGCGCCGACCAGACAGATCCGAACCCGCTCCACAAAGAGTCTCCTTCCCGTTAGTCTACATCCTGACGGAAAGCGGCGGCGAGCGCATGTTGCCACCGCGCGTAGCGTTCCACCAGCTTCTGGTAGGCAGCGACTGCCTCGGGGTGCGGCAGGGCGGGGGCGCCATCGGGGCTGGTGGTAGCCTTGGCTGCCTCGGCTAGGTCGCTGAACAGTCCCACCGCGCGGCCGGCCACCAGGGCTGCGCCCCAGGTGGCGAACTCGGCCCGCCTGAGCCGTTGGTAGGGCACGCCGAGCACATCCGCTTTGATCTGGTTCCACTCGGGGCTGCGGGCGCCGCCGCCGATCACGCGCGCTTCGCTGAGCTGCAGCTCTGGAATCAGCTGGCGCAGGATGCGCAAGTAGCCAGCGTACTCGAAGGCGACACTCTCGAGGATGGCGCGGTAAAAGTGCGCCCTGCGGTGGCCCCAGGAGAAGCCAACCCAGGCACCACGCATCGCTGGCTCGGCGGGGCAGATGCGCCCCCCAAGGTGGGGCGAGAAGAGCAGCCCCTCTGCGCCGGGAGGCACCTCGGCCGCTTCGCGCGCCATGCGCGCGTACAGGTCGTCGCCCGCTGGCTCCAGCATGCCGGCGGGGCGGTAGAACTGGTCGCGGAACCAGCGGAGGGCCAGCCCACCCCCACCGATGTAGGCCAGCGGATGCCAGAGTCCGGGGACCACCGAGCGCATCACCAGGAGGGCACGGTTGGCGACATCCGGCGCATAGCGGGCCGCGCAGCTGGCCAGCACCGAGGCCGTGCCTGCCGTATCGAGGAGCATGCCCGGGGCCACAATCCCCGCCCCCAGTGCCCCTGCCGCCGTATCGCCGCAGCCCGCGGCCACGGGCGTGCCGGGCGCCAGCCCAAAGTCGCGGGCTGGCTGCTCGCCGACCTGGCCGATCACCTCCCACGGGGCCACGATGCGTGGCAGCTTGGCGGGGTCCACCGCGAGCCGGCGGCAGAGCTCGGGCGACCAGGTGCCGGCCTGCGCATCGCTCAGGCAGGAGAAGTGAATGAAGGTATAGTCGACGTACGCCTCATCGCCGCGCAGGCCGGCCAGCCGGCCCGCGACGTAGCCGGCCGGCACCAGGAACTTGGCCACCCGCGCGTAGGTGGCGGGCTGCTCATGCTGCCACCAGAGAATCTTGGGGCCGTGGTCGCACGTGGGCGGGCAGCCGGTCAGGCGGGTGATGGCATCGCCATGCTCCCGCTCGAGCTGCTCGATGTAAGGCTGGCAGCGCATATCGAGCCAGGAGTCGAAGCGCATGGCCGGCCGGAAGGCCTCGTCGACCGCGCCCACGCCAGCCATCTGGCTGTCGAACGCGATGGCCGCAACCTCACGGGGGTCGACGCCACTGGCCGAGATACAGCGGCTCACCGTCGTCGCCGCGGTGCGATAGAAATCCTCATTCTCCTGCTCGACCGCGCCCGGCTGCGGGCAGTATACCGGCACTTCAACGCTCGCCTCGGCCACCAACGTACCATCGGGGCGGTAGAGGGCGGCCTTGGTGGCGCTGGTGCCCAGGTCGACGCCGATCAGGTACCGTTGCTTCATTGCGCCCTTGCTCCGAGCTTTGACACACCTGCCGCCTGGGTCACGACGCGGCAGAGAACCGCCGCCGACGCCACTGGTCGAGCAGCACGACCGAGATGATCACCAGGCCCTGGATCACCCTCTGCCAGAAAGCACTCACGTTAAGCAGGTTGAGACCGTTGCCAAGGATGCCCATGGTCAAGGCGCCGATGAGCGACCCCGCCGCACCTCCCTCGCCTCCAACCAGATTGGTGCCCCCGATGACGACCGCGGCGATGGAGCGTAGCTCTTCGCCATCGGCCATCAGCGCGTTCGCCGAATTGAGCCGCCCGGCCAGCACTAGCCCGGCTACCGCTGCCATCAGGCCCGAAAGGGTGTAGACCGCGATCTTGATGCGATCCACATTGACCCCCGAGACCCTGGCCGCCTCACGGTTGCCTCCCACAGCGTATACACTGCGCCCCAGCGCCGTGTAGCGCAGAATGAACCAGCCCAGGAGGACTATGGCCAGGGCAATCAGGCCGGCCACAGGCACGCCAAGAATCTCGCCGGCACCCAGCCAGAGCATGGGCTCTGGCAGATAACCTTTCAGCTCGGTGGCCGTCAGGTGCGATGGGACGGGTAGGCCGCCGGTTACCAGCAGGGATACGCCTCGCAGGGCAGTGGAAGTGCCCATGGTCGCGATAAAGTCTGGGATTCGTCCCTTGGTGATGATGACACCATTCAGCATCCCGGCCAGGCAGCCCAGCGCCAGCGCGATGGCCAGGCCGAGATAGAAGTGCAGTGGCCCGATGACGGCTGCGCCTAACCGCACCTGCTGGGTCATCAGCACGGCCGAGACAGAAGCTGCCAGCGCCGCAACGGCCCCAACCGAAAGGTCAATGCCGCCGGAGAGGATCACCAGCGTCTGCCCGATGGCCAGGATGGCCGTCACCGAGGTCTGCCTGGAGACGTTGACCAGGTTGCTCTCGGTGAGGAAGTGGGGTGTTGAGAACGAGAGATACGAAGAAAGCAACACGAGTGCGATCAGCGGCGCCCCCCGCAGGAGCATCTGGCGCAGCAGGAGCCAGGCACGGCGGGTTCTCGGCATCGCCGCAGTCGGCCCGGTGCCCTGGTCGGCAGCGAGGCGCCCGGCACGTTTCTCGGCCATGGTCACGACCTCCGTTCAGCCTGGCTCGCGCTGCGCAGAAGGTCTTCCTGCGTGGCGCCTGGCCCGTACTCGGCGGTAAAACGCCCATCGCGCATGACCAGAATGCGATCGGCCATCGCCAGGATCTCGGGCATTTCAGAGGAGATCATGATAATCGCTGCTCCCTGCTGCGTGAGGCGGCTCATGAGATCAAAGACCTCCGTTTTGGCGCCCACGTCGATGCCCCGCGTGGGCTCATCGAAGATCAACACCTTGGAATGGCTGTACAACCAGCGGGCCAGGACGACCTTCTGCTGATTCCCGCCGCTGAGGAACATGACTCTCCGGTTTAGCAGAGGCGGATGGATGCGCAGGTCATCCACCAGGCGAGCGGCAGCGCGCGCTTCACTCCGCAGGTCCAGGAGCTTGGCGATGGGGAACTGGCTCACATCCGCCAGAGTGATGTTGGGAGGGATCGGGAGCGCCGGCACGAGCCCTTGCCGGCGATCGCGGGTCAGAAAGCCCAGGCCGTGGCGGATGGCGGTGGTGGGGCCATCGATGTGCACACGCTGCCCGTACAGGAACACGCGGCCCGACGCCTCGGGCTCCAGGCCAAAGATAGCGCGCGCCAGTTCGGCCTGGCCAGCCCCCATCAGCCCAAAGATCCCGAGAATCTCGCCCTCGCGCACCTCAAAACTCAGATTGTGCAGCCGGTTGCCTAGAGAGAGGTCCTCGACCCTGAGAGCCGTCTGGCCGAGCCTAGCAGGATGCTTGGGGAATCGCTGCCCGAGCTGCCGGCCGACCATCATCTGAATGAGGCCATCCTCGCTGGCCTGCTCGGTGGCGAGGGTGCCCACCACCTTGCCGTCGCGCATCACCGTGACCCGCTGGCCGATCATCCACACCTCGGCGAGACGGTGCGAGATATAGATGACCCCCACGCCCTGCGCCTGCAGTCTCCGAATCAGCACGAACAGGCGATCGCGCTCGGCCTCAGAGAGCGCCGAGGTTGGCTCGTCCAGAAGCAGGATGCGCGCACCCTTGGAGAGAACCCTGGCGATTTCGGTCAGTTGCTGGGCAGCCACGTCCAGTTGACGGACCGGGGCGTCGGGGTCAATATCCAGGCCTAAGGATGCCAGGCTCTCGCTGGCGCGCGCACGCATGGCCCGCCAGTCGACGAGGCCTAAGCGGTTACGGGGGACGTGCCCCAGAAAGATGTTCTCCGCTGCCGACAGGTTGGGCGCCAAGCTCAATTCCTGGTAGACCATGCCGATCCCCAGGGCTGTAGCGCGTTCTGGTGTCAGTTCGTCGATCTCTTGGCCACAGATGAAGATGCGGCCTCCGTCGCGGGGCAGCGAACCACTCAGTATCTTCATGAGGGTTGACTTGCCGGCCCCGTTCTCTCCGAGTAGCACGTGCACTTCGCCCGCGTACAAGTCAAAATCGACATGGTCGAGGGCATGGACGCCCGGGAAGCGTTTGTCAATGCCCTCCATACGCAGGATCGGTTGGCGCTCGCCCATGGGCGGTTCTCCAGTTGGCCGAACTATTGCGCCGTGTATCCGCCGTCGATCGAAAGGATCGCGCCGGTTGCGTAGCCAGCCTGATCGCTGGCCAGATAGAGGATGGCTGAGGCGATCTCCTCAGGCCTGCCGAGGCGGTTCAGAGGCCGCGCCTCCTCTAGCTGCCGGCGGGCTGCGGCCGGGTCGGGTGCGCGTCGGATGGCAGCTTGAACTAGCGGCGTGTCGGTGGTGCCGGGGCACACACAGTTCACCCGGATGCCCGCAGCCGCCATATCGACGGCGCAGCTCTTCGTAAGCGAGATCACGCCCGCCTTCGAGACGTTGTAGGCCACCTGGCCGCGGATGCCCACCAGGCCGGCCTCGGAGCCAACATTGACCACCACCCCGCCGCCATGGCGGCGCATCAGAGGCACGGCATACTTGATGCACAGGAATGCCCCGGTGAGGTTGACCGCGAGCACCTTCTCCCACTCTTCGACCGGCGTCTCGACAGCATCGCCCTGGCGGTAGATGCCGGCGTTGTTCACGAGCACGTCGAGCCTGTGCCATGTCTTCTCGACGTCGGCGACCATCCGCTGCACGTCCTCGGCCACCGAGACGTCGGTGAGCAGGAGTTTGGCTTCAGCTCCTTCCGCTCGCAGTGCGCCCAGGGCCGCCTCGCCGGCGCGGGCGTCGCTGTCGACCAGTGCCACGCGCGCACCCTCGCGGCCGAACGCCAACGCTGTGGCCAGGCCGATGCCAGAGCAGGCTCCGGTGACCGCTACCACCTTACCGTCGAACCTCTTGGAATTCGTGCCCATCGTTCTGAGCCCCCTTCTCGCGACGCCACTCTCGTCCACATGCGCACCGGGCTGCGCTGCGTGTTGGGGGGAGCCGGAGCGGCCCCCCCAACACGCAGGGCCGCCACCCGCTACTTCTTCTTGCACGACGCGAGGATCTCGTCCCACTTGATCTCGGGGAGCTTGGGGTTGGGATAGAAGACGCGCGCGTTGTCTTTGTAGGCGATGCGCGGCCTGATGTCGAAAGTGGCCGGTACCGTCTCACCGCAGGCGAGCCGAACCGCAAACTCGCCCCCATACCAGCCCCAATCGGCAAAGCCGTGGGAGGTCTCGGCGATGATCTTCCCTTCGCTGATGCGGTCTACCGACTCGGGCGTGACGTCATTGGTGAAGATGGCAACCTTGTTGTCGCCGATGACGGGGTTAGAGCTCGCGACTTCGAGACGCCCAGCGGCCTCGCATGCCAGCATAGCGCCCAGGCCCATTTCGTTCGACGCGGCCCAGATAAAGTCCAGGTTGGTTGGGTTGGCTTGCAGGATATCCTCGGCGCACTTGGTGCCCTTTTCACGGTTCCAGTCGGCTGCGCAGGTGTTTCCGACGATCTCGATGCCCTTGTACTGGTCTACGACGTTGTGGAACCCCTTAACCCGTGCTACCGAGAAGAACCCGCCCGCGACACCTTCGATGATGGCACCACGTCCCTTGATCTGGGCCTTTTCGGCATCCGACAGATTCGCGTAGAGGTTGCGCCAGAACTCGATATCGAGGTACTGGTCGGGCTTGACATCCACCTTGCGGCCGCTGCCCAGGACGCCGGGCCCGCCAAAGTAATCGAGCACGGCGTAGGCAGTGACCTCGGCGCCGATGGTGTTGTCGAAGCCGATGTAGGAGGCGACGTTGACCCCTTCGATGGGCTCGAGCAGGTTCACGATGATCACGGGGATGCCCGCATCGTTTGCCTTCTTGAGCGCTGGCTTGATGGGTTCGACCTCGATCGGCGAGACGGCGATCACGTCGACCTTGCGCTGGATAAAGTCTTCGATGATCGCCACCTGGTCGGCAAAGGCGGTGTGGCTGGTGACTGCCTGGGTGATGATCTGGACGTCGAACCCATGGGCAGCCGCATCCTTGGCGGAAGCCTCAAAAAAGTCGGTGGCGGTCTTGAAGACGCCGGTGATATCGGGGGGCGTCCATCCTACCACGATCTTTTTCTTGGCGGCGGCGGCAGGCTGAGTTGGCGCCGTCGTGGCCTTAGCGCCGGCTGCAGGCTGAGTTGGCGCTGTGGTGGCTTTGGCGGGGGCCACCGTGGGCTGGG
>Ga0272448_1007085_pt1 | contig 11948 bp, 4 predicted proteins | sample YNPCB0191_FD_202220 | JGI IMG/M metagenome (GOLD analysis project Ga0272448, IMG submission 202220) | Hot spring sediment microbial communities from Yellowstone National Park, WY, United States - YNP-CB-019-1 | ecosystem: Environmental > Aquatic > Thermal springs > Hot (42-90C) > Sediment... | reverse complement strand
TGTAATAGTCTCCCCATGGCCTTTCACTTATGAAGTCTGGAACTTGTAGACCAGATGAGGTGAAAAGATCCTTAAAGATATTTCTCGAGAGGATGAGCGGATCTTCTAAGTAGTAAAAATCATCTCCAGAGATTTTTTTCGAAAATTCATATAAAAAATACCTGAAGAGCCTATCATCCACATTACCTACCTTTTCTTCGAAATACCTCTCAGCTTTATCCTTTGTAATCTTATCGTCAGTAAATGGCGCCTTAAAATGGAGGTAATAGATCCTTCTTATAACCTGGCTTTCGGCGCTGAAGCCCACATTGGATGTACCAATCAGACACGGGTGAGGTTCTAATAGAGTATTAGTCAGACTCTTTATCAATCTCTCACCCTCACCTCTAAAGAAATTGTCATATATTTCATCGACGAGTATAGGAAATAGGTTGTTAGTATAGAAAAGGTCATACAGAATCTTCTGGCTCTTTGTATATATGTCACGATAGTTGAAGACATCATAATTATTCCCCATAAGCCTGTTTATAAAGAGGAGTAGCTTTGTTTTACCTGTGTTGGCAAGTCCGCCAAGAATAAGCACAATAGGTACCTCTGCAACCTTCTCATCCCCTTTGGTCTTTCTTACAGACTTTCTTATCAGATGAATAAATGGTGAGGTAAAGGCATAGAGAATCGCTTCAAAGACTCTCTTAAGATCTGCCCTATCTTTATTTATAGAAAACTCCCAGTAGGACTCCACAAAGTTGGTAAGTTGAATGAGCCTCTCCCGCAATTGCTCTTTGTTGATATTGGGGACATATAAAATTGCATGATCACCCTGTCTTATGTAAAACTCAGATCTTGCATGGTTATAAAAAAGGGAGTTTCTCTTGTCTATAAACTCCTGACTCCTTCTGTGAGTAAACGAGACAATCTCTTTTAACCTCTCTTTAATAGCCCTCAATCTCTCCGGTGGTTCAAAGGAGTGACCATCTTTAACCTTTTTAGTTACATTCTCAACTATTCTCTCCACCCTCTCAATCTCCATCATCCTCTCTTCAATATTAGCCTTCTCCTCACTCACACTAATAACAAGATTTGTTGCATCACAATTATAAAAACTCTCTCTACTTACCTTCTCAACGGTCATATCAGCCTTTTCCTCTGGATTTACAATAAATACATTCTCAGCCTTGATAAGGATGGCCTTGATCTTCTTCCTTGTAGTCTCAGATAGAAAATCATATGAATTTTTATATATCTCCTCAAATCTTCTTAAAAACATCTCGCAGAATGAGGGGTTGTGGGTGCTGTCATATACTACGAGCTCTTCAAACTGGCCCCTCCCCTCAAATGCAGAGAGGGTAAAATTGGCAGATCCGATGATGACCCTTAAAAGTTTCTTATCTCTCGATATGAGAATATATAACTTTGAATGAATCCTCTCCCCAATCCCCATATAACGAAATTCGATCATCCCATTACTTATCTTCTCAAGAATCCCACCAAATCCTTCCGCTTCGCGTATAAACTTCTCTTCCATTGAAGGATCAATCTGATAAAATCTCCTCGCCGTCTCCTCTTCACCGAGTATTACGATCACCTTTTCAAACCCTTTAATTTTTTCAAATAAAAATTCAGGGGAAGAGACATATGTAACCATCCTTAATTCATCAAATAAAGATGTGTCGAAGAGGTCAAATATTTTTGTGCCAGGATAGTTTCTGTCATTATAGACAATATTGAGGTAAGACTTTTTTGAAGAAAAGAGATCCATCTCAAAACACTCCGCTTGAATCTTATACTACCTCAAACTCAAAAACACAACATCAATTACTATTTATCTTTTAATCCATCAATCTTCTCTCTCAGACCTGAGGACCTCTTAATTGGTGTCGTAATGCATTTTCTGATTATCTCCGGTTTTGCAAATATAGTGAGATTCTCCTTTGCCCTCGTAATCCCCGTATAGAGTATCTCACGGGTGAGAATGGGGGAATCATCGGGCGGGAATAATAATACCACCTCATCTGCCTCACTCCCCTGTGCCTTATGAATAGTAGTAGCAAAGGCATCTTCAAAGGCTGGCAGATTATATGGATCAAAAAACCTCACACTTTTACCCTTATCCACACCCATAGTCTCATCGCCTGATTTTTTTGAGTAGTCGGGGAATGCTACCCTGAGCCCCTCACCAACTCTCACAACCACACCGAGATCACCATTGAAGAGATTCCTGTTTGTATCATTATTGGTGATCATTATTACCCTCCCTGCAAACCACCGATCCTTCGATTCGCCCAGCCTCTTCTTGATTCGTTCATTTATAGCCTCACATCCATATCTACCCCTCCTTAAGGCAGAGAGAAACCTGAACTCAGAGAGAATCCTTACAGCATCCTCGACTTTTCCATCTCTGGCATACTCTTTCAGTTTGCTGTAATTCGAATATGCCTTTTCTATGGCCCTATCCATCCAGTCTGATATAGACAGGTCATCATATTTTATAGAATTACTGGAACTCTTAATGAAATTTATAAACTCATCAGGACTCTCTTTATCCCCGTTTATAAGGTCTGCACACCTCCCGATGCTCTCATTAAACCTGAACCTTCTTTTAAGTCTCAACTCAGCCTTATTATGCACCGAACTGGATCTGCAGAGATCGGTGAGGACAGATCCCGCCTGCACAGATGCGAGCTGATCAGGATCACCTATCATTATGACTATACAATCATCGGGGAGCCCTTCAAAGACCCTTGTCATAGTGACCAGATCCACCATTGATGCCTCATCCATAACAAGCAGGTCCAGATCTACGGGATTGGAGGTATCATACCTGGCATAAAAAGGCCTATCGGGATGAATCCCGAATCTCCTATGAATGGTCGTGGGTCTTATCTCATCAGCACTAACCCCCTTCAATTTTTCAGAGATGACCTCTCCCATCCTCGCCGCCGCCCTCCCCGTGGGTGCCACAACACCAATTCTGTCAGCGTGTATACCACTTTTTATAAAGCACTCAATAATCGAGGAGGCAAGGGTAGTCTTGCCAGTACCAGGTCCACCAGTAATGAGAAGGAGCGAAGAAGAGTTGAGGATACCCTCAAGACCTTTTATATCATCCCTCTGTGTCAGTTGTTTAATTGATGGAAGATCAACATTTTTGATCAGCCGGGATTTGTTCTCGATCCTCTTTGTTATAATCTTTGCCAAGCTCATCTCATCTTTGAAATATCGATATAGGTAGAACCGTTCCTTTTCCCTGATTATGGGAGTTGGCTCAGATTTATCACTGTACTCACCGATAAACTCTACCCCCTCTATCGACTTGAGTATCTCATTCTTAGAGGGAAGACTTATATCCACCTCTGTCTCATCCAGATCCATCTGGATACTCTCATTTATATTGTTGAGATCTACACATACCTCTCCCACCCTCGGTGCCCTCGAGGTAAGGGCGGGGATCAGGAGTACCTTCTCATCCTCAATCTTAGAAATCCTTCCAAAAAGCCTCGCAAACTCCACATCCACCCTGTTCAAAACACCCGCCTTATATAGTCTATCCAAAAGGTCCATCTCTTACCTCCTCAGTTCGTCCCGAAACATCCCGAGAGGGCTTCTACAAGACCCGCAGAAGGCTTTGCCCTGAATACACCACCTCCACTCTTATGGTCTTTCATACCGCACACAAATAGATAAAAGACACCACCCAGATGCCTTTCGGGATTATAACCATCTTTTAGTCTGTGCCTCAGATATCTATGCAGGGCGGTATAGTAGATCAGATACTGAAGCATATAATGCTCTTCCATCATAACATCTCTTAAATTTTCAGGATTATAGTCGAGCAACCTATATCCAATCTTGTTAGTCTTGTAATCCACGAGATACCAGACATCTTTAAACCTGAATATCAAATCCATCTTCCCTACCAGAAATCCTGCAAATTTTGCAAAGCCAAGTCCTGAGACTTTTTCCGCATACTCCCTCTCCAGATCCCCTCCCTCTTCTCTGAGTATCTTCGAAAGCCTCTTCGGACTTATATACTCACCCCCGGAACGGGGTATGGCTGAGAATACAAAGTCTATCTCGCAGAAGCGCTCTCTATCATCAACACCTCTTAATGTAATCTGTCCATCGAGGGGATAGTCTATGACCCTGTCTATCATCTCCCTCACCTCATCAAAATAGTTTTCAAACCCCCATTTTCCAAGGATATCCTTTACAATCCCCTCATGCTCCGGGCTTCCGAAGTTCTTAAAAGATATCCTGCTGAATATCTCGTGAATACACTGCCCGCCTATCACGCCCTCTGGAAATGTCGGCAAAAGTATCTCTGATGTCTTAAAAGACTCCGGCCCTTTCTCCCTCCTGAACTCTATATCCCTGGTCTCGTCATCCCTACTTCCGAGTTTGAGTAGCCCCGAGAAGCTCGTCCGTACAAGTGTCTCCAGATTACTCCTAATAAATTCTCTGGGTTTTAGATCCTTCTCAAAATTTGTTTCCTTGTTTGCTGTGTACTCAGTCGTTTCGTCAATCTCATTCAACTCAACAACATCTATAAGCCCTTTAGATGATTCGGAAATTTTAGTGAGGCTGTACTTCAACTTTTCAATAGAATATTCCCTCTCATCACCTTTATTATCCTTATTATCTATTACCTTTGTAAAAAATGAAGATACTTTTATTTTTCTATTAGAAGTATGTAAAAACGAATAAATCACACTCCTGTATCTTGCCCTCGTAATCGCCACATAGGCGAGCCTCAAATCCTCCTGATTCTGTTCTTTTTTAGCTAAACTTTTATACTCTTCTTTAATATTTTTCTGATTATCTCCCATGAATGAGTTGCATAGATAATAAACATTTTCGCTATCTTCTCTATGAAATCTTATTACACCTTTCGTTGGTAAATCTTTAAATTCCCATAAGAAGGGACAGAACACAATCCCGAATTCAAGCCCCTTAGATTTATGCATTGTCAGAACATTCACAGCCTTTAAATCACTCTCGAGTCTCAACTGCTCCTCCGTAGCCCCGAAATCCCTATCTCGCTTTTCTGAGACCTGTTTTGAAAACCACATAAGGAGACTATCTGGACCCTCTTTGAATTCCACGGACCTTTGTTGCAATATCTCGGTTATGTGCCTCAAATCCGTAATCAATCTCTCATAGTCAAGGGATTCTATAATCTTTGAGAGATTACCCCTGTAACTCAGAACACGATTTATCATCGGGGCAATACCTTTATCTACCCAGATTTCTCTCAACTCCTCCATAAACTGAGAATACTCAGAGAGCCTATCTTCATCAAACCCCAGGACCTCCTCAGGACTCAGCCCGAATAGGGGTGTGGCTATGGCACTCCTGACACAAAAAGGATCGGAGGAGTTCAATATACCTCTCAACAGAAGGAGCAGGTATTCTGCTGCCTCACTATCTAATACGCTATTCTCACTAAATATCACCGCAGGAACCCCTCTCTTTATGAGCTCCTCTTTTATAGACTTTGCCACTTCATTTTTACGCACAAGTATTGCAATATCCTCCGGAGATATCTTCCTCCATTTCTCATTCTCAAGAATTTGGGCATTGCTGTTGAGGAGTGTTACCACATCAGAGACTACCGCCCTTATAGCAATATCCACCGTACCATCCCTATTCATCAACCCAGGGAGTAGTTTCTCGGAAGGAATTCTAAATGTAACTGGTGATTTAAGGAAAGCAGGCAGATTTTTTATCCTATCATTCTTATTGGCAGGCTTTAGCACATTATAACCTATCTCTTCGATATCAAACGGATTTTTGATTTTCGAATAAAATTCATTTATTGCCTCCACAAGAGCCCCATCGGATCTCCAGTTGGTACCAATGGTATATCTCTTCTTAGCCTTTTTACAGGCCGAGAGGTATGCCCTCACATCAGCCTTCCTGAAGGCATAGATAGACTGCTTGGGATCCCCCACAAGGAATAGATAGTGATCGTCATCCCCAAAGAGCTCATCAAAAATATGCCACTGCACCACATCCGTATCCTGAAATTCATCTACAAGAATAGCGTCATATTTTTTACTTATCGCCCTTCTCAGAGAATCTCCACCATCTTTGTCTCTGATAGCATCCCTCAGGAAGACCAGGAGGTCGTGATATGTCATTACCCTCCTCTTCTTCTTCTTATCCCTCAACTCCTTCTGTAAATACTCATAAGCATCGTGGAGTAATTCGAGTTTAAAGGCTCCATATCTCTCTTTATCCGAGGACACTTCTTTTCCTTTTGGTCTTTCAGGCAAAAGGACTATATCGGGGTCATCGGATATCGATATCAAGGTCTTTTTCAATTTTTCAAACAACCCATCTTCAATTGCCTTTTTGATCAAATTCTCATCCTTTAATTGATTGATCTTTTCGATATAAAACTCGGCTATAGTCTCCTCTACTATCTCAGATGCGTCCTCCAGTAGTTCAGTCCCGAACTCAAGCCCGGTCTCGAAGGCAAAGGACTGGAGCATCCTGAGACAGAATCCGTGAATGGTAAAGACCTGCGCCCTGTCAAAACTCGTGAGGGCACTATAAAGATTGTTGAGGATCTGCTCTCTATCACTGCTATTCAGCCATTTAGAGATCAGTTCATCGGAGATATCTCTTTTATCAGTTCCATCTCTTAATAGATCCACAGCCTCATTCAGTCTTTTTCTCAGTCTATCCTTCATCTCAGCTGTAGCCGCCACCGTAAATGTCATTGCGAGAATTCGGTCTATCTTTACACCCTTTTCGGCAATAAGTCTCAAAAAGATGTTTACAATCTGATAAGTCTTTCCCGTCCCTGCACTCGCCTCAAGGACGGTCACACCCTTTTCAAGGGGGGTATCTATAGAAAACTCATTTTCTTTTATTACTTCCTTTTTTTGACCCATCTTTCTTCCTCTCTGAATTCCTTCTTTTCTCATCTATTTCTCCCCTATCCTTTTTATTATCTAAGGAACTCAAATATGGTTCCCAGAACTCCCTCGAGATACCTACAAAATTATAAAAACCATCCGGTACATCAATCTCATAAGGGGTATCACACTGACCAAAGGTATAAATCACCTCTGGCTTTGATGACTCTGCTATACTCCCATAAGAGTTGTTCCAACTATCAGGTACAAAATCGGTTGACCATGGCTTGTTATTTGCAACAAATTCATAGGATGAATCACAAAAAAGAGGGAGTGGAAATTTGAGCCCTGTGAAATACAATCCCACAATTTCTGAGAGGTATTTCATACAATCTTTGACACTTAAGATATGTCTCATATCACCTTCAGAATTACATTTAATTTCTTCCTCTTTAACCTTACTGTTTTCATACCCAATGATCTTAGTCCCGGAGAAATCAATGGGATTCCCCTCCATAAACACCATCAGCCAGAGATGTCTCAACCAGGCTCTAATTCTATGTTTTGCCTTTAATTTACTTGCTGTCCATACTATATTATTACCATCATAGAGATCCACCTCACCCCTTACCTTTACTTCACCTTTAAAACTATTCATCTCAATTCTTACATTTACTTCTCCCCTGATATGTTGTGAACTTCCTTTTATATATTCTTCTAATTTTTCGATCAAACTACTCGTATCATCTTTTAGAACTCTATAAGATAGCTCTGCCATTTTACCAGCGGGCATAAACCCCTGTCTTATAAATCTATGGCAGAGTTTACTCTCATCACCCTCAAAAAGCGACTCCTCTACAATCTCTCTCTTCAAATTGTACTTCTCGAGATTGCCAAACTCTATTACCTCCTCATCCTTCACTGCGAGGCTCTCATCGGGTAAAGAGAAGCCGTGGTAGGTGAGGAACTCCTTCTGGGGGTTTATAAAGAATTTCTCAAGCTCCGATAGAGTCACTACCTTCGGGAATTCCTTTATCTCCAGAGGCTTCGTAAATGGTCTCTTCTGAGTCCCTTTATTACCATCTGCAATCTTTCTCGCCGCATCACAGTAGACTCTGTGATAGGACCAAGGTTCATCCCCTGAAAAGTACACAGGGCTGAAGGGATGAAGGGGGTGTCTCTTCACAACGAGATCCTTTATGGAGGGTGGATTATCCCCGACTACATAAAAGTGACTATTTATATAGTCCAGCAACTGAGCCACAGGTGAGGCAGGCGGCATCTCCTTATTGCTCCTCTGATCAACGAATGTATAGGTTATGATCAGGCTATTCCTTGCAGAGAGGATGGCCTCAAGGAATAGTTGAAGGTCATCATCTCTGCCATTCCTGTCACCGGCGACTCGATTCTTTGCAATCCTGTCGAACTCCAGTTCCAGACCCTTTCGCGGAAAGGCGCCATCATCCATTCCCAGCAGGGCTACCACCTTGAATGGGATATTCCTCAATGGAACCATCCTGCAGAATGTAATCCCCCGCCTGAGCAACCCCCCGCTCCCACCATAGGTGGAGCCACAAACCTCTACAAACGAGGAGAACGCCTGAATATCCCAGAGCCTGTCAGGACCTGTCCTTTTATACACATCCACTGCCTCTCTCAAAGCCCTGTAGACCTCCTGTGCCTCCTCCTCAAACTCAATATCATTCTCGGGTAGAAATTCCTTGATTATATCGCAGGTCAGGTCTACCCACTCCTCGAACTTTCTCTCATAACGCCTGTCTTCATCAGATTTCTTCTCACCTCTGATCCTCTTTTCAATCTCCATTATCATACTCACCACATCTATAAACTTTACCAGAGACTCAGATGTGACAGAGCCTCCTGCATCAGTCGGGAAGATCTCCTTATATGAGATATACCTTGTCCTCTCACCCTCCCCTTCATCAGTAGCCCCTTGAACAATAGTTTCAGGGAGTGATAGCCCGAGGAGGATCCTGTCCAGACCAAACCTGACCGTCCTCACATCAGAGTCTATTCCTCTGGAATCTATCCTTAGAAAATTCTTCCTGTCCCCCTCATCAATTCCCCATCTGATACCTGATTCTGTTATATACCTCACTATATTCTCAACATCCTCCGGTGTAACCCCGAACTTCGATTTCACCACATCGAGAGAGAAGATTTCCACAAGCTCACTCGCCTTAAATCTCCCGCTTATCAGCCCATAGAGGGAGGTAATGAGTCTTACAAATCGGTTCTCCTGTGAGACTGCCCTATCTGCAATGGAATAGGGGATATAGGGTATGCCAGTGTGTTCACTTCTCCCATCTTTTATCACCGAATTTTTATCACTCTTGTCTTTTATTATTGGGTTTGTATCGCTCTCACCTTTGAATACGGCTTCAATCAGCGGGGCGTACTGCTCTATATCCGGGCACATAACTACTATATCATTGGGCTGAAGTTCTTTATCTCGTTCGAGGAGATGGAGTATCTCATCTCTCAAAACCTCCACCTGCCTCATACCCGTATGACAGGCGTGGATACGGATTGAGCAGTCATCAGATGGTACACGATACCTGCTTTCAGTCACCCTCCCTTTCAATATATCACCCTGAATGTACTCAAGTATGGTGGGAGAACGATCCTTTACTAAAGCAACGGGGTCATTGTATAGCCGCTTATTAGACTTAAAAGGTCTTTTCTTCTCAGCATCTTTAAGGAGTTTTGCAAAATCGAGGCTCAAAACACCGAATGAACCAAGGAGGGGATGTATATCTTCATCCTTTGAGTCTGTTTTCTTTAAATCCATTACTGGTGAGAAAATATAAAGATTGACATCAGTATATTCCGCAAGGCGGGATATAATATCGAGGTACAATGGCGGTAGGGAACTGATACCAAATATGTGAATCCGGGATGCAAGTTTTATGTCTTTATTATCTTTTGATACCTCATTTTCTTTGAATCTCAGACTCATTTCTGCACTGTGTATGCCATTATACACCTCTCTAAGACCCCTCCACAGGATCGCCTGCCAGTCATTTTTCTCTCCCCCTGCATCCCAATCTCTGATCATCTCGGGACGATATGTTAGATATCTCTGATAGAGATCCGCAAGTTGATCTGCAAAGACAAATTCCTTACGGGTGATCACACCCATTTTACTCGATTTAGATGGTAATAGATACCTCCTTATGCTTTCAAACTCCTCTGTATTGATACATTTTTTCAATATCCTAAAGAGTGAGAAGACAAACCCTGTCATATCCATTGAGTCGGCTGACTCTCCACTCTTAAGAGATAGACGCACAATCTCATCAACAAACCCCTGTGGCAGAAGGAACCTGACATTGGCACATATGGAGAGCCTTCTGGAGATCTCCATCTCCAGATACCTCCTCATACCTATACTCTGCACCACCACATAGGCAGGCTCCATAATATCCTGGGGCGGCTCCCTTAGATAATTTATCAGTTCCTCAGCAAGTACCTCAATCCGATTTGATACAATCTTATTCCACATAGGTGCCTCTCTTTCGCACAATTTCTCGGGACAGAGATATCTTATCATTGACTGAGGAGCATTTGTCAACATTTTCTTGACACAACTTTTTTTGTTTTTGGTATAATATGACTTATGAAAGTTAAGGAGAAAATTAAGAAGAGAAAAATCTTTAACAAGGGAGGGTAATTTTTTTATCGTTTTTATTCTTTTCTATTCAAGTTTTGGGAATGCTACTGCACGCTGGGGATGGCATTATAATTTCAATGTTGCATGTGAAGAGAACGGGGATGGACCCCATTTAGTGCCAGATACAATTTTGCCTCAATTTTGCCTCGGTTTTTCTCCTTAAGACGGTTAGGTGGGTATAAATCTACTCACCAGATATTTTATATAAAGAATCGGGCAAAACCTGAAAAATGGTTATATTATTTATACTATACTTAAACATTTACCATAACAGATGTGAGTTGTGGTTGGTACTTGGGCATAGGCAAGGGAGAATAGATGAACCTCAGTTTGTGAATAAGGATTTTCAAGGATTTCGAGAAATTTCGGAATTTCTACCCGACACTTTATATGTGTTTGCCGTAAATTTATCAATAATTTCAATAAGTTAAGTAGGGTCATCTGATTCTTGGGTATCTGGCACTTGGTGAATCCTGGGTATCTGGCACTTGGGATTGCTTTTGGGCTTATTTTATGGAAAAGAATAGATTCAAACCCAGAATTTTTTAGGAGTCGGTGGGCAATTTAGAGAGATCTGGGAAAGAGGTAATAGGGGTGGATTTGGGGGGGGTAAATTGTACCTGTCACTTATGCCAAAATATCCAATGATATCAACAAGTTAGGATGAGAATCTGGCTTGAAACTCGCTTAAAAAGTAACTGGCACTGAGCATGTCTAAATACACCTCCCTATTTGATTCCCTTTTTTACTCTCATACAGATTGTTTCTTTTCACTTAATGGGTGAAGAAGGGAGGGAGACCCCAAGGCTCACTTTTTTAACTCTTATTATTAGTACAAAATTAGATCCTTAAAAACAATAAATCGCTCAGAGATTGTAAGATTGTAGAGACAGACCGATGATCTGTCCAAAAAATACGGTTAATTATTTTGATGATGCGGAACGCATAGATTTACTCCTACGAAATAAAACACCCCGTCTGCCTTCGACAGCCACCCCTCTTAAATATAGTGTCGGTTTACAGTGAACCGTGTCGGTCTTCTGATCAATTCTTTATCAGAGGGGAGTTATTACTTATCCATTTCCTACTTCCCACTTATTCATTTGTTTTTATGAGAGGGGAATTACTCCGTGTCAGTGGTCCGTGTCGGTGATCCGTGTCAGTGGTCGGTAAGTTCTTTCAGGACACCCATCTATGAGAAAGGAATTTTCACTTACTTATTTCCCACTTTTTACTTACTCATTTATATTTACCCATTTCCCACTTCCCATTTCCCCATTTATTATGTGAGTCTGTCGAAATCACCACAAATAACTGAGTATTTGCGGTACATCACACAATATGATTGACACCTTTTGTGCTGTCTGATATCAAAATATATTATGTTAAGA